>Ga0172379_10008765_pt1 | contig 12646 bp, 16 predicted proteins | sample GrowelOW334metaG_FD_119756 | JGI IMG/M metagenome (GOLD analysis project Ga0172379, IMG submission 119756) | Groundwater microbial communities from an aquifer near a municipal landfill in Southern Ontario, Canada - Groundwater well OW334 metaG | ecosystem: Environmental > Aquatic > Deep... | reverse complement strand
TTTTCATTTCCCCGCTCTCTGGTTTTTTCGCCACATCATAAATCAAAACTCTTTCGCCTGTTTTTATTTCCAAGTCTTCATTAACCAAGGTTCTTATTCTTGGTCCTTGAAGGTCAACCATAATTCCCACTGGAACATTTAGTTCTTTGGAAAGTTCCCGCACCATCGTAATCACCTTCCCGTTTGTCTCATAGGTTCCATGAGAAAAATTGATTCGACAAACATTCAGTCCGGCCAAAATTAATTCGCGCAGAGTTTCTTTTGAATCAGAAGCTGGTCCAATTGTAGCAACTATTTTGGTCTTTTTCATAATATTTTAATTTATTGTTTATCTATTCTATATTGGCACACTAAATAAAAACAGACAACCCCGAAAGGTTAGTCTGTTTTTTATCGAAAAGAAACCTTATATATTAAACTTTTCGGCTAAATCGCCAACGATTGGCAATTTTTTCATTTCTCCATTGTTCACATTAACCAATCCCATGATGGAAAAAATGAGTAGCGCCAAATGAACCAGGGCGCCAAGGCCTAAGAAAATATAGAGGAAACTACCCAAAAACCAACCAATTGTCATCACCAAGCCTTGCTTGGCATGGAATAATGCGAATTTACTGTCTTTTTTGACCAAAAGTGGCACGAGGCACAGTATGCCCAGATAACTCAAATAGGCTATTGCTCGGTTATCCTTGACGTCTTTTCCGTCTGGTTTATTCACTACCACCGCCTCTTTCACCTCTTCTTTTTTTTGCTCTTCCATATATTTATTTATTTAAAATTACTTAACTTTATATTATTCTAACATACTTATAGTTATCCGCAAGCCTAAGCAATTTCGGAAAGTTCCCATAAAATTTCCTCTGGGATTGGATTCTTCTGCGGACTAACCCCAGGATAACGCCACGCACTAATGATTTTATATCTGAAACTAACTTTATTTTTGTCATTGGAAATTTGGATTTTGAAATTTCCCGCCTTGCGGGTCTGGTACATCACCCAAACCTCTTGCTTCCAAACTTCTTTTCCATCAACAACCTTTGGCGAAACTGGCTTCATCACAGCAACAGTTTTTTCCACAATCCCCTCTTCTTTTCTTTTTGGGTTACTTATGACGCCCAAGACTTTTTGCTCACTAAGACCATAAAACCGCATCTTAAATTTCACGTGCTCGGTCCAGTAATATTTTCCTGTATTTTTAGGAACCTTAGTTAGCATCTAATTAATTTCCATCCCGCGAAGCGCCTTGACTCGCTCCTCGATCGGCGGATGCGTCATGAATAATTTTGACACTTTTTTACCCTTGAACGGATTGGCAATGAAAAGATGCGCCGTCGCTCGATTAGCTGCTTCGAGCGGTTCAGTATCGCCAGAAATTTTTTCCAAGGCGCTGGCCAATCCTTCTGGATAGCGCGTAAGGAGCGCGCCATCAGCGTCTGCCAAGAATTCACGCTTGCGAGAAATTGCCAATTGCATAAGTACTCCAGCAATCGGAGCTAAAATTGAAAGAACTACGGCGAAAATTATCATAATCAATCGCAATTGCCCACCGCCCTCATTGTCTCCTCCTCGGCGACCAAAAAATGCCCAATGTCGAAAGAAATCAGCTAAAAGAGTCACAAACCCCACTAGAATAACAACGACCGTAGAAAGCAAGATATCGCGATTTCCAATGTGCGACAACTCATGTGCAATCACCGCCTCCAACTCCTTCTTTTCTAGCCGACTAATAATGCCTGTGGTGAGACAAACAACGCCATGATTCGGATCTCTTCCGGTGGCAAAAGCGTTCATCGCAGAGTCCTCAATGACATAAATTTTTGGTACAGGAAGACCAGCCGTAATGCAAAGATTTTCCACTAAGTGATAGATTTCTTTGTTGCTATCATGCTCAACAAGTTTGGCCGAGCTCATCGCGAGCACAATCTTATCGCTCCACCAATAGGATCCAAAACTCATCAGTACTGAAAAAATTACAGCCACGTAAAGAATTGTGCTATTGCCAATTGCTCCGGCAAAAACATAACCCACGCCAATCACAAAAATCAAAAAGCCCGTGATATAAACCCAGGTCAGCCGCGTATTTTTATCTGCTTGATTATATAGTGTAGGCATATTAAAAGGCCACCTTCACATTCTCTTTTTCGCTATCAGCGGCCTCAAAGAATTCACGCTTGGTGAAATTAAGCATCCCGGCAATCAGATTGGTCGGGAAAACTTCGATTTTCGTGTTGAAATCTCGCACATTACCATTGTAGAATCTGCGTGAAGCCATAATCTTATCTTCCGTGTCAGTTAGTTCTCTTTGCAATTCCAGGAAATTTTGGTTTGCTTTTAGCTCAGGATAATTTTCGGATACTGCAAAAAGAGTTTTTAGAGTTCCACTTAGAGCATTTTCTGCTTCGGCTTTGTCGGCCGTGTTGCCTGCTCCCATTGCTCGCGTTCTCGCTTCGGTTACTTTTTCAAACACTTCTTTTTCGTGCGAGGCATAGCCCTTCACGGTGCTAATCAGATTTGGGATTAAATCATAACGTCTTTTTAGCTGAACCGAGATATCACTCCAAGCTTCATCCACCCTATTTTTGAGTGTAACAAGCCCATTATACATTCCCACGAGCGCAATGGCCAAAACCACCACCACGACCAATAAAATTACTCCAATCATATTTTTTTACTTTAAAAATTACTCCTAGATTATAGCATTTCCCTCAAAAAATGCAAAAAACAGCAAACCATGCTAAAATTAGATTAGCTAAAAATTAAAAATGATTTCTATGCCAAATCTATCAAATTATTACATCGTCCTTCTGCCCATAGCAGTCGGGTTTATTATTTGGGTCATTAAATTTGTTGTTTTCTACATCAAACACAACTTTAATTGGAGTTATGCCCTTGAGCACGGAACAACCTATGGTCACATGCCATCGGCCCACACTGGCTTTGTGACATCCCTCATCGCTTCTGTTGGCTATTATGAAGGCTTGGATTCAGGCGCTTTTGCTGTCGCTATCGCGCTGGCCACCATCGTCGTTGATGACGCCCTACGCCTGCGGATTTATATGGGCGACCAGGGACGCCGATTAAACTTTATTATTGAGCAACTAAAAATCAGTAAAAAAGAATTCCCCCGCCTCAAAGAACGCGTCGGCCACCGAAAAAGCGAAGTTGTCGTTGGAGCAATTTTAGGATTCTTACTAACCTATCTTTTAGCAACTATTTTAAAATAGATTCGATCACCTCGCGATCACTCCAAGGAATTCTTTTGTCGCCAATCGCCATTGTTTCTTCCGCACCTTTGCCGGTGACCAAAATAATGTCGCCGGACTTGGCAAGTTTTAATGCTTTTGTAATTGCTTCGCGTCTATCAAAAATCTTCCAAAAGTTTTCGTCTTCTTTTTTATTTTTCACCCCATTCGCCACTTCATTAATGATTTGCATCGAATCTTCGCCATAGGGGTCTTCATTGGTGACGATTACATAATCGGCATAACGCGAAACAATCTCGCCCATAATTGGACGCTTGCCACGATCGCGTTCTCCGCACGAACCAAATACCCAGATAAGGCGTTGCTTTTTGGTTTTTTGTCCAGAAATAAGCGCACCTAATTTCTCCATCGAGTCTGGCGTTAGCGCATAATCGATAATAATTTTTAGTCCAAGTTTGTTTTCCACCTCATCCATCCGTCCCGACACTTTAGTAATTTTTTCCAACGCTTTTTTAATTATTGGTAAATCAATTTTTTCTGAAATCCCCACACACGTCGCCGCCAAGGCATTTTCCACATTAAAAAGTCCCGGCAAATTTAATTTGAATTTATGCCTATCAATTTCAAATTCAGAACCATCAATTCCCAGTTTAATATTCTTTGCTTTTATATTTTTTATTTTTAAATTTTCTTTTTTATTTTGCGTCGTGTAGCCAAAAATATTTTCCGCTCCGCAGCTTAAGAAATTTTCCGGACTATTCATATCAAGGTTCACAATCGCCGTTTTCACATTTTTAAATAGCTTTGCTTTCGCTTTTTGATATTCTTCCATCGTCTCATGATAATCCAAATGTTCGCGCGTTACATTTGTGATCACAGCTACATCATATTTCACCCCCCAAACGCGACTCTGATCCAAGGAATGTGAAGATGTCTCCAGTACGAGATATTTACACTTTTCTCTTACCGCACTGGCGATAAACTTTTGCGTCGCAAATGCGGAAACAGTAGTAAATTTGGTCGCATTTACCCATTCTAGGCCACCAAGCTTAAAATTAATTGTCGACACGAGTGCCACTTTCTTCCCTGATTCTTCTAATATTTTGGTAATCATTTGGCAGGTTGTTGTTTTGCCATTCGTTCCAGTAACACCAATAACCTTAATCTTTCGCGCCGGGAATCCATATCGAACATTGGCCACGACCGCTTGTGCCAGATGGTAGATATTTTTGATAGATTGTGGAATAAATTTTTTCATTATATTAAAAAATATTTCTTAACTTTTGCAAAAATTTATAAGCCCAATATTTTTTATTATCTAAAATTATATCATAACTGCCCGGACGGACTGTCGGCAAAGTTTTTGAAGAAAAACCAGTTTTAAATTTTGTTATTCCTTGCCACCGACTACTCGAAACGCCACCAAAGTCATAGCGTGCACAACCAGCTTTTTTTGCGTCGCAAATTTGACGCCACTGCAAAAGATAGGGCGCCATTACATTACGAAACTCATCATCCGACGCACCATGAAGATAAATACAAATTTCACCGTAGAACACAACAAGATTAGCTGCAATAACCTTATTTTCATATTCCGCAACATACAGTTTCAAAATATCCCCCGGAATAACCTCAAACATTTTGCGATAATAATTTTCCGGATGCGCCACAATCCCTTGCCTCTTCGCCATCACAGCAGTTAGCCGCAAAAATTCTTCGACATATTTATCATCCCCAATATTAAAAATTTTTATATCTTTCTTTTCCGCAAGACGTATATTATATCTTGTTTTTGGCTTCATTTCAGCCAAAAGCTCCTCCTCGCTTTTCGAAATATCAATCACAAAAATTTCCCGCGGTTGCACATCATGCGGGGCTTTGATAATTTTATGTTTTGTATTTTTTCTAATTACTTCTAGCGACTCTTCACTCGAAGGCTCAATTCGAATCCAACTAGCATTATTTTCTTTTGCTAAATTTATTATTTCTTCTATTTCTTGCTTGCGCATTTCTGGTCCCTTGGGGATATAAAAATATTTCCCAACAATTGGAAGTGTATGCAAAATTATATTCACCAAAAAATTCTCGCCCTCTAGATGAAAAGTTTTCCGCCCAACACTTTCTTGAAACTTTCGCCACTCCAAAGACTGCAAAAATTCTCCAGCGGGAGAATTTTCTTGCATTGATTTTGCCATTTTCTGCTTTTCCATAGATTGAACTAATTTCCCGACTGATCCTCCGCGCCAATTACTTGCACATGAGTCCTGCCTTCAGATTGTGGATCTTGGCTAAGCCCCATGATTAGAGTCAAACTCTTTGCTCCATTTTTATATTGCATTGTTTTGGAATCCTGAAAAACAATTTCTGTTTGCGCATCTGTTGTCCAACCTTTTGCCATTAGCTCTTCTTTATATTTCGCATAAATTTCATCTGATTTTATAGCCGTCGTGTAGACAACTGAATAGCTTTTGTTTTCACCGTTTGCCAGCGACATCATGATTTGAGCGTCCGGTGCAATATAGATATCTTTGGGGAAATCTTTGTTAAGCGAAGCCGTCCCATCTCCTGATACACTAATATCTCCTTGTTCAGTTTTAATCGTCATTTCTCCTTTGTCAGCATTGATATCCACTTTTCCGCCCGTTTGTGATTCAATTGTTTTTTCCACAATTGCCTTGCCTAAATCTGGCCCACAACCAGAAAGCACTAGCATTGCGCTAAGAGTTAGCGCGCCAATAGCAATTTTTTGTTTTTTCATATTATTAATGTTAATAAATTAATTTTTTCTATTTTTACCAATATTTTTAAGTGCCATTCCCACTCGCTTTCCAATTTCAGTCACATCACTCGGCACACTTTTCAAAGCCTCGCGTGCTTCATAGGCGCTATAGCCCATTGCCATCAGCGCTTCAATTGCATTGGAATCGCCAGTCGTCTCATCTTGATCGCCTTGTGAGATCGTTCCGACTTTGTTTTTCAGTTCCAAAATAACTCGTCCAGCAGTTTTCTTTCCCACGCCAGAAACTTTTGTGAGGATCGAGGTGTCTTCATTAACAATCGCCGCTTTAATTGTTTTCGGGCTAGCAATCGCCAGAATGCTCGAAGCGGCTTTTGGGCCGATACCGGAAATGGAAATCAAAAGCTCAAACATTTCCTGTTCTTCTTCAGTCAAAAATCCATATAATGCTAAAATATCTTCCCGCACATGGGTATAGATAAAAAGCTCCACAGACTCCTGCCCGGCAATTTTCGCCAAAGAATAGCTGTTCATCTGGACCTTATACCCAATATCATGCACATCCACAATGGCATAATTTTCCTTGATTGATTCAATTTTCCCTCGGATTTTTCCAATCATAGTCGTATTCTTTATATTTTGCATTATATATGAGACAAAGAAAAATTGCACGCCCAAACAAAAAAAGGGAATCGCTATGATAAGCAATTCCCTTTTTAATTTCCCCTAGACAATGAACCTATTTAAAAATCTAAGAACAATATGACTTACGCTGGCAGGGTCTTCCTCATCCATCCCCACCAAAATCTCATTTAGCCCTTGTATAGAGGCATACATTTTTAATCTAGCAACAACCTCCCTTACCTTAGCCGCCTCTTCTTCTGTCATTTCTCCTTTTTTTAACATAATCCTCTCCTTTCTTTAATTTTCAATGAACCTCATTAAGCTTCCATCTGGACTATCCAATTTTTCAGCTTAACAAATTAGTATACACCAAAAACACTAATCTGTCACTATTTAGGTCAAATACTATTGTCATATTGACATTTTTTGGCTTATTTGCTATACTAAAATTAACGACCTTTTTATCGTCACTATTACTAAAAATCCACATGAAGCTTATGTATTTGCCCAAAAGAAGTTCCGCACGTTAATCCTTTTAGCACCTAAGGCTTTTGGTAAACCAGCAGTATATCAACCAAAATGCGGAAATCGTGCTTTTAGGAACTTATTTCGGGTGAATACGTAAGCTGAAAAGCAAAAATTATGCTTCAAGATGACTTACAAAAAATCGGCCTAGACAAAAAAGAATGCCAAGTCTATCTGGCACTTTTGGAGTTAGGCAGTGCTAATATTGAACAGATCGCCAAAAAATCAGCTGTAAAGCGGACAACGGTCTATGATATTCTCGATTCCTTGAAGGAAAAAGGCCTCCTGGGCCAAACCAAAAGCAAGAGTCACACACTCTTTTTCGCTGAAAACCCAGAAAAATTGGAACGTCAGATTGAAGAAAAGAAAAAAATTATTCAAAAAGTAATGCCAGAACTACTGTCTATTGCTAATCGCATGGAGAAAAAGCCTAAAATAAAGTTTTTTGAAGGAATTTCTGGCATCAAAGAAGTCTATGAGGACACCTTAAAATATCCCGACCAAGAAATTTTGGCCTGGGCGACTGATGATGCAATCAAATATTTTGACATGGAATACCTTTGGCACCGCTACGTTCCGGCGCGCCTAGAAAACAAAATTTGGGAACGAGTAATCGCGCCAAATAACCCTGAAATGCAAAATATCAAAACCTACGATCAAAAACATCTGCGCCAAATTCGCTTCGCACCGGAAGGCGAAACGCTTTTTGAAGTAGAAATCAATCTCTACGGAAAAAAACTGATCGGCATTATGGCTTTTGAAGAACAAATCGGCCTCATCATCGAAAGCGAAAAAATATATAATACTTTGAAAAGTATTTTTGAAATTAATTGGAAAGCGTTGGCTTGATTTATACTTCAATTAGCCTATAATAAACCCTAAACACAACCATATGTCTGACAATAAACCCGAAAAACTCATCCTCATCGATGGCAATGCTATCATCCATCGCTCCTATCACGCTCTGCCACCATTTACAACTAAAAACGGCGAGTTAGTGAACGCGGTGTATGGCTTTGCTTCGACTTTGCTTTCCATTATTACTAAGTTCGAGCCAAAATATATTATTGCCACATTTGATTTGGCTGGACCGACTTTTCGCCATATTGAATATGCGGATTACAAGGCGACGCGGGTGAAAGCCGATGATGCGCTCTATGCGCAGATTCCTCGCGTGAAAGAAGTAACCGAGGCCTTTGGCATTCCCATCTATGCCGTCTCCGGCTTTGAAGCAGATGATGTGATTGGGACTTTGTCAAAGCAGGCGAAAGAAAATAGCAAAGAGTTAGAAACAATCATTGTTACGGGCGACATGGACACATTACAACTGGTTAATGATACGACTTCTGTCTACACGATGCGCCGTGGCCTCACTGATTCCGTGCTCTATGGCAAGGCAGAGATCTTTGAGCGCTTCTCTCTTGCGCCGGAACAGTTGATTGATTACAAGGGTCTGCGCGGTGATCCGTCGGACAATATTCCCGGCGTGAAAGGCATTGGTGAAAAAACCGCCATTGAACTTTTGAAAACCTATGGCACGCTGGAAAATGTTTATGCCAATTTGGAAGAGATTAAAAAACCAGTGCGAGAAAAATTAGAAAAAGACAAAATGATCGCCATCCAAAGCAAAGGGCTTGCCACGATTTCTCGCGAAGTGCCAGTCATGCTGGATTTGGAAAAAGCCGTGACGAAAGATTTTGACAAAGAAAAATTGGTCGCGCTTTTCACGGAATTAAATTTTCATAGTCTCAAAAAACGCTTGCTCGGCAATACTGGTGAAGCTAAATTAAGTAAAGCTAATCATGAAAATACTGAAACAGAAAAATCAGAAGGCATCAAAGACTTTAAATTTGAAATAGCTGATAGCAAAAATTATCAGGCATTGCTAGAAAACCTCAAGGATCAAAAAGAGCTTGCTATCAAGCTCAAAACTAACGGTGCAAGCGTTCACACTAGCACGCTAAATGGTATCGCCATTAGCTACAAAACTGGAAGGGCGATTTATTTTGATCTCGAGAATAAAGAAATTTTTGCCGAAATAAAAACTCTCCTAGAAAGTCCTGAAACAGAAAAAATTTGTTTTGATCTCAAAGGCGATCTAGAAATTTTGCAAAACGCGGGCATTAATCTGGCGGGAGACTATTTTGACATCCTGCTTTCCAGTTATGTGCTTAGCCTGGGCAGAAAAATCACTTTGCCGGATCTGGTGGCAGAATTTTTGCACGAAGAACTTGCCGAAGAGGCAAGAAAGGGCCAGCTCGGACTTGAAATTGAAAGTGCCGAGGATTTGGCTCAGAAAAATTGCACGGTGGCGGACTATATTTTTAAACTAAAAAATATCCAAAAAGAAGCGATCGAAAAAATCAGCGCGGAGCAAGTGGAAAATAACAATTCCCCGAAGCACACACTAAGCACAGTTTTTTCTGAAGTAGAAATTCCCCTGGCCAAAGTTTTAGCCCAAATGGAGCTTGCTGGCATCAAACTAAACACGATGATTTTCGCTGGTATCTCTGAAACGATCACGGAGCGTATTGCCAAACTGGAAGAAAGTATCTATAAACTTTCGGGTATTACTTTCAATATCGCCTCTCCCAAACAACTCTCAGAAGTGTTGTTTGAAAAAATGCATTTGCCTGTTGGCAACATCAAAAAAGGCAAATCCGGCGTCATTTCCACTGCTTCCGCCGAGCTCGACAAACTGCGCGGTGAGCATAAAATTATTGAAAAAATCGAAGAATTCCGCGAAATAACGAAGTTGAAAAATACCTATCTTGATACGCTCCCAACAATGGTCGATAAAAATTCACGCTTGCATTCCACATTCAATCAAGCTGTCACCGCCACCGGTCGCCTCTCATCTTCTGACCCTAATCTGCAAAATATTCCCACGCGCACTGATCTCGGACAACTTTTGCGCACCGCTTTTGTGGCCGAAGAAGATTGCAAATTGGTGAGCGCCGATTATTCGCAAATTGATTTGCGCGTTGTGGCGCACGTGAGCGAGGACAAAAAAATGATTGAACTTTTTCACAAAGGCGAAGACATTCACCGCGCTACCGCGGCAGAAATTAATAATCTCACGCCTTCGCAAGTGACGGACAAGATCCGTCGCACCGCCAAAGAATTGAATTTCGGCGTGATCTATGGCATGGGCTCATTCGGCTTTGCCGCCCGCGCCGGCATCCCGCGCGATGACGCCAAAAGATTTATCGATACCTATTTTGAAAAATTCCAAGGAGTGGCCAAATATATGCAAGGCATCCGCGAATTTGCCAAAACCAATGGCTACGTCGAAACGGAAATTGGCCGGCGCAGATATATCCCCGAGATCAACTCATCCAACTTTCAGCTCCAAAGCGCCGCTGAACGAATGGCCATCAATATGCCTATCCAGGGCCTCGCTTCAGACATAATGAAAATCGCCATGCTCCACGTCGCCAAAGAATTTGAAAATAATCCCGATGTTCGCATGCTCCTCCAGGTGCATGATGAAATTATCTTGGAAGTGCGCGAAGACTTGGCGGAAGTTGTTTCCCAAAAAGTTAAAACTATTCTTGAAGATGCCTACAAACTCAAAGTTCCACTAGTGGCGAATGTTGAAATTGGGGATAATTGGGGGGAATTGTAAGGTTTTTGCTGGCTTTTTTCACTTAAATGTGCTACCATTAAGCTATGAATGAGCAATTAAAACAATTCGTAATTGAAAGAAAGATGCTTTTTTGGTCCGTGGAAGATCCGACTGCTTTGTCGCTAGAATCAGTCGTGGAAACAATCCTAAACTACGGAAATTGGCAAGATTTCCAGATTCTGCTTTCCATCGCGGGACAAGAAAAAGTAGCTGCTATTTTTGTGAAAGAAACTGAGGCTAAAAAAATAAGGACCAATTATCGACCGGAAGTTAAAAACTATTTTAAGCTTTATTTCCACAAATATGCACGCTGAAATTCTAACTGACAAGCAAACAGAAATATTACCATTAATCCATAATTTTTCTAGAAGTTTTGGTTTAGTGGGTGGCACAGCTATCGCGCTTCACATTGGACACCGAAAATCCATTGATTTTGATCTTTTTACCCACAAAAAATTCCGCAATATTGATCTTTTGAAAAAACTATCCAAAAGCAAATATAAAATTCAAGAAGTTTTAGTTAATAAGGATGAGGAGCTCACTTTTTTTACTAACGGCGTAAAAATAACCTTCTTTCAATTCCCCTATCCGATCATTTTTACGAAAAGATTCGACGATATAATCAGAGTTGCCGATCTCTTGACGCTTTCTGCCATGAAAGCTTTTGCAATGGGACAAAGAAACAAATGGAAGGATTATGTCGACCTCTATTTTATTCTCAAAGATCATTATTCTCTTTCCGAAATCAGCCAAAAAGCCACTGCGCTTTTTGGAAAAAGTTTTAACGAAAAAATCTTCCGCACGCAACTCGCCTATTTTGAAGATATCGATTTTTCCGAAGAAGTTTTCTATCTCAAAGGCTTTGAAACCAAAAAAGAAGCAATCGAGAAAGCTTTGATTGAATTCAGTTTAAGCTAAGAAAATCAAGCACAGAAAAACACACGCATTTTTTTGTAGAGACGAGCCCGCCAGCTGGCGGGCTCGTCTTGAACCCCAATAAACATCATTCATTCAAAAGTCTCTTATCCTCCCGATTTTTTATAAAATTCTTTTTAGAAACCAGCGATCTACCCAATTTAGTTTCCAATTCTTTTCTGGCGTTGCCAGCAATCCTTCCGCCGATCTTTGCATCATCTTTCAACTTTTTCACGCCTTTGGAATTTTCATTCTTGTGAATTTCGGTTGTTGAGCGCTCGCCAAGCATCGTGAAAATTAATTCAAAGTCATCCATATGATCGCGCAGATTTTCCCGCTTCAATCCTTTCAGTTTTTTATAGTCAGAACACCCCCGCCAAAGGCGGTGGCTTGATGAGTGTTATCGCCTAAAAGGCGAGCTACCCAACCGTTCGTTTTGGTTTGTTAATTAAACTTGATTAAAATTTATCATCTTCGGCTTTTTGTTCTCGGATATACTTTTTGACAATCTCTTCATCGAATCCGACTGTGGAGACTGCGTAGCCTCGAGACCAGAAATGCGCTCCGGTGTAGTTTCTGTCTTTGCCTTGCATTCTGGCGACCGCAATGGCGCTCTTGCCTTTCATATACCCTAGCACACTGGCAACCGCGTACTTGGGTGGAATTTCGATGCACATATGGACTTGGTCTGCGCTGAGGTTGCCTTCGGTGATTTTGGATTCTTTGTGCACTGCCAGCTCGTGTAGGGTTTTGGCTAGCTCTTTTCTGATTTTACCATAGATTACACTTTTTCTGTTTTTTGGTACAATGATTACATGGTATTTGCAATTCCATTTTGAATGAGATAAACTTTGGTATAGATTAGACATAATTTTGTTTAGGAACGGTTGGTTCATCAAGCCACTTGTTCATTGTACATTATTATGTCTTTTTTTGTTGTTGCCGGAACGGTAAAACCTTTTTGAGTCTCACTAGTAGAACTAGTGGATTACCCTTTGGGAAAAATTATTTAAT
>Ga0172379_10008764_pt1 | contig 12646 bp, 10 predicted proteins | sample GrowelOW334metaG_FD_119756 | JGI IMG/M metagenome (GOLD analysis project Ga0172379, IMG submission 119756) | Groundwater microbial communities from an aquifer near a municipal landfill in Southern Ontario, Canada - Groundwater well OW334 metaG | ecosystem: Environmental > Aquatic > Deep... | reverse complement strand
ATGAGAACGCTGCCCTTGTCGAGAATGCGGAGCACGATCTTCTCGCCGTTTTGCGTTGGAAAGCAGGAAACGCGGAAATCGAACTCCTTGCCGCCGACGATGAGCGCAATGCGGCCGTCCTGCGGAACGCGCTTTTCGGCGATATTGAGATCCGCGAGCACCTTGATGCGCGATAAGAGCGCGGACTGAATGTTCTTTGGAACCTTGCGGATTTCCTGAAGCACGCCGTCCACGCGGAACCGAACCCTGAGTTCGTCGCGTTGCGGCTCTATGTGAATGTCGCTCGCCCTCATGTCGATCGCCTGCACGATGATCGCGTTCACCAGCTTGATCATCGGCGAGTCCTCGATAAGCTCCTTCGCGTGGCTTACCGATATATCCTCATCTTCTGTGTCATCGATGTGCTCGACAGAGTTCGGGTCGATCCCCATTTTCTGGAGGCTTTCGATGGCGCGCGCTGTGCTCTCGTCGACTCCGTAGTTCGCATGAACCGCTGTCAGGAGCTGTTCCTCCTGCGCAAGAACGGGAACAACTTCAAGCCCGGTCGTCAGTTTAACTTCGTCTATGGCAAAAACGTTCAGCGGGTTAACCATAGCCAGAACGATCTTGCGTTTATCCTTGCTTATCGGAATGACTTTGTGGCGCTGCGCGACGTGCGGCTGCAGCGATTTGGCGATCGCCGGCACTATCTTCACGCGAGACAGGTCCACGAACGGAACGCCGAGTTGCAGCGCGTGCATCTTCAAAACATCCATCTCGGTGACGAAACCGAGGCTGATCATAATCCTGCCGACGATCTCGTTCGAGGTTCTCTGTATTTCAAGCGCATCGTTGAGTTGCTGTTCGGTTAACAGGCCGTGTTCGATAAGCAGTTCGCCTATGAGCCTTCTTTTTCCGGCTCTTTGGGGCTGTTGCGGAGCGCTCATGTGTATTGCACCCCCGTATCGAAGAGAACTCTCATACATTCTTCTATGCTTGTGACGCCTGAAATGACCTTGCGGATTCCGTCCTGCTGGAGCGTGTGCATGCCGAGTTCCAAAGCCTTTCTTCTGATAACGGGCGCCGAGGCCTCGTCGGAGATCAGCAAGCGAAGTTCATCGTCGAGTTCCATGAGTTCGTAAACGCCGACGCGGCCCTGATAGCCTGTTTCGCGGCAGAACTCGCAACCCTGGCCCCGGTAGAGCTTCGTCCCGGCTGGGATGCCGAGCCGCAACAGCGCGTCAGGCGGCGGCACATAGTCTATCCTGCACTCGGGGCAAACCCGGCGCACAAGCCGCTGAGCGAGCACGCAGATTACAGACGATGACACGAGGTACGGCTCCACTCCCATGTGGAACAGCCGCGTGATTGTGCTCGCCGCGTCGTTCGCGTGGATCGTCGACAACACGAGATGGCCTGTCAGAGACGCGTGAACCGACACCTCGGCCGTTTCCTTGTCGCGGATTTCGCCCACCATGATGATATCAGGGTCCTGGCGCAGCATCGATCTCAGCGCCCCGGCGAACGTCATCCCGGCCCGCGTGTTCACCTGCGCCTGCGCCACGCCCGTCAACTGGTATTCAATCGGGTCTTCCACCGATGTCAGATTCTTGTCCACCGTGTTCAGTTCATTCAACACCGCATAAAGCGTTGTCGTCTTTCCGGAACCGGTAGGCCCTGTGGAGAATATGATCCCGTATGGTTTCGTTATCAGTTTTCTGAAAATCTGCAGATCCTCGGATTCAAAGCCGAGGCGCTCGACGCCGATGAGGATCGACGACTTGTCGAGAATGCGCATCGTCACCTTTTCGCCCCAGATAGTGGGCAGAGTCGCGACGCGGAGATCTATCTCGCGGCCCTCGACGCGCAACGGTATGCGGCCGTCCTGCGGCACGCGCCGCTCTGCGATATCGAGTTTCGCGAGGATTTTAAAGCGCGACACAAGCGCGGCGTGGATCTTGCGCGGGAACTTCATTTCCTCGTGCAGAACGCCGTCGATCCTGAATCGGATTCGAACCCATGTCTTCCCCGGCTCGACGTGGATGTCGCTCGCGCCGTCCTTTACCGCCTGCATGATTATCGAGTTGCTGAGCCGCACAACGGGCGCCTCTTCGGCCGCCGCCGCAAGCTTTGTCGTAGTCAGAGATTCTTCTTCCTCGATCGCCTTGACCTCGCTATCCTCGGACACCATCGTGTCGAGAATATCCTCGGCCGAATCGAGCTGCGCGTACACCTCGTTTATCTTTTCGATTATCTGCCGCTCGGAGCCGAGCATCGGCGTCACGGCGCTGTTCGTCAGCGTCCTGATGTCGTCGGTCGCGAACATGTTCATCGGATTAGCCATCGCGAGGTTTATCTTGCCGTCCCCTCGGCTGACTACTATGACTTTATATTTTTCCGCTATGTGTCTTGGTATTATCTTGACCAGTTTCGTGTCGAGCTCGATCTCGGCGAGGTCTATGTACGGCGTCCCCGTATGCTCGGCGTCGATTTTCAGTATTTCTTTTTCTTCAACGTATCCTTTGTCGATGAGATAACGGTCAATATCGCTTTCGCCGACCGCTTTCACGGCCTCCTCTATCTGCGAAGGCGTCACCAACTCCTTCTTGGTCAAAACCTTTATCAGTTTTTTCGCCGGAGTGAACATATTTATTCCTTAACCCTGCTCCTTAAGTCCTGCATCCCACATCACGCTTGCCGGCGGCGCGCTGCCTGTCCAAATCCTGAAAGCCTCAAGCGCCTGAAACACCAGCATTCCGTATCCATTCACCGTCTTGGCGCCCTTCGCGGCGCCAGCCGCGAGAAACGCTGTTTCCGCAGGCCGGTAGATCAAATCCACCAACGTTTGCCCCGAATGTATTGGTTCCGGATCAATTGGAGGCGGATCGTTCCTGCTCAGCCCCAATGATGTCGCGTTAATAATAATAGCACAATCGCGCAGAATGTCACGCGCTCCGGCATCCGAATATTTTACCGGCAAAACAGGCGCGATTCCCTTCCCGGAAGCCTTTTCAGCTATCGCAACCGCCTTCTCATGCGTGCGGTTGAAAAGGTATATCTTTTCCGCCCCGGCGGCCTGCAGCGCCCGGATAACCGCCCGCGACGCCCCGCCCGCTCCGACAACCGCCGCCAGCCTGCCCACGGCCTCCACGCCTGCTTCCATCAGCGACTGCCGGAAACCTTCCGCGTCCGTATTTCTGCCGGTCAGTTTTCCGCCTCGGTTATCAACTACATTTACCGCCTCAAGCTCCGCCGCAACTCCTTCTATCGCGTCCAGATATTCTATTATCCGCACTTTGTGCGGCACCGTTAAATTCACGCCTTTTATGTTCAGCGCCCGGATTCCGGCCGCGGCGCCGCCTAGCGCATCCGCCTCCACAGGCATCGGCACATACCGCGCGTTCATTCCGAAATGCTCGAACGCCGCATTATGCATCGCCGGCGACAGCGAGTGCTCCACCGGCCAGCCGATAATCCCGTATATTTCCGTCTTCGCGTTTATATTCATCTCTGAACATCTCCGTAGCTGATAGATTATATCCTTTTTCGAACGCAGTATGCAATATGATTATGCCACACTCCCTGAACTTCAATTTTCCGCGCGATTTCATTTTTACTTGAATATTTTCTCATCCGGAATAGACTGATAAACGGCAACCTTTACTGATTCTGCCGTGTGAGGCATAAAAATGAAATACGATGAACCATTATTCAGGCCCCCGAGCGAGGCGCGCTCTCTTATCCTTCAGGCAACCTACGGCTGCTCGCACAACGGCTGCCTATTCTGCGGCATGTATAAAATGAAAAAGTTCCGAATTCGCCGCTTCGAGGATTTCAAGAAAGACGCTCTCGAATGCGCGCGGCTCGCCCCCTACACTACAAAGATTTTTCTCGCAGACGGCGACGCGCTCGCGATCAAAACCGACCATTTGAGCGACATTCTAAAGCTGCTCTATGCCGAATTTCCGCGGCTCGAACGCGTCACGAGTTACGCCAACCCCTCGAACCTGCTGCGCAAAAGCGAGGCCGACCTGCTCCGGCTGCGCCAGGACGGCCTCGACATCCTCTATCTCGGCGTCGAATCCGGCAATGACGCAGTCCTGAAGAAAGTCGACAAAGGCGCTACCCGCGCCGAGATTCTCGAAGCCGGCAAAAAAGCGCTCGACGCCGGTTTTCCGCTCTCCGTCACCATCCTTCTCGGCCTCGGCGGAACCGCCATGTCCCGCGAACACATCGCCGACACCGCTTCGCTTTGCTCGGAAATGAATCCGACCTATGTCAGCGCGCTAACTCTTATGCTCGGGCCGTTCGAGGACTACTTCAAAAATGCGATGGGGCCGGATTTCGAGTTCGTAGAAAAAGAAGGCATGCTCCGCGAATTGAGGCTGCTCGTCGAGAATATGAATACCGAAAATTGCGTGTTTCGAACAAACCACGCCTCTAACTATCTGCCGCTCAAAGGCATCCTCAGCAAGGACCGCCCAAAACTGCTGAAAATCATTGATGACGCGCTCGATAACCCTGAGCAGTTCCTACGCCCAGAGTTCATGAGAGCTTTATGACATTCGAGGAATAATCCGGCCGGAAAATTTGTTTTTCAAGCCACTTGTCATTATTTTTGCGTGTAATATAATGAGGAAAATTATCAGAGATCAGGGGGTGGTTGAAGCATAATAGCAATTTTGATTGTTTTCAAACAGCAATTATAAAGATTAGACAAAAAAACACTGGAGGTTAGGAAATGAAGAAGTTCGTAGCAGTAGGAGTGATGGCGATGGCAATGCTGTTCTCGATGACGCTGGCGGCGAAAGCAGAACAGAAACCCATGGCGATAGGCGGAGAGGTTTCCATAGGTTACATGCCGATGAAGGCTGACCTTTCCTCGGTTTATACATCAGGCGGAGTTGTATCCGCCGACAGCGGCGATGTAACCCAGAATTTTCTGCCCGCGCTTTCAGCCGTGATAACCATAGCAAAACCATGGAGCGCCACATTGGCATACGCCGCAAGCGGCTCAAAGACTGAAGACACTTCAAAAATCAAATCAACGCAATATATGCTCGGCGCGAGATATGATTTTCAAAATGGCCCTTATGCCACTATTTCATACGGCGAATATAAATTTGCGGTGACAGACGTGATTCCCGCCGACAGCTTAACCATCAAGTACAACGGGTTCAGGATCGGCGGCGGCTATTCCAAAGAATTCGAAGGAACTCCGTTCTCCGCCGGTATCGATGTTGGCTTTGGAATAGCGAATCAAGCAAAATTGACAGTTGCCGCCGGTTCTTTAAGCCCTGACGCCACAAGATTCGATTTTACAGTGAAAGGGTCATATAAAATCGGAACAACCGGCCTTAAAGCCGACTTGGGATATAACTATATATCTCTGGAACATGACACCATAACGGCGCCTAATGGCGACACCCTCGAGTCCTCGCTGGACGTCAAAGGACCGTTCCTTGGCGTGACTTACGCCTTCTGAGTTTCACAGATTTAACGGTACAAGTTTAGAATTTGCCCAAAACAGGGTCTCGGAGCTCCGGGACCCTGTTTTCATTTCCCTTCAAATTGTGCTCAGCCGCGCCCTTTCTCATTATTGGCAATAAGGTAAAAAAATATAATATCAATGGATACTATATTAGAGATTGTGAATGGATTTAGGGGGTGGTGTGACCGATTCCCATATAGTAAAGCGTTATAACAAACAGCGTCAAAAATAGTTAAAACCTTAAGGAGGTTAGGAAATGAAGAAAGCAGTAGCGGTAGGAGTAATGGCAATAGCAATGTTGTTCACGATGACGATGGCGTCAAAGGCAGCCGTAAAATCATCAGCTTATGACGGCACGGTCGGCGTAAAGATCGGTTATATGAGTTTTGATGAATTCGACGGCAGCTTAGCGCTCGGCTTGGAATATGAAATGCCCGCCGTTCGCGGTTTCTCGACAGTCGAATTGCTCTATTCTCCTCTGAAAACATCGGGAGTATATTCTGGCGTTAATTGGGAAGCAAAAATGGATTTCTTTCAGATTTCCGTCAACAGACTTTGGGACTTCCAGACCGGGAAAAGCGACAAACTCGCCGGCTCTCTCTATGGCGGAGTAGGACTCGGATATGGACACGGAGACGCATCGATTACAGTGAGCGCTCCCTGCGCCGGTTGCCTCGCGACTGCCAGCGACGATGCCACTTCTTTAGAAGGCAACTTGATTGTCGGTTACAAACTGCCGGCAAACGGCATTAAAATTGAAGGCCGCTACATTTTTGACGAATCTGCCTTCCTGCTTTCCGTCGGTTACCTCTTCAAATAAGTCTTTTCTTCTAAATAAAACAGCGCCCCGGTTGTTTCAAACAGTCGGGGCGCTTTTTCTTTGCTGAAAATCTGTTTATGAATAATTGATTTCTATTTCTTTTTCTTCTTTTTGCTTTTCGCCGGCTTCTCTTTCTCTTCCTTCTCAAGGATCAGAACGCTCGCGAACCGAGTCGCTTCCCCTCCTCCGCCCATCGGTTCAACCTCATCTACCTCCCAACCGTCCTTGAGAAGCTTGTTTAATTCATCCAGATTGCTCTTTTTGCCGCTCGCATCGCTGCTCAGAATGAACGCCCTCTGCTGCTTTGCCATTTGTTGACTCCTTTATGTTGTATTTATTGAATAACATTATATTCATCGTTAACTGTTGTCCCAACTACCTTTTAGTTTTTTTTTCGAACCCGCCGATTTTGTCGCCTTCCGACTACCAAATTCCCGCTATATATAAGATAATAGTATATCATTATAATAGCGCCGCTGTTTCACGAAGAACTGCCGGAAAAGACAGGGAGTTGAAAAAATAGAAGCTGTCCGAACACTTTTCCTAACGCACGCTGCTCAATTCGGAGGCGCCGAGTTAAGCCTTCTTGATATTCTGGAGCGGCTGGACCGCTCACGCGTTTCGCCTGTTTTCGCGAGCATGTCGGACGGACCACTGGTCGGCGCGGTTTCAGTGCTCGGAATCCCCGCGACAGTCATCGAAACGCCGGCGGAACTGTTAAATGCCAAAAGATCCGATTTCGGATTGTCAGCCGGCGCCATTGTTCGAACCGCCAATCGATTTTTCACATCACAACCGGTTATTACCCGTATCGCGCAAATAATAAAATCGGAAAACATCGACATCGCATATACAAATTCCTCGAAAGCGCACGTTTTGGGCGGTTATGCCGGACGCCGAGCCGGCGTTCCGGTGATCTGGCACTACCGGGATTACAACGCAAGTTCTCTTCAGCGGCGCTTTTTTGCGCGGCTTTCAAACAAGGCTGCTAACGTTGTCGTCTGCAACTCATCATTCACTGCAACTCAGTTCAAAGGGCATCGGGATGCTCGCGTCGTCCTGAACGGACTGCCGGTTGAAAGCGTCAGGCCGTCGAGAGCCGCGGCGGATGTCAGAGCCGAACTCGGACTGACTGCCGGTAATTTAGTCGCCGGAACAGCCGGCCGGCTCGAAAACTGGAAAGGCCTCACAACATTTCTGCGCGCGGCCGCAATTTCTGCCGCCGAGTTCCCGGAGGCAAGGTTCGTAATCGCAGGCGGACCGATTTACGGCGATGAAGCCTTTGCTGATGAACTAAAGACGCTTGCAGAAATGCTTGGAATCTCAGATAAAATAATATTTACAGGTTTCAGGAAAGATATATATGACATTATCAATATTTATAACGTATTTGTTCACCCTTCCGCGCAGCCTGAGCCGTTCGGACGAGGGATAGTCGAGGCAATGCTTCTTGGCAAGCCGGTTGTTGTCAGCGCGCGCGGCGGCCCGGAAGAAATTGTGGTTGGAGGCGGAACAGGCCTTTTTTTCATTCCTAAAGATGAAAAGCAGCTCGCCGCTTTAATCGCAACGCTTTTCCGCGATCCGGAACGGGCGGAAACTTTCGGCAAAAATGGCCGCCGCCGCGCTGAATCAAAATTCAGTATTAATCGCGTTGTTGAAGAAATCGAAAAAATCATTGTCAATTCAGCAAATTTATACAAAACAAAGTAAAACCCGCCTTTATACCCACAGTAGAATTATGTAAAACGCCTCATATTTACAGCAACTTTGTTGAATATAATTCCAAAAACCACTAAAGATATTGTCGATATTGCCGTTAATAACAACAAATAAGACATGCGGGACAAACCCGACAAGGATTCAGCGGGGAAGCTGGACCCATTTGTCAAACAGGAGGGCGTAATGACAGTAATAAACACAAACATTTCCGGACTCATCGGGTTGAACAACCTGAGACTGACGAATTTAGGACTTAAAACATCACTTGAGCGATTATCTTCGGGATTGCGGATAAACAAAGGCGCGGATGATCCGAGCGGATTAGCGATCGCAAAAGGGATGGAAGCGCAGATCGGCGGCATCAGAACCGCTGTGCAGAACGCCGAGGACGGAATCAACCTGATTCACACTGCAGACGGCACTCTTGGAGAAACGCAGGATATTCTTTTCAGAATGCGTGATCTCGCGGTCCGCGCGGCGAACGAAGCGACGCTGACTTCAGCCGACCGCACACGCCTCAACAACGAATTTCAAAGCTTGAAATCTGAAATCACTCGCAAGTCGAGCGCAGTTACCTTCAACACCAAGGTTCTATTCGACGGAACTTTCAGCACAAGGGCTCTTCAGATCGGGCCGGACAACGGTTTAAACTTCCGGCTCACTACATACATTAAAAGCATGGCCGCCGCGTCTATCGGGCTAAGCGCCGCAGGCAACGAAGCCAGCGTCTCGCAAACTTCAGCAGCGCAGAAGGCCATCACTCTCGTCAACTCGGCCATTAATCAGGTGTCAGACGTACGCTCCTCGCTCGGCATTCAGGAACGCCGCCTCAATTTCATCATCTCTGACCTCAAAGCGGAAGACATCAACATCTCCGCCGCGAAGAGCCGCATCTACGACGCCGACATGGCTGTCGAAATCTCCGAGTTCACAAGATTGCAGATACTGCAACAGACCGGGACAGCGATTCTCGCTCAGGCGAATGCGCAGCCGCAGAGCGTTTTGCAGTTGCTTAAATAAGTTGATACGGCAACCGAACTATGCTTCGTCGGCCGCCATTATACAGTAACAGGGATATAAACATATAAAAAGCGCCTCCCATTTCGGGGGGCTTTTTTTTGTATGAAGCTTTTTCAATGAAACCCTAAAGTATTTTGCACAACCCGCCGATAAATTTATTGTAGCGGACAAGGAAGTCCGTTCAAACGGTGTCAAGGAGGAATATTATGTCAGTAATAAACACAAACATTTCCGGACTCATAGGACTCAACAATCTTCGCCTGACGAACTTAGGCCTGAAGACGTCTCTTGAGAGGCTTTCTTCCGGTCTTCGCATCAACAAGGGCGCAGACGATCCCAGCGGTTTAGCGATCGCTAAAGGAATGGAAGCGCAGATCGGCGGAATCAGAACCGCCGTGCAGAACGCCGAAGACGGAATCAACCTGATTCACACGGCGGACGGCACGCTCTCCGAAACGCATGACATCCTCATGCGGATGCGAGACCTCGCGGTTCGCGCCGCGAACGAAGCGACTCTCACAACGGCAGACCGCACGCGCCTGAACAACGAGTTTGCCAGCCTGAAAACGGAAATCACTCGCAAATCAAGCGCCGTCACCTTCAACACCAAGGTTCTCTTCGACGGCACTTTCAGCACTCGATCTCTCCAGATCGGACCGGACAACGGCGTCAACTTCCGACTCACCACTTACATCAAGAGCATGGCCGCCGACTCAATCGGTCTCGTCGCCGCTGTCGCTCTCTCAACAACTGCTCTCGCGCAGGCCGCCATCACTCTCGTCAACTCGGCCATCAATCAGGTGTCAGACGTGCGCTCCTCGCTCGGTATTCAGGAACGCCGCCTCAACTACATCATTTCCGACCTCAAAGCGGAAGATATCAACATCTCCGCCGCGAAGAGCCGCATCTACGACGCCGACATGGCTGTCGAGATCTCCGAGTTCACACGCCTGCAGATTCTCCAGCAGACCGGAACCGCGATCCTCGCGCAGGCCAACGCGCAGCCGCAGAGCGTCCTCCAACTCCTGAAATAATCAGACAGTCAGGATAACTTAACGAAACAAAACCGCCCCCTCACCGGGGCGGTTTTTTATTTGTTTAAATCGAATCAGACATAAGCCCGAATATTCACCTGGTTTTTGGTGCGAAAGACATAAGAAGACATTACCCCGAAGCATTTTTCTGCCAAAACGAGCGCTAACTCAATTCATATCTGTCTCCATGTTTGAGTTTGCTTCGCTTCGCTCGCAATGACGAAGTTCGCGTCCGCCATTGCCGCTCCAGCAATAAACGGAGACTCGCAATGGCGGCGCTTCCGTTGTTTGCTATGCATTCACCTTGCGAATCAGGAGTATATGAAGAAGATTCAGGGTATATAAAGCTGACTCTTGAAAACGTTAAATTGATAAAAAAAATTCGGCTGACTATTTTTCTGGATTAATCGGCGGCGGAGAGATTCTTTTTGCGTGTTCCGCCGGAGTCATCTCTACCCGAATGGGAATAACGGCTATTGCGCCCGGCGAAACACGAATCGATTTCTCGGCGTTTTTATATCTATTCATCTTGATGCTGATATTATAATCCGGGATGCCTCTTTTAAGCGGCTCGACAATGAAAACGCAAACTCCGAATTCATTCGATTTGCAGGTCACCGGTTTTTCGAGCGGTCCTCCCGTTAGAACGAATGTGACTCTGCGCTCTTCCTTCGGAGCCAGTTCCAAATCAGCGGTCAGTATCAACGTCGCGCGCGTCGCCATCATTCTAAGTTTGCCGACTTCCTCGAACAGAACGCGCACTTGTTGTTCCAGAGGAACGTCGGGATTGAATTTAAGCGTTTCCGAATCGGAAGGCGCAAGACGCGGATCGACAACAACAATGTTGGAAGCGTCAATTTTATCGCTCTTGTCGGCGGCGTTCGCCGGATACGCGCGCAAAGTTAATGCCGCAAGAGTAATTCCGGCAAAAACCAGCGCTCTGAAAGCGGATTTCATCTTTAGCTCCCGTCAATTAAGGTCTGATGGAACGGCAGGCCGACATCCAGTCGCCGTCCGGATACGAAGCCGCGTAAACAGTAATTCCATACATATACGTTCCAGCCGGGCATCCGGTTCCTTGATAAGCGTCGTCGTCCCCCTGATCGTTCGCGCCGTATGATATCCAATCAGTGGAAGTGTAATTGCCGGATGCGATTTGCGTGCAATATAGTTGTTGGTTAGTGTCGAGCCTGCCGGAAGCGTAAATTTTGTAACCGCGCGCGATATAGCCTGCCGGACAAAGCGAAGAATGCCAGCAGTTATCGCAAGTTCCTGAATCCCCATACCATCCTTCCACTCCTGTATTCAGAAGGTCTCCTACGTAAGCGCATGTAAGCCTGATTAATCCGTCGGGATAGTTTGTTGAATAAACGCTGAAATTCGTAATAGCGTAGCCCGAATCGCACAAAACCTGTTGCCACTGGTTATCATAAGATGTGTCCACGCCGATCTTTGTCTGATACTGGTTCGGCACAAGAGTTCCCTCCGCCGGAGAGCCTTTAAGGTAAAGCCTGCGCCATCTCAGGGCCGAAGCGCCGAGGTCTCGCGCGTTATCCGTGTAAGGCTCGGCATTCCCGTCCACTGTTACCTTTGTGTTGAAATAGAAGCTTGCCCTGTCGGTGCTGAAATGTGACCAGCCCGTGTTTTGCGGGCCTATATCCACATAGCCGGAGTTAGTCTGCATGCGAAGCGCATTTCCGTTGCCCTCTGTCAACCTCGTGTTGGCGTCGGGAAGATAGATGTCGCCGCCGCTTACCGTCACGTCTCCGGTAGTATTCAGATTGCCGGTGTTCGAAAGCGTCATTGCGTAATAACTTCCTATTGTATTGCCCCAGTAGAAATTGCCGTTCGAGTGCATGCCGAACAACAGACCGCTCTGCGGGTAGAACAGCGCCGCGTGCGATGTGTTCGGAAATTTCAGAGCTACGTTCCAGCCGCTCCAGCCGCTTTCCAGAGTATCAACTGTGCCGCCGTTGTTCAAAGTCAGCCCCGCGCCGTCAACTGTCAGCGTGTCATCGGCGCTCAGGATGATTCGCCCGTCGTAATCGATCGCGTTGTCGTTGCTGAAATCAACGAACGGCGTTCCGCCGTCTGTGTCCCGGAGTTCAAGCCCGGGATTCGCCGTATGCGCGATATTCAAGTTGCCTGTCATAGTGTCGCCGGGCACGTTCACGTAGCGGCCGTCGAGCGTCGTGTAGCTTCCCGCGGAGATGTCTCCGGTAACGTAAAGATCGTTGCTGAAAATAAACCTGTCCGGCGTGGGTTCCCATCGTAGAAATTCGTCGTTATATGTGTCATCGTAAAAATAAATTGATTCGTTTGTCGCGGGACCGTCGCGGTTGATATATATCTCAGTTCCGTTTGTGTCGAGTTCTCCGTTCACATAGGTGTTGCCGGAAGAATTGAGAGTCAACGCAAGCGTTCCGGTGTCGGTTGTTGTTCCGCCGACATAGAAATCCAATCCGGTCGCGCCGGTCCGCACGCGCGCGTTGGCGCCCGAAGCGTTGTCTAACGGCGAAATCCAGATAAGGCGCGTGTTGTCATTGTTTTGTATCTGCGCCGCCGGGGTCCAATTGCCCGGAT
>Ga0172379_10008763_pt1 | contig 12647 bp, 9 predicted proteins | sample GrowelOW334metaG_FD_119756 | JGI IMG/M metagenome (GOLD analysis project Ga0172379, IMG submission 119756) | Groundwater microbial communities from an aquifer near a municipal landfill in Southern Ontario, Canada - Groundwater well OW334 metaG | ecosystem: Environmental > Aquatic > Deep... | reverse complement strand
GGTCACAAAAATGAAACTTCTACTCATCGGTGGGCATCCAAAAGGTTTTGATAAACCATTTCATGAGAAGACTCATTCGGGGAGAATATTGAGAAAGATAACAGCTAAATTAAATATTGAGCATATATTTTTTGATTTATGGAATAATCAGACTGAACAGAATTTAGGAATAATTGGCAAAGATACAATCAAAGAACTTAGCAATTATATTAAACGAAACTATACATTAATTGCTCTTGGTAAATTTACCGAAAGATCTCTTATTGAAGAACATATTCCTTGTGTTTATCTTCCTCATCCGGCAAGTAGAAATCATAAGTATGTTATTAAACTAGAAAAAGAATTATTGAAATATAATACAAAAAAGTAGTATTTTCACTCTCCTAGTGATAAAGTAGCATAATGATAATATTGAGTATTGAGACCTCTTGTGATGAAACCGCAATTAGTATCGTGGAGGCAAATGGCGGAATAGAAAAACCGTCATTTAAAACTATTGTTCACTTGGTCAATTCGCAAACTGAACTCCACAAACAATATGGAGGTGTTTTTCCTATTATGGCCAAGCGAGCACATGCAGAAAATATTACTCCATTACTTAGAACTGCTTTAGAAAATATTGGGACGAAAAACAAAAACGAAACAATAATTCCCGAGAAATTAAAACAAGATATAAAAGAAATTTTAACTCGTGAAGAAACTGCTTTTGAACCACTCATTAAATTATTTTCAGAAAAAGAAATTCCTGCCATTGATGCAATCGCCGTTACTATTGGACCAGGTCTAGAACCTGCACTTTGGGTTGGAATTAACGTAGCTAGAGCACTGTCCATCGCCTGGGATAAACCACTTATTCCAGCAAACCACATGGAAGGACATATTATTTCCGTACTAGCTAGTGCCACGGAAAGACACATACAATTTCCTGCTCTCGCATTACTTATCTCTGGCGGACACACAGAACTTATACTTGCAAAATCATGGAGTGATTATAGGATCCTTGGAGAAACGCGAGATGATGCAGTCGGAGAATCATTTGATAAAGTTGCTCGTACACTTGGACTACCATACCCAGGTGGACCAGAGATCAGTAAGCTCGCGCAAGAAATGCGTGCCATCGGTAAAACTTCCCGTTTTAAACTCCCCCGCCCAATGATCCATTCCAAAGATTATGATTTTTCATTTTCTGGACTAAAAACGTCTGTACTTTACACAGTACAAAAATTGGAAGCACTTACACCAGAAATTGTTTCAGAAATGGCTTTAGCCTTTGAAGATTCTGTCGCTGATGTGCTGACATACAAAACAAGACTCGCTCTTACTGAAACTAGTGCTCAAACCATTATTCTTGGCGGAGGTGTTATATCCAACATTCATATAAGAGAATCCTTTGCAAGACTTATTAAAAATGACTTTTCAGATGTAAAACTATTCCTCCCCGAAAAAGATTTAACAACTGACAATGCAACAATGATCGGTATGGCTGGATACCTTGAATATCTAAGAAATGGAAAAGAAATAGAATCAACAAGAGCACCGTTACTCGTTGCGAAAGGAAATTTGAGGCTATCCAACAATTAATTACATAAAAGAATAGCCCCGTCCCGCAAAATGGGACGGGGCTATTCTTTTAATTTTTTCTCCACAACAGCGTAGATTATCACCTATTTGGAGACTCTCGGAGCGCGACGGCTGACGCGGCGTCACGTCTCCTAGGACGCAGAGAGTGAAGAAATTTTCACCAAGAAAATTATCTGTGCTCCAAATAGGTGATAATCGTAGCCCTTAGTTGTCTTCCACTACCCTAGGCTTTTTAGCGTGTTTTACCCAGAAGACAACTACCGTAAGTACAAGTATCACTAATAATGGAATAGCTAAGAATGTCGCACCGAACACAAGCGCAGATAATAGAACTACTGCTGTTACCCAGATAAATGTTACTAGAACATCAGGAGCAAGGAATCCACCATTTTCAAGAGTTGCAAGTATAGGTAGACGATGTATCAAACCAACTGTTAGTAAGAATATACCAAGTAATACAAGAAGTAGAATAAACAAGTGGCGTAATCCACCAAACATATTTGGTATCCCGGCAATAACTGCCGCACCTAGACTACTAAATGCGCTGGCAATAGAAGCCGTCTGGGTCGTTGTGGCGGTTGTAAGAGTACCTGGAATACAAGCACCATTTGCGTCAGTTCTACATGTTAATCCTCCGTTCTGCATCAACAGACCAACTTCTTCATTACTCAATCTAAACAAGTCTTGAGTATTTTGCTGAACACTTGGAGTTGTTGTCGGTGTTGTGATACCAGCACTCTGTAGGCCTATCAAGAAGTTACGATAAGCAGTAATTTCACTTTGCTGTTGAGTTGTCAAAGGAAATGCTGCTTTACAATAGATTTCATTAACTTTCTTTTTAGTTAGAATATAAACGAAACCTGTTGATTCGTTACTTCCCCATGGAGTAAGAACATCGCTTACGTATTTTGTCTGGAATTTAGAAACATTGTTGAATGTCATTTGATCAAAGATCCCAGTAACAGGTGTATCTGAATAACCTTGCAAATCACGCAAGAATATCTGTAATTTACGAACTTCTGTTGGATTATTATTCCAATCAATACGCATGTAATCGTTCAAGTAGTTACAACTTGCAATAGTTGCCTCTGCAACAATCACAGGTGGCGAACAAGAAACGGTACGTGTCTGACCATCTCCAGAAGATACAGTTAAGCTAGCTGTCTGTGTTCCAATACTTGGATAAGTTTTTGAAACTGAATATGTTGATCCATACAAACCACTTGTACCGCTCCAGATATATGTGTAAGCCCCATTACCACCAGTTACTGTTGGTGTCCAAGTTACTGTTTGTCCAGGAATAATTGAACTTTGACTTGGCTTACAAGAAACACTAAGTGCTGGATAAGTATAAATATATGTCTGATTTACATACACTGATGGTGAACAAGAAGCTGTACGATATTGACCATCACTTGAGATAACGGTCACAGACGCAGTTTGTGTTCCACTTGTATAATATGTACGGCTAGGAGATACGAGACTTGAATAGAATCCATCAGAACCGGACCAAGAATATTGATAAGGTGCTTGTCCTCCATAAACACTAGGTATCCATGTAACTGTCTGTCCGCTAGAAATATTTGAAGATGATGGTGAACATGAGACAGTCATATTCTGATATACCGGAGTATTTTGGGTTACATAAACAGATGAACATGAAACGCTTCGTGTCTGTCCATCTGCAGAAGTTACGATAAGACTTGCATTGTAAGTACCAGAACTATAATAAGTCTGTGACGGAGTTGTTCCTGAAGAATAGAATCCATTTGATCCAGACCAAGAATATGTATATGGAGCATTACCGCCATAAACATTTGGAATCCAAGTTATAGTCTGCCCAGTAGAGATATTTGAAGATGATGGGGCGCAAGATGCAGAAAGTGTCTGATAATTATATTGCTGTACTGTTACAGAAGGCGAACAATATATTGTCGTATTCTGTGTACCGGAAGTCACTTGGACGTACGCATTATATGTACCACTTGAATAGTAGCTCTTATATACAGAAGATCCGCTTCCTAGATATCCAGTACTGTCATACCAAGCGTAAGTATATGAACCATTCCCACCAGAAATAGAATTTGTATTCCATGTTACAGATTGGCCAGAAGTAATATTTGAAGTTGATGGTGAACATGACCCAGTAATTGTTTGCTGAGGTTGATTAACATATGCACTCGTACACTGACGAACTAATGTCTGACCATCAGCTGAAGTAACCACCATAGTAGCGGTTTTGGTACCAGCGGTATTGTAAATAATTGATGGGCTCTGATTTGTTGAATATAGACCATCTGTACCTGTCCAAGAGTATGAATATGGAAGTGTACCTCCAGATACTGTTGGTATCCATGTCACTGATTGTCCCACAGAACTATTTGAAGGCGACGCCAAACAAGAAGCCGATATGGTTGATGTATTTGTTAATACAGTTATTATCAAAGTCTTTGTGTCTGTTGTCTGACCACCAGATTCACAATAATTTGTAGCAGACATTGTTACATAATATGTACCAGCAACAGTTGGGGTACCAGAAATAACACCACCAGAAACTGTCATGCCTGGAGGCAAAGAAGTAGTAAATGGATAAGTCACAGAAACCGAAGTTCCATTCGCATTAGCTGAACCGGTGTAACTTGTATACTGTCCAACAACTGCTGAAAGTACTGTTGGACTTGTTATTGTAACTTGAGCACACTGAGCAGCACATGTCGGTACAGTAAAGTGTGTATCTACCAATGGACTTGCAAGACCTGAATAATTCGGATCAGTAAGTTCTGTATAACCGAGAGATGAAACAGAATGAACCCAGACATCATAGCTGTGTCCTGGTGTAACTGCAATTGTTTGCGAAGTAGAAGTTACATTATCTTTACAATAATCTCCAGTATTAATACCTGCAGTACAATCTTGACCGGCTGTAGGAATCCAAGTATTAGTTAAATCATTCGCGCGGAACCAATAGTGTGTAGCTTGTGACACAGAATTCCATGTAATATTTACACTTGTTGCATTACAAGAAATATTCCCATAAGACAAACCTGTTGGAGCTGGAGGCTGAGTTTGAGTAACACATGTTGGAACAGTAAAATGAATATCCGCTAAAGGACTTGCATTTCCATTATTATCAACCGCCTCAGAAGCGTGTACCCAAACATCATAGCTATGACCTGGAGTAACAGAAATAGTTTGGTAATTTGTATAGATATTATCAATACAATAGTCACCTGTATTTATTCCTGCACTACATGCCTGACCAGTAGTTGGAATCCAACTATTAGTTAGATCGTTCGCACGGAACCAATAATGGTCTGCACCAGAAACTACGTTCCAAGAAATAGTAACGCTAGTTGCATCACAAGAAATTGCACTGTTAGTTAGACCTGTTGGTGCTGGAAGTTGAGCTGCGTTTGTAATACTCGGCAAAACTAGAAAAATTGCAGTTAGAATAAGAAAAGCAAAAAGACGACGAAACATTGTCGCATTTGAGATTCCACTATTTGTTTGTATATATTTGATATCCATAATATTTCTTTTTTAAAGCCTATTCAAAATCTAATACCTTGTCAAAACGTTAATCGTTTTTAAAGGTAGCATAAACCGAGTTTGTAAAATAGCAGTTAGATTTTGAATGGGTTCTAACTTCCCCCTATACTTGTGTATGATATACCAAATCGTTATATTTGTCAAGCGACTTCTTGCTATAAATCAATAAGTATCGTGTAACTATGTTATTTCGGAAAAATCCCTATATACACAGCCATTTTATTCATTTTTACAGAATCGTATGCTATTATAGACGTCTATATGGACGAGAAATTACTTAAACCCTACAATCCTCAAGAGACAGAACCACGTATCTACAAAAAATGGGAAGAAAGTGGTTTTTTCAACCCTGACAATATGGAAAAGGCTGGTCTGATCAAAAAAGACGCAAAAACTTTCACAATCATACTTCCCCCTCCAAATGTTACAGGTATTTTGCACATGGGTCATGCACTCATGGCGACACTTCAAGATATAATGATTCGTTTTCATAGAATGCGTGGAGATAAAACTCTGTGGCTTCCAGGAACCGATCACGCTGCAATAGCAACACAATCAAGAGTTGAAAAAGATATTAAAAAATCAGAAGACAAAAGTCGCTACGATCTTGGTCGCGATGAACTTTTAAAACGGGTAGAAGCTTTTGCAAAAAACAGTCACGACACAATAATAAAACAAATAAAAACTCTTGGTGCATCATGCGACTGGTCACGCGAAGCTTTCACCTTGGATGAGAAACGATCTCTTGCTGTACGGACTGTCTTCAAGAAAATGTATGATGAAGGGCTTATTTATCGTGGTGACCGAATTGTGAACTGGGACCCAAGAGGCGCAACAACTATTTCTGATGATGAAATTGTCTATGTAGAAGAAAAGACCAAATTTTATTACTTTAAATATGGACCTTTTGTAATTGGCACATCTAGACCTGAAACAAAATTTGGAGACAAATATGTCGTAATGCATCCTGATGATACTCGTTACAAAAAATATAAAAATGGAGACAAAATTGATCTTGAATGGATCAATGGTCCCATTACAGCAACAATAATAAAAGATAGCTCAATTGATATGACATTCGGTACAGGTGTCATGACAATAACTCCTTGGCACTCCGTAGCAGATTTTGAGATAGCCGAACGACATGGTTTAGACAAAGAACAGATTATAGATAACAGAGGTAAACTTCTAGCAATAGCAGGTGAGTTTTCAGGAATGAAAATAACAGATGCACGATCAAAGATTATTGAGAAACTTAAAGCAAAAGGATTATTAGAAAAAGAGGAAGATTACACACATAATATTGCAACAGCTGAGAGAACTGGTGGAATAATCGAACCTCAAATAATGAAGCAGTGGTTTGTTGCTGTAAATAAAAAAATTACACTTCCCTATTCAGAAATAAATGGAATACCGAGTGGTTCTGAAACTACACTGAAAGAGATAATGAAAAAAGCGGTCGCTGGTGGGCAAATAAAAATTATTCCTGACTATTTTGATAAAACATATTTTCATTGGATAGAAAACCTGCGTGATTGGTGTATTAGTCGTCAGATCTGGTACGGTCACAGAATCCCAGTATGGTACCGAGAGAATAATGAAATACATTGTGGAATTGATGCGCCCAAAGGAGATGGTTGGGAACAAGACTCTGACACACTTGATACATGGTTTTCATCTGCACTTTGGACTTTCTCTACTTTAGGTTGGCCCTTCGACTGCGACACTCAGGGTAAACCCAAAAAGAATAGTGATTTAGAAATATTTCATCCAACTGATGTACTTGAGACTGGATATGAAATATTATTCTTCTGGGTAGCCAGAATGATACTTATGACTGGTTATGTCCTAGGAACAATACCATTCAAGACGGTCTATCTTCACGGAACAGTTCGTGATGCAAAAGGAAGGAAAATGTCTAAATCACTCAATAATGGAATCGACCCGATGGATATAGCACAGAAATTTGGTACTGATGCCGGACGTATGGCTCTTATTGTGGGTACGGCTCCAGGAACGGATAGTAAAGTATCAGAAGAAAAAATTAGAGGATACAAAAACTTTGCAAACAAACTGTGGAACATTACCCGTTTTGTCCTTTCAAATACTGATGGGGTAATTTATGATCAAAAACAAAAGCCAAAACTATCCCCTACTGACGAAAAGATAATTTCAGATTTTGATTTATTCATAAAAGAGATAACTGAAGAGATGCTAGATCATAAATATTATATTTCGAGTGAAAAAATATATCATTATGTTTGGCACAACATTGCAGACAAAATTATTGAAGATTCAAAATCTAGACTTACCTCCACAAATTCAGCAGAAGACCGTTCTTCTGCACAATATATGCTCTTATATTTGTTAACTAGATCACTTATTATTCTTCATCCATTTGTTCCTTTTGTAACTGAAGAATTATGGTCATTGATTCCTATCAAAGATAAAAGGTTGCTTATGGTGGAACACTGGCCTATGCTATAATAATATCGTTCGGAATGTATTATAAGAACACGCGTAAAAGTTGATGGACTACTCCTCCTTACAGGAGCTGTCCACTCATTGGGGCTTTTTTCAGTAGTAACTTCAAAAGCCCACAATGAGTCTTGCGACGCTTCCGGTTGTCGCGTCTCACTCGGCACCGGCCGTGCCTGTGCGAGTTTCTTAAAATTCATTCCTCACTTTTGTCGTAAAAAAACAAAGCGAACTTGGGAAAGTTCGATGAATCTGAAATATGTCACACCTAGGAATACTCGTTCTTTCATTCGCCGGCGGAATACTTCCCGCACTTTTTTGGCTATGGTTTTGGTTACGTGAAGATCGTATTCATCCTGAGCCGCGTGGACTAATTGCACTTTCATTTATTGGAGGAATGTTGGCTTTAATATTAGCTTTATTTACTGAAAAATTCTTACTTATATATTTTGCATTACCACTTGCGATTCTTGTTAGTTTCTGTGCTCCTGTTATAGAAGAACTAGTGAAATACGTATCGGCACATTTCCTAGCACTAGAAAGAGCCGAAGATGATGAGCCTGTTGACCCTGTTATTTACATGTTAACGACGGCTCTCGGATTTTCAGCCTTAGAAAATGTAATTTTTCTTTTTGATTCAATAGGTACAGACGGAATTGTCTCTGGTGTTGTTACTGGTAATTTAAGATTCCTTGGCGCTACACTTCTACACCTAATTACATCCGCAACAGTTGGCCTTTTTATAGGATTTTCATTTTACGATCGTCCTTGGCTAAAACGTATTGCTCTAATAGCCGGTCTTATCACCGCAACTATATTGCATATGTTGTTTAATTATTTTATACTTAACGGAACAGGGACGCATGTCTTTATAACGTTCATTGTCGTATGGTCTTCCATTGTCATTCTATTATTGGCATTCGAACGAGTAAAACGTGTCCACCCAGCATTTAAAAGAAAGTCTCGTTAGATTAATATTTTATAAATAATAAATACTATGGCAAAAAAACCCTCATTTTTTGAAAGAATTACTGGATCACGAAATATTGACGATGAATCTGATGCAAAGGATCTTGACCATAATGACAAGTCCAAAAATGGAGAGGACGAAGAAGACACTGATGGTCAACTTGCCGTAGATGTATATCAAACACCTAGAGAAATTATCATTAAAACAATGACGGCTGGTATCAGACCAGAAGATTTAGATATAGCCATCACTCGCGACATGGTTACTATTAAAGGTAAGCGCGAAGAAGCACACGAAGTTTCAGAAGAAAACTATTATCATAAGGAATTATTCTGGGGATCGTTCTCCCGCACAATTCTTCTGCCTCAAGAAGTGGAAATAGAAGAAGCAGAAGCAAAGGAAGAGCACGGTCTATTAATATTGAGACTTCCAAAAATAGACAAACAAAGACAAGCAAAATTAAGAGTAAAATAATAAGATAAACCATATGATTGAAACACCTCCGATAGCAACACAATCTCAAGAAGAAATTCCTTGGTCACCCGAAATCAACTACAACAATCTTTCCATCAAAGAGTTGGATGAGGAATTATCTAAAAGAACAGGAGGAAGTATTGATTCTGAAGTGTCACATAATAATGGAAGTATTATTGTATTAGGTGAACAAATACCTGAAGCAGAATGTAACGACTCCGATGATTTCAGGAAAAAAGTTGTAATTGCAAATATCCTAAGACGCGATTTTGAAAATAGCGGGATACAGAATGGTGATACAATTGAATTTGAAAGTATTAGAGGAAATGTTAGAAGAGTTAAATTTCTTGGTAGTATTACTTTTAATGGTATCTCTATAGAAATAGATGGTAAACCGAAAGCATATTTTCTTGATTCTATAAAAAGATACAGAAAAATCTGAATTAAAAAACATCCCACAAAACGGGATGTTTTTTAATTTATTATTTTCCCTTCTTCCCCTACTAATTATTAGTACGGAATGTATTAGATAATAGTGAACTAATATTTCCAGAACTATCTATAGCACGAACAAAATAGTAATAAATTGTATTTGATTGAAGATTAGAGATAGTTACTGATTGTGAATTGCTAACACCTGTTGAATTCGGAACAGATATTCCACCCACGTATGGCAATTGACCATGTCCAGTTTCCTCATCTGATCTAATTGGCGATGTATCATAATACACTTGACCTTGAGCTAATTCATTTGTTGTCCAATTGACGACTGCACTGTTACGATTACTCTGTACCCAAGCATTCGCAATAACTGGTGCGGTTGTATCAAGTCCTAAACCAGATAACATGATACTATTGATTTTTGCTTGAGTTGTCGGACCAACTCGACCTACCTGTGAAATTCCATAAGCAGCTTGAAATTGTACAACAGCGGCTTGTGTTAGTGACCCATAATAACCAGTTACAAGACCAGCTGGATATATAAGAGGATTTGTTGCTAAAAATTGTTGCAATGATGTTACATTGCTTCCAGTAGCCCCATAACCCATTTGGCTAGTTAGTATTGATGCATGTGCTGTTTGTGAAGTCACCAATGTGACGAAAAGAACCGCAACGAAAACTGCAATTAATGAAAAATTTGAACGAGACATATTTATTGTTTTTGTCATAATATTTATTTTATTTAATTTGTTAATAGTAGATTAATACAGTCGACCTTCTCTATGTACACCTGCATACTGGTGATGCCGTCTAAAATATTGGGACATTACAGCCATTGTCTGCTGAAATGTTTTTTAAATTATTCAATTCTCTTTCAGTAAAAACTTTTAATCAATTTAAGTAATCTTTTTGTATATCTATTTCACTATTGGTATTCCGATTTTTATAGTTTTTATATATATAAACTTTTATACTCGTGGATTTATTTATACCATCACTCTATTTCATCTTTAATCCAATAATTTCTCTTTCCAATCGCCCAATATGAACTTCTAATTTTTGTGTTCTTTCTGTTAGACGAGCTTCTACCTTTTTTGCATGATTAGCAAGGGTCTCTGCTATAACCATCATTTCAGTGACATCCTCCATGGCAAGAAAAATAATTGGTGGAAATTTCTCTAAAGCAGTATCTTCTTTGAAGTGAATTTGTCGAGCATTTAAAATCATAATCTTTCGGCCTATGAATGGAAATTCATGCAAAACCTCAAATCCTTTGAAAAATGTATTCTTAGGCAAGATATCTTCCAGAAGCTTTCTTAAAGCAGGAATATTCCACTGACCATTTCCTAACTCGTAGACGATTCTGTTTTCAGTATCTTTTTGCTCCACCTGAAACATTCGATAGAATGAATCGTTTGCCGCCATAACGCGAAGATTTTTGTCCAAAATTAAAATAGGTTCACGTACTACATCTACAACTGTTTTAATATAGATCCAACTCTTTTCCCATGAATGTTCAAAAAAATCTGAGGCGACAGACTTAATATTTTGGCTAGTTTTTTTTATGTTTGTTTTCATGCTATTAACGACGTAATATCAATAAAAACATTACAACAAGCAAAAGTACTAAAATTGTGCTATAATATTAGTGTTAGCTTTAACTCCTCGGATAATAAATTACTCTCTGTAATATAGTTGTAATACTATAAACTAACCGGCACCAGCTACGTAATATTTGATATGGTTATCTCCTCACTACCATATTGTCGTTGTAATACTCTTGTAATGTAATATTGCCACGTACGGCTCAATAATTATATGTCTAAAAAACAAGAAAAAATGCAGCAAATAATAACCACTGCACACCATGACTATGAGAAAGGGCTTAATTCGCGTGCGTTTTTTAAGACAAATAATCACTCAACGGGCGAAGATTTAGTACAAGAAACCTTCATGAAGACATGGAAATATCTTGTTAAAGGAGGAAAAATAGACACAATGAAGTCTTTTCTTTATCACATATTAAATAATCTAATTGTTGATGAATATCGAAAAAGAAAACATCAAACAACGTCACTTGAAATCCTTGCTGAAAATGGTTTTGAACCCAGTACGGATGACTCTGAACGCTTTCTCAATGTATTTGATGGTAAAAAGGCGATTCAACTAATTCTCCAGCTTCCATTAAAATATCAAAAAGTTATGCGTATGAGATACGTTCAAGACCTTTCACTAAAAGAGATGTCTATCCTTACAGGCCAATCAAAAAATGCAATTGCGGTACAGTTACATAGAGGGTTAGAGAGATTAAAGTTGTTGTATAAGGGGGCGCAGGAAAATATCTGTGCCAATGATGGCGGCTGCTGTCACGAGTTACTAAGTCTTTTGACATGGAAATGTCAAAAAACTTGCCGAGAGGGGCGGACTCTCCCGCGACTAAACTTTCGTCGTCACTCAAGTTTGTCTGGGCACCGCCTCGCCACCTCGCCTGCTGACTCGGTATAGCTCCGGCGTTCGAGTCCGCCCTCACAAGCAATTCCTATTGCTTGTTCTCGGCAAAATAAAATAGCCCCACAAAAGGGCTATTTTCTTGTGCCGAGGGGCGGACTCGAACCGCCGACCCCATCCTCTTCAGGGACATGCTCTACCAACTGAGCTACCTCGGCATTTTTTGTCTTGATGTAGTCATCAGGACAAAATAATGACGACGTATCGAAAAGGCTAAACTTCTTGCCCTATAGTGAAATTCTTATTTCTACTATTAGGGAACTACCCACCCGCCTCAGAAGGCATTCGGGCAAGCCTCGGCATTTAAAAACCTGGAATCTTTGATGTCACCGACTTAATCTGACTTATATCACTTTGAAATCCAGAATAAACATTCTGTAACTGTGTAAGATATGGTTGTATGTAATAATAAGAACCGAGAGTTACTACAACAATCACTGTCCAATAAAAAATACGCCACGCACGTGCCCATCTAGATGCACTACGTATACTACGTAACATTTTATTGTTATCTCGAGAAAGCTCTACCGCCTCCTCTAACATTGATCTTTCTTCTGGAGTCACAAAAAGAGTATAGCAAATATTAGTTGGGAAATAAAGTGACGAAAAATACAGTTTGCTTGGCAAACCATATTTTTCGTCATCC
>Ga0172379_10008762_pt1 | contig 12647 bp, 9 predicted proteins | sample GrowelOW334metaG_FD_119756 | JGI IMG/M metagenome (GOLD analysis project Ga0172379, IMG submission 119756) | Groundwater microbial communities from an aquifer near a municipal landfill in Southern Ontario, Canada - Groundwater well OW334 metaG | ecosystem: Environmental > Aquatic > Deep... | reverse complement strand
TCTCGCTCTGGGCTTGAATCTGACCGGAGTTTCCCTGTCCTTAATTGACCCTGTATTCTCTTTTGTCATAAATATTCTTTCAGTTTAGACTTCCGTGAAACACTCACAATAATTTAACCAAGCACCTTAGGTATTGACAAGTTAGAGTCCGCCAAATTTTGCCGTTGCGATGACATCCAGTAATATGTATTTTCGAAAATATTTTCATCAGAACAAAGGTAAAAGGTTTGATGTAATGATTGCCATTTTTAGGAGTTATTGACATCGCATCGTTCACTTGAAGGCTTAAAGTATTTACTTTTCAAGAGATAGTAACGGTTTAAATATCTTTCTAATTCGTATTTTGACCATCGTATAGAAGTATCTATGCCCATATTTCTTTTAAAACCATCTAACATATCATATAATGTTGCATCGATCACTGTGGTAGTGAAAACACCGTACCCTTTTGCACCGTACTGCATTATAACATTCCCGGCATTTGATATTTTTGAAGCCGACAATGACATTGAATCAGATACGAATTTGCATTGAAATACATATAATTCCGGTTCTTTTGAGGGAGTTCTTTTTGTTTTTATTACAATATCTCTACCGCCATCTCTAGACCTGGACTTTCCCATCTTCTGTATTGATGATGAATCGAATTGTGGATGGCAGTATAAAATGTCATAACATAATTCTTCAAATGAATCATCATTCAAATCATTCCAATTACACCTGCCTTGAACGGACAACCCAATTAAATTTTGAACTTTTAAATATACTGGATTAAGATATTCATTTAATTCTTTAATCTCATTAAAAGACAAAATATCTCTTGTGAAGAAAATATGATTAAACCCATTGTATTCTATAACGACTAAGTCTCCAAATTCCGAAAGTTGATATTTGAGCTTATCTTTATTTATCTGATTTTCTTTGAAAATTGGGTTCTTATGTCTGAGTTTTCTTCGAGAAGATTGATCTTGAAACAGTTGAAGTTGTCTATTGTCGGAATGACTATCAATTGACAAGTCTTGATTTAGTAATTTTTTAGAAAGTACTCTTTCTGAGCATATTATTGATTGAAATAACTGAGCATCCTTATTAAACCAAATTGCAGTGGAAGAATTTACTAAAACTGTCGATTTTTTAAATTCTAGTATATCCGCTGTTTCTAAGACTATGTTAGCCTCTAAACCCGAATATGCTTTTAGAGCATTGATTAAATTTGTTTGAGGGGGAATGATCCAGTTCTCAGTTGAGAAATAGATTACTTCTCTAAAATTGACTGACAACGGATTTTTCCAAAACCCATATTTATGTTCTGGATACTTTCGATAAGTTTTTTTAAAAAACTTATCTTCTGAATCCGAATAACCTGAAGCAATTTCCCAATAAGCCCCATTTATAAGATTTGCCCAATAATTATTAATCAATTCTGGTACTGCAAAAATTCTTTTGTTGACTCGATTAGCATATTCATCAAGCTCCACGTAAAACGAAAATCTATCTAGGTCATCTAACGCATCTGTTTCATCACCAAAGAAATTTGAAAAATAAACAAGGTTTTCAATGAGAAGTTCAATATCAATCGGTACAAATTTCAACCTGAAATCGGTATAATATTTATCTCTGATTTCAATTTCACTATCAATAATTCTTATGAAGGGAGCAATAGTCTCTGAACAATATGAGACAAGAATATAATCTTGTATTATATCGACAGCACTTTGTGTAAAGCCTATTGATTCTAAAGGAAAAACTATTTCAAGTTCATTACAAGAACTAATAATCTTTGTAAATGATTCGATTTCTTGATCTTTGATGTCTTGTATGAAATATTTCATAATTCCTTTCGGATATTGTTTTTGTATAATTCTGAATTGATTTGATTTATGCTATTGATCAATAAGATAAATGTTTAGTACTTTCTTCCTCGCTAAATCCATATCTTTTAACTTTGCTCAAATTCAACCCGGCAATAAATTTATTTCTCTCAGAAAATGGCTTCCTGCCTTCCGCCAAATCAAGCATAAATTTGTATTCTAAATCTTTCAGCTTCCTATTCTTTTTATCCCATTGGACAATTTTTTTGATAAGTTCAAGTGAGATATTTGGCTTTTCATATTGATTTTTAGAATTATCATTCAATTCATCGATATGATCCAATAACTCTGGTGCTTTTTCGATAACGAGGTCAAGAATAACAATCCCGGTTTGTCTTTCGTATTCGGTTATCTTTGTATTTGCTCTGATTCTGCCTGCCAGATTAAATGCTACTGTTTTTCTTTGTTCTGTTAACTCGCCAGTTGCTTTCCCCCAAGCTTCAATATCATGCCAAACAGATGATGGTACCGATCTAAGTTTTTCAATTTCTTCCTCAATCTGTATACCAGCACTTTCTTCATCCGATATACGCTTCCGTTGAGATGGATTATTCTTGTCTTCAAAATCCGATCTAATAAGGTTGAAATCGATGTTAAGTTGTTGATTTTTCAAATCTATCCAGCAATCCTCTTTCTTGGCCCATTCTCCGTATAATGCACCATGATTCTTCTGGGCAGAATCTTTGATTAAGCTTTCGACCTCTACCATTAAATCGTAAAGTAAGGACTTGAGCTGCTCAGAGATACCCTGATTTTTCCATATTTTATAAAGATCAAGTTTGTTGAAGGTTTGAAATATTAAAAGAGAAATGGAATAAGGTACGGTTATGTATCGAAGGTCACCGATAGCATTAGGTTTGATACCGTAAATTTTCTCTGCGGTTCGGAAAAGCATAGCTTTTGCAACAGTATCTTCAAAATAAATGCTGTCAGGCTGTTTGACAAGATTATAGTTTATGAATTGAACGTAATTTTTTTGGTTACCTCTCACAACAAAATGGGGTCCGATGATGAGTTTCTTACCGTCCAATATTTCTTGGTAGGCATTTACATATTTTGCTAACTCTTCCTTGGTAAAAACCTGACTTTTAGGGTTACGCAAATCGAATGCTTTTTGTTTCGCAATAGTAAACCCTTCTTTAATTCTGGCATTTTTATACTGACCTCTAGCCCTTTCATAAAACCATTTCGATTGAATATTCTGACCTACCACATATGGAGCGAAAATACTGCGCGACAATTTTTCCAGTTGAATGTGATATGGTCTATTAGAGCTCAAATCAGAAACTGAGACTTTGTTCTGAGTATTAGCATATTCAGAAATTCTGGAAACGATATCGCTGAAATTTTCTTTATTTTTTACGACCGATAATTTAAGCTGAACAAAAATCCCGGAAATATCAGCCTTATCTTTTTTAAGTGTATGATATATTGAGGCCGTTGTTTGGCCACCATTAACAATCTGAAAATCATGAACCCGTAAAATAACAAATCCGGATCCATCCGCTGCCTGGGCTAATTCTATTTTTTCAGCTGTGGCGGCTAGTCCATTGTTATAAGCCAGGAACATATGGGGTTCTTTTAAAATTGTACTCCGAATCCCTTTGTTAATCTTACCGGTAAACTGTAAGAAGGAGCGAACATTTTGTTCCAGCAGACGTGATCCATATTTTTCATAAATTTGAGAAAGGGCCTGGCCTGATATAATTGCTATGTAAGATTGATATTCCTCGTTTTCTGATCGTGAAACAATACATGGTACTTCAAAACCTTCCTGGGCAAAATCAATAGATATTGGAATATGAGATTTCTCTGTAATGTTATATAGGTAGGTTATATCAATAACCCTATAAAAAACAGGATAACCGGAAATAATTTGGGAAGCTGGGAAATCTCCGGTATAAAATCCATCGGTGAGAATGACTGCATTTACTCTTACAAGGTTCTCCTTGAGGTCTGACGAGTTGCTTAAGGTATGAATGAAATCAAATATTGGAGAGGATTCTTCTATCTCGTTCACGTAATCTTTGTAGATACCCTTTCTGAAGAAATTCGCCAAACGTTTTGCCGCGGTGTCAATTTCATCCTTTGCGATCCTCTCTGGCCCCTCTGATCCCTTGAAAATTGTAATAAACAAGTCTATCGTTTCATAATTGTCGGCTATCGAATAGGAGTTTATTTTATGCTGATTTTTTGTACCTAAGGATTTTTCATCATGGGCAACTCTGGCATTTTCTGTCTCACCGGCTTCTGCAAGAAGGTCAACAGCGGTCTGAGTAAAAATCTGCTCTAATATACCACCTTCCTCTTCGGATATCTGCTCAGACTTAATATCCTGAATTAGTGATTTGTAAAATCCCAAAAGTTCCTTATTTTCAATTGTTTCTACCATTACAGTAATAATGATTCAAAGACAAACAACTCTTCTACAAGAAAATCAGAACATTGCGAAATCACGATTGAGTATTTAACATCACCAACACCATCCCGCAGATCAGCTTCTTCAATCCGGGGAAAATTACTTTCAACTTTATAAAAATTATCCTTGCGTATGAAATATCCGGTGCTTTCATAAAGGTCTTGATGATGATCAAAGTAACCAACTTCAAATAATTTATTTTTAAAACGATTAAGCGCAACGAAGTCGGAATTCAATAATTGAGAAACGGATTTAACCATTTCGTTTAAGGATTCACCAGATTTTTGCCTTACCTCCAGGGACAGATGGTAGAGAAAAAGGTTTTTAAGATTGGTAATATCCAGTTGCCTTTCATTGCTTATCTGGACTTTCTGATGATTATTTCCGTGTGAAGTTTTAACCTCAACACAACAATTGCCGAACTGAAAATCCCGAATTTGCTTTTCAGGACCAACCCATGAATTTATTACACGGATAAAATCAGTTGTAATGTGTAGGGCTTTTCTTAAGAAGAATAGTTCTCCGAATAATCCGCGCTGTTCTTCCGACGAAAGACCTTGTGCTGATGCTTTTTCAAAAAGCGATTTCCATTTTTCAAATCTATTGAGTAATTCCTTAACTAATAGATATTCATTAGTTAAGGATAAAATATTTGCAATCAAATCCTCACATAGGACTGAGAAAATGTCAAGGTGCTGATTACTTAATAATTTGAAAAGCAAGATATTTTTTTCAGCTCTGCTTTCATCTGGAATTATTTCAAGGCTAATGTCTTGCAAGTTGGAATAACCTGAAAGATCAATGCTGGCAGAATTACTCAATGAGGCTGCTATGCATCGAAATTTCTCTGGCAACTTCATTGCGATAAATACATCTGGCAATACAGATCCAGAATATCTTCTTAAAAGTAAACCATGAGAAACTGATTTGTCAGATTCAAGTTCCTCCCAAAGCTTATCAATCTTCATCATTGTCATCTTCAACGGCATCAAAAATTTCTTCCGAATCAAAATTTTGTAGTAGCTGACTATGAACTGCATAAGTTACTGCGTCGTCATTGTCCGAACCAGGGAAACTTATAGCGAATCCAACAATTGGATTAGAATCCAAGGGTAATCTGGCACCAACGGGATCTAGGAAATAAAGCAGAAGTAGAACCTTGTTAGGCTTTCGAATATTATTTCTTACCCATTCTCCATTTAATCGGGTTGGCTCGCTATCATCATTTGTCTTTTCCATCCATAACCGGATAGACGCTTCTCGAGCTATCGCTTTTTCGGCAGTATTTAAGTCAATAAACTCATCATCAGGACTAATTATGTGTGACTTCCTAATGAGATATGCATCTGCAGGACTCTGTGGTTTATCAGCTTCCGTTCTAAATATTAGGGAGAGATTAATACTTTCATTAACTTGATATTGAGTTCCCTGACGCTTTGTTATTATACCTACATTCCAAAATTGTAATTCATTGTTTCTGTATTTGAAATCAATGAATCTTAATAAATTTACTGGTGATGCGGACTTAAGGTTAATGTGAACTTCAAAATTAGATAAGAACTGGCTGATGTTTTGAAAGTTTATGTCATTCCATAAATAGTAATTATCCTCCCGAATAAACCTGTTTCCCAAGGAGTTGATAAACTTAACTGTGTTACCTAAATTGTCTTGAATTACTTGGGGATTTTTGCTTAATGCATATGTCTCTATCAATCTTCCCGACCAAGAAATGCGCACATTCTCAGCTCTTCTGATTTTATTTGATGCAGAAATTTGTAAAACTCCCGGGTGCGTTCGAACACGCAAGGCATATTGTTCCGGGGTGCTGCCAACAACATCAGCCATATAATCAAATTCATTTCTTAGTTCTTCACTAGCCAGTGCAATATGGCAAAACCACTCATTCAGCTCCCGGCTGGTAAATAATCTGCAGAGGTCAACGTAACCTGGTTTATAACCAAACCACCTTCCCATTTGCATTAAAGTGTCATACATTCTGGATGCACGTAAATAATAGCTTATAGAAAGCCCCTCGAGAGTTAGTCCCCTTGAAAGCTTATCGCCACCAATGGCTATCACTGACAAACCATGTTTGTGATCAAAATAATTCAAGGCATCGGCCGAGCCACCATTTATCTCTCTTACCTGGATTCTTGAAGCTGCTTCATTCAGATGTGGAAGAACATCAGCCCAATCATGGACCTGAATATTGGGGTCAATATCACTTAAGTCTGAATCCAGTATTAATTGAGATGTTGTCCTAAAGGAGTTGTTAATATCTGTATCCTCTTCGAATTCCTGTCTGAATTCTTGGATTATAGCCGGAATATTCATTTCGATTCCTCTCCGATAGAAATCAAAAACATTCTGAACTATGGTTGTTATCTGCCTTTGCCACGCTACAAACCTGCTTGCATGAACCAACATTGAGTTGTGAACATTTCCCTGTCCACGCAACCTTCGAATTGCGCATGTCAGAATAAAACATTTGACTGCTGCCATTAAGGAATCTGGTGCATTCTGGGGCAAAACTCCACCATTTCTATGACCATTGGGAACAAAAGCCTCAAAATCATGAATTCTCCTGACTATTGGAAGAACCGTATCAGAGAATTCATCATCCTCCTGCAATTGAAAACCAAATACTCTGTCCGGACCGATATAATTTGAAGGTGCAGGTAAATTGATAATGAAGTCCCTTGGGAACAATTCATCCTCATTGATTGGTATAAAAATGTTTGCAAATGGCGTTGCAGTGTACCCTATATAGCCACTCTTGTCAAACAACCTTAAAACATCTCTAATTAGTCCGTTTATTCTTGTCGTACCGTCGTTTTCTGGCCTGGTATTTATGGTTGCATTGTCGGCTTCGTCATCAATAAGTAATAACGATTTATTTCTAATTACTCTTCTACCGTCAATATCAACGGCCTGCGCGGAAAGCCATTGTAGCAATCTGTCTAATATCCTACCGTTTTTCTTTACAACGGCAATAATAGGCTCGTTTGTATTGAAATTGATTCCAATCGAATTTGCAGCTCCAACGTTAAAATCGGAGATACTTGAAGTCAATGAGTGGGCGATACTGCTCTGGTCGATTCTTCCTACCCCAATCCATAAGTTATTTTCTCTGAATGCTCTTTCGTGTTGGGTATCAAATCCAAGAAACCCTTCATCGAGCCTTAATTGAGTCTGACTTCGAAGATTGTTGTGGACACCGGCCAGCACAATTATCAACTTGTACCCTGCATCCGCCGCTTTACAAATTAAACCAGTATAATTTGAAGTTTTACCGGACTGTACCTGTCCGACTACCAATCCCTTTTTATTAATAATGCCATTTATAGACGGGTTAAATAAACCATCCAGAGTTCTATCGGTCAACCTGTCAATTTGATTGATTACAGTTTCGGAAAAGCTCTTGTCGACTGCAAGATAATCTCTGTATCTGTTCCAAAAATTCCAATTAATTGATGCTTTTCTTTCACTGATCCAGGGATTTCTTCTTTCCGCTGCTTCAATTACCCTAAAATTATCGAGACGAATATTATAGATTGCCTGAACTTCCCTGATCAACTTTTCCCTGTCTAGATTTGAATATTGAGGAATTGAAAGTACGGTACTGACTGAACCTTCAATTTGTTCCAATGTTACACTGCCACTTGTTGGCAACAAAGTCCTGATGGTTCTGATTGCTTGCTGTATCATTACACCCTAATTAATAAATTCAAGAAGATGTGAAAATTGATTAAAAGGTTCAATGTTGAATATGATTGCTTTTGCCTGTTGAGGAGTTCTACCTTCGGAAATTAATTTATCAAAAACTTGTTGCATAACTAGCCGAATAGGTTCCTGTTCAATTCCATCGAATGGTTTTCCCAAAGCATCTTCTTCTGAGGCTTCTTTTATATAGATTGATTTTGTCGGAATCGTTTCTTCGATAAACCTTAACAATAATTCGATCGCCTTTTCTGGTTCTGTAACTGATTGAAGTTTTGTTTTTTCAATTAGCGGATGATCACGATTTACCTTGTAATACCATTTGTCCCCTCTTTTATGTTCAAGCCAAAGGGGAACAAATTTTTGGCCGGGTAAGGTTTTTACATTTTTACCCCGGTGACGATAAACCTCAACGGCTTGATTCCTTACCTGTCCAGCATAAGCTTTCAATTGTTCCCTTAAAAGCAGAGGTAACCGTGCGACTGATTTTTTTATATCAATTTGCCATTCAGCATCTAAATTATTTGGTAGATCTATCAGTATACGAGCTAATTTATAATGCTCCTCTTTCCGATACAAGCTTAACCAATCACCGGCCAGCAATAAACGTTCATTTCGATAAATATAGAACCCTTGCTGTTCATTCCAACCTTTTGGACCTTCAGCAGCTCTAAATTTTTCTTCTGATAATTTTGATTTATGCGGAAGTACAAAACCCTTTACAAATACTTTTCCGTTATGAAGAAATTCATCAGGAAATGCCTGTGTAGCTGGCTCATTTATTAGAAATGGATTCCATGATTCAATCGGTCTTTGCTGGAAAAAGATTTTGACTTTGCCATTTTCAATAAATCGGTGAAACACCATCGCAAGATGCTTTTTCACCTGTTCCATTATTAAAAGAAATTTGTCCAGTGATTTAGAGTCATTAACCTTAAAATTTCTTACAAGTCGATCCAAGTCATTCCAGATTACAATGGTTCCTGATTTTAATTGTCCAATCTCACTCTCGTAGCGGGCATCTGGCAAATATTTTATCAAATCCCATTTACCTGACTGATTTACAAAATCTAAATCCCACGTCCAGTAAGCTAAATCGTTGAATTCGTACTTGCTGATTAATGAAAGCTTCCTGCATTGAGAAAATGAAGCGGTTTTCAACCCAAGACCAAATCTTCCTAAATCTTTAGAATTTCTTTCATCCAGCGGGTGCTTGCTCCCCGGGCGCATTGCCTGAATGAGCTCATTATTTGTCATTCCCTTCCCATCATCTTTAATCGAGAGTGATGAGTCAGAACCTTGCCAATCAAAGCTTATCCAAATATTTTTTGCTGAAGCTGAAATTGAATTATCGATAATATCAGCAACTGCCGCCTCAATGCTATAACCAACTGCCCGAAATGCCTCAATCATTGAGGATGCTTCCGGTATTGCTGGTGTAGTTGGATAAATCGAATAGTCAATCATTAAAAGAGTTCCAATAATTTTTTCGCTATAGCTTGTGCCATCAAAGGTGGAACTGCATTCCCAATTTGTTTGAAGGCAGCTGTCCTTCCACCCTCAAAATAGTAATCGTCGGGAAATGATTGGATTCTGGCCGCCTCTCGAACGGAAATAGAACGAACTTGTTTTAGATCAGGATATATGTAATAATGTCCGTCTTTTGCAATGTGGGCGACTAAAGTATGGGAATGGCCAAATAGATCAACAACCTTAAAACGATCAAGAAAAGAAACAGTATTGTTATGAGATTGTAATCTTTGAGGTATATCTGAATATTTTAATCTCTGTCTTTCATTAATCCATTTGTCAATCGCAATTTTATAAATCTCCAAATCTTGTTCGTTATGCGGCCGGGCAGTATGTTGAGTGACAAAACTAGACCCGTTTCTGATATGTGTATCTTTTAAGTATTGATTGATGGGTTTAATATATTTCGCTACCATCAGATCATCTCCCGGCTTCAATTTGGGCAAATCATAGAACAGATCTGGCTTAATCTGCCAAGAGTTACTTATAACTTCTGGTTGCGGAAAATCGAATTTTCTTTTGCCTCTTCTTCCAATGACAACAACCCTTCGCCTTTTTTGCAAAACTCCGTATTCCTCAGCTAACAATACAGTCGGTTCTGCAACAGAATAACCGATTGATTCGAATAGCTGAATCATCTCATTAAGATATCTCCTGTTACCGGCTGTGAGGATACCAAGTACGTTTTCAAAAACGAAATATTTAGGTTTATAACGAAACAAGAATTGCGCATAATACCTGAATAGATAGTTCCTTGCGTCATTTTTCATCCCGTTTGGGTCACGGCTTCTGCCCACCAATGAATAAGCCTGACAAGGAGGACCTCCAATGATGACGTCAACTTTTCTTCCGTAATTCAGTTGGCGGATTTGCCTAAAAATTTTGGGAATTGTATCCAGGCTAATTTCAACATTGATCACTGACTGAAATAATTCTTCCGGGACTTTTGACCAAAGTTCATCTCTTGAAATCTCATTTTTGAGATAGGAATAATATGCACTCAGGTTTTTGGCTCGATTTAAATACAATACAGTCTCACGGGTTTTCAAGGTGTCACTTGCATCCTTATCCATCTCGACATGAGCGATTGGTTTGTAGCCTTCACGGTTAAAGCCTTCTGATAAACCGCCAGCGCCAGCAAAAAGATCAATGTAGCTAAGATCAGCCATTGTAGTAAAATTACACAAAATAGTCAAATAATCTTGAACTCCAATAGTTTGGTCCTAAAAACGCATAACCTATAGAAAGACAATCAATTAATAGTTGAAAGTTTGATGTCTCTTTGCAACATTTGTCATTCATAATCAATATTTTGATTCAAAATTATGGGATAAGAACGTAACCTACTTACGTTTTGGTCGTGGAGAAAGATTTCTTAAGGGTTAAGGTTTTCCGACAAAAGAGTAAGGGTCATATTTCGGTTATCTCTTTTTAATTGACATTCAAATATTTCTATAACCGTCCAGCCTTTATTTTCCAGCTCAATCCTGTGGTCAACATCGAGTTTTTTGTTTCCGTTGATCTTTGCCACCCACCAATCTGTTCTGGTTTTTGGGATTACAAAGTACCTGCAATCTTCGTGACCATGCCAAAAACAGCCATGGATGAAAATTGCAGTTCTTCGACTGGGAAAAACAATATCAGGCTTGCCCGGAAGATTTTTCACATGAAGACGATATCTTAACCCCTTTGAAAAAAGGAACCTCCTTACCAAAAGCTCAGGCTTTGTATCCTTACTCTTGATTTGGCTCATATTATAACTTCTTGTAGCCGTGTTATGTACATCTGCCATAAAGAAATTTATATAAACATCGACTAAGATAAACCTTTTAGGAAGGCTTTGATTAAGGATCTTTTAAAGGAATCTGTAATCCCATGGCCGGAATAATTCCCTTTGTGTTGTACAACGAAAGGAATAAATAAGGGAGAATTTCACCTCCCTTCTCATTAACAATCAACACAATCACTTAGAATTTATGTTCCAACTGATAAATCAGTTCAGCTTCTATATTTGTCGAAAGCACCGTGAGTTTCATCCCTCTTTCATCCGCTATTTGATGGGCCAGGTTAAGCATTTCAACAAAGTTGTGAGACCGGTACACCTTTGAGGTAACCTTTTGGAAATCTCCATCCTCAGCAATCCACACAAGGCAAAGAGGATTATGTGGATCCTTAACCGGATGGAAATGCTGGGAAGTGCATAGGTATACTTGCAGATTCATAGGTTTTTAGCGTTAAATTCATCGAAATGTTCTGCTCTGACGAAATACCTGCAGTACCGCCCCTGTTCCCAATCGCAGTTCAATGCTTCATAATGATTGACCCATTTGTCTAATTTGGTTTCGGTATCGGTCATTATCTCTTTTGAAATCTCACAAGGCTCCTTCCAAAGGGAATCAAAAGCCATCTTGCACGGGTGAAGAAAGATCTCATAGCCAGCATCGTACAGCTTACGAGCCTTGCGCTTATTGATCTGAATGATCTGTTTTCCATGGATATAGATCTGAACGTCTTTGTAAATCATGAAATAAATGCCGATGCCTTTCGGACTTGTAAGGGTATCAAGCGCACCCGGTTGATTGATTTAATGAATTTTGCAGTAGATCTGCCGGCCGGCTTTCTGACAGCAATAGTCACAGATCCTGCAGTTTTGCGGACAAACAACGCCATTGGTAAAATCATCAGGATCCTTTACCGCGTTGAACTGATTATCCAGCATGAATCCTGATCCGGAGATGGTGAGATTTCCCGGAAGATTGGAGAAGTCGAGATCCCGACGGGCTGTGTAGGTCCAAACCGGTTTCCCGAGCAGTAGGGCAATTGCTATCACTTTGGTTACATCGCCCTGGTTCCGGAAATCGCCGGCTTCAGAGAACCGGAGCTTTTCAAACTCAAACTTGTTCAGTTCGTAGATGAAAAGTTCCGGAGAGCACATATCCCAAAACTTTGCCTGATGGTTCCGGTGACCTCTGACACCAGGGAAAGCACGTTCGGGATATTTCGCATAGCAGACTTTCGGATTCTGGCAAAGCCCGAGTTTTTCCGAACAGCAGCTGAGTGCAGGAGTCATGTTGAAAATCGCGGTTGAGGTATCCTGCTTTTTGTTG
>Ga0172379_10008761_pt1 | contig 12648 bp, 10 predicted proteins | sample GrowelOW334metaG_FD_119756 | JGI IMG/M metagenome (GOLD analysis project Ga0172379, IMG submission 119756) | Groundwater microbial communities from an aquifer near a municipal landfill in Southern Ontario, Canada - Groundwater well OW334 metaG | ecosystem: Environmental > Aquatic > Deep... | reverse complement strand
AGAAGGTGAAGCTGGCCGATAAGCCGGGTTCTGTCGTGGACAGTCATTCCTCTAGGCGTTTCGTTACCTGACGCTCAAGCAATCTACCCGCTGACGACGCGAGCCACGTCATAGTCAGCCTATTTGATCTTGCTCCGAATGGGGTTTACCCTGCCACTGATGTTGCCACCAGCGCGGTGAGCTCTTACCTCGCCATTTCGCCCTTACCTGTGCTGCTTACGCAGCCATCGGCGGTATATTTTCTGTGGCACTTTCCATCACCTCACGGTGTCCGGCCGTTAACCGGCATTCTGCTCTCTGGAGCCCGGACTTTCCTCCCCGCACCCAAGGTGCGCGGCGACTGTCTGGCCAGCTTCGCGCCGGAGTTTACCACCGAAGTGCACTGGAATTTATTTTTTGATGAGTTGTACGGCAACACCCAGCGATTTCCACTGCTTCACTTCTTCCTGCAAGGCGGTCTCTGTCAGTGGATTTTGCTTCAGCCAGCCGGCATCGATAGCTAGCGAAAATTTAGCCCCGTTACAACTGGCCGCCATATCAGGCAGCACGACATCGCTTCGGTTGCGATAAAACAACGCGGCCAGCCTTAAACTCATCACGAGCAGACAGTCCTCAGTTTCCGTCAGCAGCCCCTGCAATTTTTTCAGACTCCCCCGATGCGCCAAGGCCAGCAAACTGAGTCTATTCTGCTCCTTCTTGGAAAACCCGGGCATATCGGCATTGGCGAGAATATAAGCGGTATGTTTTTGATAGCCATTGTGTGCGACCCGGATACCCACGCCGTGCAAACTGGCAACCCACCCCAGCACCTGCAACGCCTGCGCATTCACCTCCGAACCGAAAAACTGCCTTGCCAGCACATCGGACAGCCTCGTCACGCGCTCAACCTGTTTGACATCAACGTGATAGCGGCGCATGAAATGCCTGACAGTCACATCTCGCATATCGTTGTTGTGAAAACGTCCCCACAAATCGTAGAGCACGCCTTCGCGCAGCGCGCTCAAACCCAGCTGCATGTGTTCGATACCTAATTCATCAAACGCGGCATACATAATGGCAAAACCGCCCGCGAGCGCAGGCAGACGGTCCGGACGCAATCCCAGCAGTGTCAACTTGTGCACATCGCCCACTTTGAGCAGATGCGCCCGGAATAAATCGAGCCCTTCGCGCGTGATCCCGCTCCGGCTCCAGCCATTCAATTCCAGAATTTCAGCGATTGCCTTGGCGGTCCCCGATGAACCGATCGCTTTTTGCCATTGCCCTTTATAGTCGGCAACGATATTTTGCAACTCGCTGCGCGCTGCAAGTTCGGCACGGGCCAAATTATTCTTGGTGATTTTCCCCATCGAAAAATACCGGCTGCTAAAACTGACGCAGCCCATGTACAGGCTCTCCAGCTTGAGTGGCGTGAGCCCGTGACCGATAATAAATTCAGTCGAACCGCCACCGATATCCATCACCAGCAGCTGATCATCCGACTGCGGCAGGCCATGTGCGACGCCCATATAAATCAAGCGCGCCTCTTCGCGGCCTGCGATCACTTCAATGGGAAAGCCCAGCACCTGCTCAGCCTCGGCGATGAATTCTGCAGCATTGACTGCCACACGCAGCGAGTTAGTCCCTACAACGCGCACAGCCTCCGGCGGCAAGTCGCGCAGACGCTCGCCAAAACGCGCTAACGCGGCCAGCGCACGCTGCCGGGCTGCCTCATCGAGATAATTGTCGGCAGTGAGGCCAGCGGCCAGACGCACAGGCTCGCGCAATCCGTCCAGCATATACAATTGCTCGCCTTCTACCTTGGCTACCTGAAGTCTGAAGCTGTTTGACCCTAAATCGACCGCAGCAAGAACTGGATGTTGTTCCATTGCTACTGGATTTCCCGCTCTATTTCATCGCGCGTAACGTGACGCACATCGCGCCCTTTGACCATATAGATGACATACTCTGAAATATTTTTGGCATGATCTCCGATGCGCTCAATGGCTTTGGCGACAAATAAGATTTCCAGCGAGGTCGAAATCGTGCGCGGATCTTCCATCATGAAGGTGATCAAATAGCGCATGATAGAGCGAAACTCATCATCCACCAGATCGTCCTGACGCACCACATCGGCCGCCATCTGCACATCCAATCGCGCGAACGCATCCAAAGACTTACGCAGCATATCCACGGCAATTTCAGAGGCGTGCTTGACTTCGTTGTAACGCGGAATCGCCAGCCCGTGTTTTTGCGACAACATCTTAGCCATGCGGGCAATTTTTTCGGCCTCATCGCCGATACGCTCAAGATCGGTAATCGTTTTCACGACCATCATCACCAGACGCAAATCGCTGGCCGTCGGCTGGCGGCGCGCAATCACCTGCGAACAGGCCTCGTCGATCTTAACTTCCATCGCATTAACCCGATGATCGTCCTCAATCACCCGGTTCATCAAGGCCACATCGCCATCCACTAAAGACACGATCGCGCTCTTGATCTGGCTCTCTACCAGTCCGCCCATCTGCAACACATAGGCGCGTATCGCTTCAAGTTCGACATCGAACTGCTTGGAGGTATGATCACTGGTATTCATGGTATGACCCTGTAGTATTAAACCGTATATTCTATAATACGAATGTGAAGCGTTTGTGACAGCGGCGTCCCCCTAGTAAAACAAGGGAACAACCACCCCTAGCTGACCGTCATCGTTTTCACGCCGTCTGCGGTACCCAGCAGCAGCACATCAGCCGCACGACGTGCAAACAGTCCGTTGGTCACGACACCGGCGATATGATCCAGTTCAGATTCCAATTCAACCGGATTCATAATTTTTAAGCCGTGCACGTCGATAATGATATTGCCGTTGTCGGTCGTAAATCCTTCACGCAACATAGGCTGGCCGCCCAAGGCCACCAACTGACGCGCAACAGAACTGCGTGCCATCGGAATCACTTCAATCGGCAACGGGAATTTACCCAGCACATCGACTAATTTGCTGGCATCACACAAGCAAATGAATTTTCGACTCGCGCCCGCCACGATTTTTTCGCGAGTCAATGCACCGCCACCGCCCTTTAACATATGCATATGCCGCGTGATCTCATCCGCGCCATCCACGTACACCTCAAGCGCACCCGCTTCGTTCAGCGACATAACTTCAATACCATGCCCCTGCAAACGCTTTGCGGAAGCCTCAGAACTTGCCACGGCACCCCGGATTTTGTTCTTTATTTTGGCCAACTCATCAATAAAAAAATTGGCGGTTGAACCTGTTCCCACCCCCACAATACAATCGGCAGGCACATATTGAATAGCAGCCAGCGCTACCGCACGTTTTAAATCATCTTGATTCATCATTTTTTCCTCCCAAAGTTTCGTAATTATTGCAGGAAAATTCAATTTTGGGGAAAGTGATCGAATCAGTCGCTATATACATCACTCAGTCAGATCGCTGGTGGTAAGATTACGCATAAAATTTATAACCGTCGGGAGGAATGAACATGCCAGAACATTTGTCAGCAGCCGTAACGATTACCACCACCCCGTTCAGCGACCAAAAGCCCGGCACATCGGGATTAAGAAAGCGCGTTCCGGTCTTCCAGCAACCTCACTATCTGGAAAATTTCGTTCAGGCCATTTTCGACAGCATTTCACCGCCTCAAGGCGCCACACTGGTATTAGGCGGCGACGGTCGCTATTACAACCGTGAAGCAATCCAGATTATCCTAAAAATGGCAGCGGCCAATGGCTTCGGTCGGGTACTGGTGGGTCAGGGCGGCATCCTGTCGACGCCTGCAGCCTCCTGTGTGATCCGAAAATATGCAACTTTCGGCGGCATTATTCTGTCGGCAAGTCATAATCCGGGCGGGCCGGATGGCGATTTCGGCATCAAATACAACACCGCCAACGGCGGGCCTGCGCCTGAAAAAATCACGGAAGCCATTTTTTCACTGAGCAAAACGATGACGCAGTACCGCATACTCGATGTGGCGGATGTCGCTCTCGATACCGTGGGCGAGTATGCCATCGGCAAGATGACCGTGTCGGTGATTGACCCGGTCGCCGACTATGCAGAGTTGATGGAATCCTTGTTCAATTTTGACGCAATTCGCACACTGATTGCCGGCGGCTTCCGCATCAAGTTCGATGCGATGCACGCGGTAAACGGCCCGTATGCACGCGAAATATTTTTAAATCGCTTAGGCGCACCGGTCGACAGCATCATGAACTGCGTTCCGCTGCCCGATTTCGGCAACGGCCACCCCGATCCGAACCTGACTTATGCACACGAACTGGTCGAGATCCTCTATGGCGATAACGCGCCCGATTTCGGTGCCGCCTCCGATGGCGATGGCGACCGCAACATGATTTTGGGCCGTCACTTCTTCGTCAACCCATCCGACAGTCTGGCCATACTGACCGCGAACGCGAAACTTGCCCCAGGCTACCGTGAAGGTCTGGCAGGGGTTGCCCGCTCGATGCCGACCAGTGCAGCGGTAGATCGCGTAGCTGCCGAGTTGGGCATTCCCTGTTTTGAAACGCCCACAGGATGGAAGTTTTTCGGCAATCTGATGGATGCGGGCAAAGTCACCCTGTGTGGCGAAGAGAGCTTTGGCACCGGCTCGTCTCATATCCGTGAAAAGGACGGGCTGTGGGCCGTGCTGTTCTGGCTCAACGTCATCGCGGTGCGCCGCCAGTCAGTTGAAGAGATCACCCGCGCGCACTGGGCGCATTTCGGCCGCAATGTCTATTCCCGTCACGACTTCGAGGCAATTCCGTCTGATGCTGCCAACGGCGTGATGAAGCACCTCAAAGACAGTTTCGCGACCTTGCCCGGTCAAAAATTCGGCAATTACACCGTGGACGTCTGCGACGACTTTAGCTATACCGACCCGGTCGATGGCAGCATCAGCACGGGGCAAGGCTTGCGCATCCTGTTCACCGACGGTTCCCGTATCGTTTTCCGGCTATCCGGTACCGGCACAGAGGGCGCTACCGTGCGAATTTATCTGGAAGCATACGACCCGGATGTCGCCCGCCACCACTTGGACGCTCAGGTCGCGCTGTCCGAGCTGATCGGCATTGCAGGCGAGCTCTCCGAACTCGCAGCGCGCACCGGACGGGTTACGCCTACCGTCATCACATAAGCTGCCGGCGGCAGAAATGCCGCCAGTAGCTTATGGCTGCTGATCTTGCCGCTCAAACTTGGTTTTGGCGGCCACCAGCATGCGCATCGTCGATTCACCCTGCGTATGACTCTCCGCTAACGACACATAAGCATTGCGCCGCTCGAAGGCTTTTAATTCGTGCGCGGCGCGCGCGGCGATAATCCCATACAGCACCGAACTCTCCCCGTGCTTAATCGCGCGTGCGGCCGCCTTTTCAGCTTCAGCGTAACGGCCTTCAAAAAAGGCTCTCAGCGCGACATCGAGTAACTTGCGCGCATTGTTTTTCGCGCGATCTGAACGGATTTTCTGCACGACCCCAGGCAATTGCGAGGTTGCCAGCAGCAAATGAATCAGCCAGTAACCGAATCCAAATACCAGCACAAACAACACCACAAAAAGTTTTAGCGATAATTCGATCCGATAAGGCGGATACACCAACAACACGTAAGCCGTATTTTGCAAAAGCGTACCCAGTGCAACCGCAGCCGAAAACAGCACCAGAATCGAAATCAGATATTTCATTTCGCCGCCTTTTGCGGACGCAGGTTTTCTGCCGCCTTGTCATGGCTTAAACGATAGGTACGCACCGCCTGCAAACTCCCCCCGATGTCGGGCAGTTCGATCTCAATACTGGCAGCCGCCAACTCGCCCAATTCGCTCAGCATATGTAAGCCTTCTGCCGATTTCACATCAAAATAGCGCCGCGTCCAAAGCTGCGCCGTTTTAAGTTCCTGACTGAAGCTGTCTTCGTCGCGCGACAACAGCGCCAACCGTGCCGACACCAGACGCATTTTTAGATTTTCGCGCAGGAAAAATTCCTGTTTAGGCGGCAACAAAACAATCTGCGTGAGACCGGTATTTTCAATCCTGACGAGCTGCTTAACCTCCAGCCAGACTGCATTCAGCATCTTTTGCCATACCGCCTCATCAGCCACAGGCGAGACGATTTTGGCTGATGCATTTTCGGTCGGACGATGCCTATCAACTAGCGGAATGGCATCGACGGATGACAACAACCTGTTGATTTTAAGATTAATACCTGCCACATCGACACGGGGCAGCGCGCGCAACTTATCAATATCCTGTCCGATCGACTTGCGCAATCCGTTTAAAGCAGGACGCTCCATGCGTTGTAAACGCGCATCGGCGCTTTCCATCGCGATCAGGGCCGCTTTGACGTTCCCTGACAATTGCAATTGCTGCCCTGCAATCAGCAGCAACTGTTCGACGTCCGCCAGCGCGGTTTCATCGCGACTGATGGAGAAATTATTGTAGAGAGTTTCCAGTGCCGCACGCTGATTTTGCGCCTGAGTGTAATAGGCTTCGAGCGTTGTCACCTTGACCGACATTTCGCGCACTTCATCCTGATTTTTCGCGATCAGAATGGCATTAGCCTGGGCCGCGCCATCCATCTCGGCAATTTTCTTCGCCAGCTCTTCACGCATCTCAGCAATCGCACGATGCCCGTCCAGCCACTGCCAGAGAAATATCGACACTAACAGCACCAGCGTAAGCTGAGTAATGCTGATTTTCGCGAACAAATCAGCAACCGAAAATCGGCTTTTAAGGGCCGCATCCCGCTCAACCTCACTTGATCCTTGTAGCATTTTCTCGCTCATATCGCCCCCTTACGCCTGAACCCCGGATTTTGCCCATGCCTGCAGCCCTGCCAGCAAACCGTCATCCCCCGACTCCGTCAGATAAACCTTCGACCATCCCAAGCGCTTCGCCAATTCGGCGATACGCGGGTGTATGACAAACAGCGGCCTGTCAAAAACCTCCTTTGAATCAACGATCATCTGAGACAAATGGTTCAGCGCCTCGCTGCTGGTCACGGTAATCAAATCGACACCGGCCAGCTCGCTCACCGGACATTGCGGCTTGCAGCGCAGATAACAGGTCACATATTCCACGCGTGCGCCCCTCTCGCGCAAAGTATCTCCCAGTAACTCGCGACCGCCGTCACCGCGAAAAATCATCACATGCCAGCCGTCGATGTTTTGTAATTCAGGCCGTGCTAACAAACCTTCACTATCGAATCGCTCGACAGGCACGATCACATGCGCAATGCCTAGCGCTCGCAGCGCTTTCGCGCTCCCCTCACCCACCGTCGCAACACGAGCCGGCACTTTGCCCCCGGTGGCCGCCATGCCATATTTCACGGCATTCGGGCTGATGAAAATTGCAAGATTCGCCTGTTCAACATGCGACACTTGTTCTTGTAATCGCAGCAGGTCCGGCACGGGCGCGATCTCCAGCATCGGGAACAGCACGGCGGTGCCGCCCTGCTGTCCGATCGCCTGAGCCAGCGTAAAAGCCTGATCACGCGGACGCGTCACCAGCACTTTCAAACCGGCCAGCTCACCCTTAGCCATTTAAAGCGGCTAAAATTTCCCCTGCCCCTTGCGCCAACAGCGACTTGGCGATTTGCCCGCCCAATGCTTCCGGTGCCGCGATCTCACCCATCGCTTCGGCGCGCATCACGCGCTGCCCATCGGGACTGGCGACAAAGCCTCGCATACGCAACTGACCGTTTTGTACCTCGGCAAACCCGCCCAGCGGCACCTGACAACTGCCGTTGAGCGCGCGACTCATCGCACGTTCCGCAAACACACAGGCGGCCGTATCTGGGTGATGCAAGGGCTGCAACGCAGCGATCACGTCCAGTCGATCCGCACGGCATTCGATACCCAGCGCGCCTTGCCCGACAGCCGGCAGACTGTCTTCGCTGGAAATCACAGCCCGAATGCGAGTAGCCAGCCCCAGTCGCTTCAAGCCTGCTGCCGCAAGAATAATCGCGGCATACAGACCTTCGTCGAGTTTGCGCAAACGCGTCTGCACATTGCCGCGCAGCGGTTCGATCACCAGATGCGGGAAACGGGCGCGCAACTGGCTTTCGCGGCGCAAACTGGATGTACCCACCACGGAGCCCGCGGGCAACGCCGCCAGATTTTCGTAGTTGTTCGAGACAAATGCGTCATGCGGATCTTCGCGTTCGCCGATTGCCGCCAGCACAAAACCTTCCGGCAAAACCATAGGCACGTCTTTGAGTGAATGCACTGCGAAATCCGCACGTCCGTCTTCCAGTGCGGTCTCCAATTCCTTCACAAACAGACCTTTGCCGCCAATTTTTGACAGACTGACATCTAAAATCTGATCGCCTTGTGTCGTCATACCGAGAATACTGACGTCGGTTTGCGGATATAATGCACGCAGCCTGTCTCTGATATGTTCGGCTTGCCACATGGCCAGCGCGCTTTCACGCGATGCTATGACCAGACGTGCCGGTGGAGTGGGTAAAGTTGAGGAAGCTGGACTCATCGATTTTTCCTTGTGATTGATTACGCGGTGCATTCTAACACGGAGGCTGCCGCGCTTTTTTGTGTATAAAAGTGATGAACTTATTTTCTGCCCCTGCCGACATTTCCAGTAAAGACCTGCCCTTCCGCGAAGACGTGCGCCTGCTAGGCCGTATCTTAGGCGATACGCTGCGCGAACAGGAGGGTGAAGCGACCTTCCAGCTGGTCGAAAACGTGCGCCGCTCAGCGGTACGCTTTCGCAAGACTCAGGACGAACGCGATGGAGAACAGCTCGAGCAGATGCTCGATGCATTAAGCCCCAGCGAAACGCTGGCCGTGGTGCGCGCCTTCAGCTACTTCTCGCAACTGACCAATATCGCCGAGGATTTGCACCACAACCGCCGCCATCGCGCCCATCTGAAAGCCGGTTCATCGCCTAAAAACGGCAGCCTGATGCTCGCGCTCGACCGTATCGAAGAAAAACAGGTCAGCCCTGAAGCGATGCAAGCCTTTCTGGACAGCGCACTGATCTCTCCGGTACTGACCGCGCATCCGACCGAAGTACAGCGCAAAAGCATACTGGACTGCCATCTGATCATCTCCAGCCTGCTATCCAACCGCGACCGGATAGAGATGACGCCGGACGAGCTGGCAGAAAACGAAAATGCGCTGCGTCGCTTCGTGCTGATTCTGTGGCAGACGCGCATGCTGCGCACCGCAAAATTGACGGTGCGCGACGAAATTCGCAACGGTCTGGAGTTCTACCGTTACACCTTCCTGACTGAAATTCCAAAGCTGTATGCGAATCTGGAAAAGCAGCTGGAGGCGCGCTTCGACAAGGACATCAAGATTCCCGCACTGCTCAAGGTCGGCAGCTGGATAGGCGGCGACCGCGACGGCAATCCTTTCGTCACCCACGATGTGATGCAGTATGCGGTGCAACAGCACTCCGAACTCGCATTCGAACACTACCTCAATGAGACGCATATTTTGGGCACGCGCCTGTCGCTGACCGATCGCCTAGTCGATGTCAGTGACGGATTGCGCGCGATGTCCGATGCCTCCCCCGACAATGCGGTGAGCCGCACAGATGAACCGTACCGCCGCGCGCTGATCATGATTTATTCGCGCCTGTCGGCTACAGCAGGAAAACTGGGACACGAAATATCGCATCTTCCGCCGGTCGATAAAGCGGCAGCGCCTTACGCGACACCGGCGCAGTTCATCGCCGATCTGGATGTTTTGATTGAATCACTCAATCGTCATGGCGCGATCTATCTGGCGCGCGGCCGCCTGGCCAACTTGCGCCGCTCAGCAGAAATCTTCGGCTTTCATCTGGCGCCGCTGGATATGCGGCAGCACAGCGCCATCCACGAACAAACCGTCAGCGAATTGCTGGCTCACAGCGGTGTCATGGCGAACTACAGCGAACTCGATGAAGCTGCGCGCCGCGAAATTCTGCTCACCACCTTGCAGGCCGCGAAGCCGCTGATGGGTAAAATCGATCAATATTCCGATATCGCACAGAGCGAATTGCGCATCATGCAGGCCGCAGCCGACATTCATCAGCGCTTTGGCCGCGCCGCTCTGCCCAATCACATCATCTCGAAAGCGGATGCAGTGAGCGATATGCTGGAACTGGCACTGATGCTGCAGCAGGTCAATCTGCTCGAAGGGCGTGACGCGCTGCATATCAACATCATTCCTCTGTTCGAAACCATCGAAGATCTGCGCAGCTGCGGACCTATCATGGACGAACTGTTCGCCATTCCCTATTACCGCCAACTGCTGGCCTGCCGGGGCAACACGCAGGAAGTCATGCTGGGCTATTCGGACAGCAACAAGGATGGCGGTTACATCACCGCGAACTGGGAACTGTACAAAGCAGAACTAGAACTGGTCAAAGTGTTCGCTAAATACGGCGTTGAACTGCGCCTGTTCCATGGTCGTGGCGGCACCGTCGGTCGCGGCGGTGGCCCAAGCTATGAAGCGATTCTGGCGCAGCCACCCGGCAGCGTAAACGGGCAGATTCGCATCACCGAACAGGGTGAAGTGATTTCCAGCAAATACTCCAACCCTGAAATCGGTCAGCGCAATCTGGAAACGCTGGTGGCTGCCACCATGGAAGCGACCTTGCTGCATCATCACGGCGCGGACAGTGCAATGCCGGAATTTCACCGCATCATGGAGGCCTTGAGCCTCGATGCCTTTGCTGCCTACCGCAAGCTGGTTTATGAGACACCCGGATTTACCGAGTATTTTTTCACCGCCACGCCGATACGCGAAATTGCAGAACTCAACATCGGCAGCCGCCCTTCCGCACGCCGCGCCTCCGATCGCATCGAAGATCTGCGCGCGATCCCCTGGGTATTCAGCTGGGGATTAAACCGCACGCTGCTACCGGGCTGGCTGGGATTCGGCAGCGCAGTCAAGCAATTCATCGCACGCGAAGGCGACGATGGCCTAGCACAATTGCAGACGATGTACCGGGAATGGCCGTTTTTCCGCGGCCTGATGTCGAACATGGATATGGTTCTGTCCAAGACCGATATGGGCATTGCATCGCGCTACGCGGCGCTGGTTGAAGATGTAGAAATGCGTGAACGTATCTTCGGCGCTATCCACAGCGAGTGGCAGGACACCGTCGAATTGCTGTTTTCCGTGACGCGCAACGATGCACTGTTGCAGGAAAATCCGTCATTTGCACGCAGCCTGCTCAGCCGCACACCGTATATCGATCCGCTCAACCACTTGCAAGTCGCCTTGCTGGAACATCACCGGGCCGGCAACACCGACGAACTGGTCAAACGGGCGATCCACCTGACCATCAACGGCATCGCAACCGGCTTGCGCAACAGCGGTTAAAAACAGCAGCTCCCAAGCAAGTCTTCGCATCAAAAAAATGGCACGCCAAGCGTGCCATTTTTTTGCGCCAGCAATTTTTTATCTGCGGCGTGGTTTAGCCTTTGCAGGCTCCTTTGCATCCTGAACAGCCGGTGTCGCAACCTCGACAGGGGCCGCAGGTTTTTCAAGTACGCAGCTACTATTATTCACCCGACTATCCGGCATCAGCGTATTGCAAAAAATTGCACCCGTCAGCGTTGCTTCCGCGATATTAGCGCCAGACAAATCTGCATCGGTCAGATCTGCATTCAACATCACAGCGCCGTTCAAATTAGCACGAACCAGTTGAGCACCGCGCAAAATCGCCTTGTTCAGATTCGCATCGGTCAAGTTAGCCTGAGACAGATTGGCACGGGTCAAATTAGCGCGCGCCAGATTCGCTTCTGTCAGATTGGCGCGGCCCAAATTCGCCTTGAACAGATTGGCCTGCGCCAGATTCGCCATGTAGAGCTGTGCACCTGCCAGATTTGCTGAGCCCAGATTGGCTTCAACCAGCGATGCATTCAGACACACACTGCGCGGTGCAATCACGCAACCATTGATCGACAGCGCGTCCGTCGCGGCGGCCCCGGCGGCTTTTTCTGCCGGGCAGTTGGCGTTGTTCGTCATGCCGGTTGGCATCAAGGTCCGGCAAAACGTCGCCTTAGAAAAAGTTGCTTCTTCTAGCTTGGCACCGGTGAAGTTGGCATCGGTCAGATTCGCCTCGCTAAAATTGACCCCTTTGAGGCCGGCATTTGAAAAATTAGTACCCGTCAGATTCGCACCCGTCAGATTCGCGAAAAACATCGTGGCATAACTCAAATCCGTACCAGATAGATTCGCACCGTTCAGGCGCGCCTCGTTAAGATTGGCACGCGTCAAATTGGATTTACTCAAATTCGCCTTCGTTAAATCGGCGCCCCCGAGCAGAATGCCATGCAAATCAAGCTGCTCAATTTTTTGTCCAGAAAGTGAAGCCTGATAGCAGTTGGTATTGGGTTTCAAGGTACAAGCCCAACTCGAGTTGATCATGGCAAGCAATACAGCGGAACCCAGCAGCAGTTTTTTCAAGTTAATCTCCGGTAATAAGAAGTGCCGCACAAGGCGGCACTTCATGAGACACGCAATTTGAAATTAGTTCAAACTTGCGGATGTGCGCGCTCCGAATTGCCGTGCAATTTGTTCAGCGCATTCAAATAGGCCTTGGCCGATGCCACCACGATATCGGTATCCGCACCCTGCCCGTTGACAATCCGGCCACCCTTGGCCAGTCGCACCGTCACCTCGCCCTGCGCATCGGTACCGCTGGTGATGTTGTT
>Ga0172379_10008760_pt1 | contig 12649 bp, 12 predicted proteins | sample GrowelOW334metaG_FD_119756 | JGI IMG/M metagenome (GOLD analysis project Ga0172379, IMG submission 119756) | Groundwater microbial communities from an aquifer near a municipal landfill in Southern Ontario, Canada - Groundwater well OW334 metaG | ecosystem: Environmental > Aquatic > Deep... | reverse complement strand
ATCCTTAGTCGACAAAGGTCAAAGCGTAGCCCTTGGAATTGCCACGACCGGTACGACCAATACGATGAATATAATCTTCGTAGTTGTTTGGCTGATCGTAGTTAATTACGTGGGTAATATCGGCAATATCGAGTCCTCTAGCAGCGACATCGGTGGCAACCATAATATTAATTTGATTGGCCTTAAAAGCGCCAACGACTCGAGTACGTTTGTTTTGAGGTTTGTTGCCATGGATACAATCGGCTTTGAAACCACGAGCAATTAACGAATTAGTTAAACGATCAACCATCATTTTGGTGGCGCCAAAAACTAAAACTTTTTTGAATTCTTCACCAGCTAAAAGTCGATGTAGTGTCTCTTCTTTGGCCTGTCTAGAAACTCGGATAACATTTTGTTCAACATGGGTTGAAGCTTCTTGAGTTTTGATAGAAATTTTTTGAGGATTTCTCAAAAAAGTATCGATCAAAAGTCCAATTTTTTTATCAACAGTGGCAGAGAAAAACAATGTTTGACGAGTAGAAGGAATTTGTTTAACAATTGATTGAATGTCATTAATGAAACCCATATCCAGCATACGATCAACTTCGTCTAAAACGAGAGTATCAATGCCAGCAAAATCGATAACGCGACGTTCACCTAAATCTTTTATTCTGCCTGGAGTACCGATAATTATGTGTGGGCCACGACGAATGTCGGCGATTTGTTCGCGCAAAAAAGCACCACCGATGGCAATAGCCAAATAGACTTTTAGCCCCCAAGTAAAAGAACGGAATTCGTCTTTTATTTGAACAGCTAATTCACGAGTGGGAGCCAAAATTAAAACTCTCTTGTCGGGATTTTTTAAAATTTCATTAATAATTGGAATAGCAAAAGCAGCGGTTTTGCCAGTACCGGTGGCGGCAACACCTAAAAGATCACTGCCAGACAAAATCGGACCAATGGCCTGATCTTGAATAAGAGTGGGTTTGTTGTAACCTTTTTTGGCAATATTTTGCAAAAGAATTGCCTCTAAGCCAAAATCGGCAAAAGTATTCACGGTTGGAGTTTCTTCGATGCTGACAAATTCTTGAGCTTGTCTAACATACATTTGAGGATCGATGTGGGAAGCAAAATTACGTTTTGGTCTATTGCCACCACCACGACGAGGTCCGCCAAAATTTGGACGATGATTAAATCCACGAGAGCTGTGTCTATTATTGTTGTACATATTTTAATTAATTTAGCAATTGTGTGCCCAAAATTAATTAATTATGCACAAGGCGTGCAGGGGCAAAAAATTCGATGCTTAAATAAATCTGTTAGTATTATACCATAAAGATAGGATAAAAACAAGAGCCTGTTTTTTATAACTTTAATAATGGATAATCAAATAATTTTGAATTTTTGATATTATTAAAATGTTCTTCTTTGGAATCCATGGAAGGAATGGCATCACTAAGTGTAAGCGGAAAACCATTTTTTGAAAAAGCAGTGAGAGTGCCAATATTGTTGAGCATGTTTTTGACTTCGCAATTATTCAACTCGGAATATTTAGCGGCTGTATGAATGATTACCTGGTTAGTTATAGAGGCAATCTCAAATTCTTGTGGACTAACCGGAACTAAAACTGGTTTAACTATTCCATCAGAATCAAGTTTTAAATGCTCAACGCTTTTATAAAATTTTTCCATGCCCAATTCCTCCATGGTATCAAGAAGAACCATAAGATTGGTATTCTCGACATTTTCGGCAATCCATTCGTTACCGTCAGATAAAACGGCGTGAACAAAACTTAAATTTGGACCAAGTCCATAAAATTTAAGCGGATGATAATGCTCGAAATTTTTACTTTTGAAAGCTTGTGCCATAACCAATGATGTAGTGCCATAGATACCAGTTTCAATTTCGACAACACTATTGGTACTATTCATTGAAGAAATTGTTTGATCAAATAACAAATCGAGATAGGGACTTTTTTCGACTTTATTCATTTTTTGATTGTTAAAAATTCCGGCAGTATTTCGGTTAACAGGTATTTCTATTATTTGAATTTTTTGACCTTTAATATCCGCCATAGCTCGTAGTGAATTTGCAAGTGGAATAGCATCTCGCGGTGGAGCAAGAATTATTGGAGGTAAAATGCCGCTTTCAATATTTTTTAAAATTGTATTACTAAATGCATGTATTAATGGCGCATAAATACCGGCAACAACATTGGCTAGAACTTTTGTTTCTGGATATGACGAATTTACTTCAACGGGGAGAGAAATGAGGATTATGATTTGAAATAATTGAGAGCATATCGGCGAATTTGTTTGGTTGATGAGCAGCTGTTTCAACCGAGGAGTGAAACTTTTTTACTAAAAAATCAAAAACAATTTCTGTAGATTGTTGAGGACATTGTTCTATTGACATAAATTTTTGAGACAAAAATCCCGTCTCTGGGAATTATTAATAATTTCCAAGGACGGGATTACCGTGGTACCACCTTGATTCCTTAAAGTTTTTCTCTTTAAGACTCTTTGGCCGACTCCAGCTTGTGACCGACATCGACTGTTGTATAAATTACGGCTCAACAACCGGAGATTATTTTAATCTCAGCTCCCGAATCGCGACTTCGGTTCTAATGCTTTGATATCTATTATAAGACTCTTAAGAAAACTTGTCAACGGTTTCGTAAAAAGCTTGTTTGGATTATAATGCTTTATATGGCGAATTTCAAAGAAATATTTCAAAGTAAGCACGTAATTTTGCCTGTTATTCACGTTGAATCTGCCGATATGGCCTTGAGAAATGCGATGATTGCTCGCGAAGCCGGTGCAGATGGAGTGTTTTTAATAAATATGCGAGTCGAAAAGATTGATTATGAAAAATTATTGGAAATTCAAAAAACAGTAAAAACACAATTTCACGATTGGTGGATAGGTATAAATTGTTTAGATTTACCAGCGACTTTTGTTTTTAATTATATGAATAGTAATGTTGACGGAGTCTGGACTGACAATGGAGAAATAAACGCTCAAGAAATTAAAGAAGCAAAAGAAAAAAATGCTTGGCAAGGTTTGTATTTTGGTGGAGTGGCATTTAAATATCAAAATAGTAGCGAAGATCCAGTGGTGGCAGCAAAAAAGGCTGTACGGTTTATGGATGTGGTGACAACGAGCGGAAATGGAACCGGTTTCGCGCCTGATATGGAAAAAATTAAGAAAATGAAGGAAGCAATTGGAGATTTTCCTTTGGCCATTGCGAGTGGAATTTCGACCGAAAATGTTTGTAACTTTTTACCATTCGCCGATTGTTTTATCGTGGCTTCAAGTTTATTAAAACCAGGGACGAATGATTTTGATGCAGAAAAAGTGCGAGAATTGGTGGATAAAATTAGAACCAGACCATAAAAAACTCCCATAGTGGTTTTTGGTAAAACACCATGGGAGCTGATTGGACTTAAGTCAATTACGGATTGACATATCTTCCTAAAAACAAGTGTTCGTAGGTTTTTTTATCAATAATTGAAAAGAAAAATGGGCGGTTGGCATTGAAAATAATTTGAGGATCAATGGCCAAACTTTTCATAACGACTGCGGTTGCAGCGGCAGCGACGGAACCTTTTTCGTTGTCTTCGATACAAGCTTGGTGAAAAACATCAGAGACTTTTCCAGAATCCATGACTGAGAAATCAGCAGCGTCAGAAAATGCTTCGTGGATACCTAGTTGCTCAAGAGCTAATTTTAAGCTCTCGGTTCCCCATTCCATTTTGGTTTTTGGAACATAAACTGTAATTTCTGGTTCAAATTGTAAAGACGCCATAATTTGTTCTGTGCGAAGATGTACAACGTGTTCCTCAGCTTGCTGTAGAGAAACGCCTGGATTTGGTAAAAAATATATTCTGGCAAAACGGCAACCTTTATATGGCATGAGTAGTACCTGCATTATATCGTCTTGAAAATAACGGAAAGTCTTGTTTTCGTGATACATCATAGGTACTTGCACTATCTGGCCATTCTCGGTGGTAAAATCGCGTTCTTGCGTTTCTGCCGGATTAAAGGCAAGTTCCCAATCGGCTTTGAAATATATGGCGTTGACCAAAGCAACTCTGGTGCGACTATCAATGGAACCAGGACTCAGTAAATCGGTGATTTTTTCATGAGTTGTTTTGGCAACCCAAGCGTTGATCCTCTTTCGAGTATCGTCTGGAAAATTGACAAAATCAACAATCTCTAGCCCGCCAATTTTTTCCATCATTGTTAAGTAATCTTCACGAAGAAAAATGTTTCTGTCGTAAAAAATACTATTGGCGACTTCGACAACATCACTGAAATCATGGTCAACTGAAGCATTTTCAATTGCCCAAAGTATTTCACTTTTGGTCTTTCCGGCGGCTCCAAGAGCAAGTCGAGCAAGTGCCAGTTGGACGCTGGTAGGACTAAAAAACAAATTACCTTCTTGAGGCAAGGCGCGGAACAACTTCATAGCAAAATTCATCTAAAACCTCCTAAAATTTTGGGTCGCGGACTGTAAAACAACAGTATATTATAGCATATTATGGGATAAAAGTCAAGATTAAAGTGTCATTGCGAGGAATCCGCCAGCTGGCGGATGACGAAGCAACCTGCCTGCCGGCAGGCAGGTCTCGATGAAATTGGCAATCATTATTTTTATACCATGTAGGTACGCATCATGATGCGTACCTACAATTAATTCAGGGCGAGGGAACCTCGCCCAATAAAATGGGGGGTTATTAAAATATAATTTACTGATCTCAACGGGATTGCTTCGTCGTCCGCCTAGGCGGACTCCTCGCAATGACACGACAGGAGTGTTCTCAATCGCACGGAACAAATCCCCCGCCCTACGGGCTCTCCCCCTTTATCAAGGGGGGACAATTGGATATATTCGTGCTTTTCTTTTTTCAAGGGGGAACAATCATTTAACCACAAAAAAATCCCTCAAGGTTGGCGTGGTGCTAACGGTGAGGGATATTGAACTACAACTTTAGAAACGAACTAAGTTTTTTTATGGCTTGTGTGCTTTGGGTAAGATCATTTTTTTCATCGTTTTCAATTTTTGTTATTAATTTAGATAATTCATCGGGTGGAACTAAATGGAAAACCAGATTGACGGTTTTGTAAGCATCACCTGATTTTCTGCTGGCAGGAAGAACCTCAATAACATAAGGATATTTCTGAATACTTGAACGAACATTGGGAACTCTTGTTATGCGATCAAAACACGACCACTCAGAAAGATCACAGTGGGAATAACTTTTTGCGGCTGTATTATAAATACAGTAATATCTTGCGTCGGTTTTGTTTAGAAAGTCAATATTTTCAATTTTTTTTGTAATTGACAGACGGAATGGATCAGCTGGAATATAATCCTTGCCTGATCTTGGTCGACTTTCTAAGAAATCTACCAAAGCTGGATTAATGGAACTAAGATCTCGCTTTCCGGAACTGTCGAAAAAAATTGATAATGATTCTAATTTGCTGGAATCATTTAGTCCCATGATTTTCTCCTTTGGCTTGAATTTGGCCTTCTCTATGATCAAGAACCGAACCAAGTCCGTACTTTTCAACTTGAGCACTAAAATGATCTTTAATAAAAGCAGTTTGATTAATCGAGCCACATAAGGGAATCAGTTTTTGTAATGTTTTTTCACAAAGCTCAGAATCTTCAGGCATTCTTTTGAGAATTGAATAAGTACTAAAATAATCATTGGCAAGATCGGCGCCTAAAGACAAAAACCCTAGTTTTGATTCTGGAAAAATCGCAATCTCACTACAAACAATTGCTTCGGAATAATCTTTTACATCATTTTTGATTTTATTGACGATTTCTAATTCCTTTTGCCTGAGCTCATTGTTTGGCTGATCAATCGTAAGACGATATTTGTTAAAAAAGCGGATGTCACTAAGTGAGGTTATGAAAGGTAAGGCAAGAGTAATTGCTTCTTGTCGGTGGCTATCACAACCAGAAAACAATTTTTTGGCCAAGGGCAAATCGGTGACAAAATTTTTGGCTTTTTCGAACAAAAGATCTTTGGCTTCGTCAACAGTAGTTTTCCAATAAGTTTCTAGAATTTCCTGAAAGAGATGTTCGTGAGAAAGAAAGTCTTTAACAAGAACTAACTCTTTTTGATCAAGTGATGTCCAAAGTTGAAATTTATTGATGAAATATTTGTCAATCACTTCTCGAATCTCAGCAATTTTAGCAACTGTTTTAGCATTGGAAATAATGCGCGTTAACATTTTTTTTATACAAGCTTCTTGGTCGATGTCATCGCGATAATCGCGTAACTTATCGATAAGCTTTCTAACATCCCAGGTGTCATCAACTTTATTGCTAAGATCCAAGAGAACAGTAATTTCTCTTTGTGTTTGAACTTGCTTTGATCTGTCAATAATCGCCATGGCATCATTGTAAACCGAAGTCGTTTTCATAATACACTCCTTTCAAATTGTCAGAGACCTTAAATCGGGCTATTTTAGCACAATTGGCGGTAAAGTACAAAAAAAAAGACCGTAGATTGATATACAAGATTGTATAAAAATCTACGGTCAGAGAACTAAATTATATATTAAGGACGAGGAGCGATAGGAGTCGCTTTGGGCGGAGTGGCTGCGGCTGATATTTTATATAATGGCAACCTTTCGGGTAGGTCTTTTACTTTTAACCATTTGGCTAATGCAGCAACTGCAGTACCGGGGATTTTACTGCGTTCTTTATTGTATACAGTTACGGCAGCATTCCACTCTTCGATACAAGCCATAGTGTGATTAGTAGAATCCATAATCAAACGCTGAGTATTAGATAATGTTTCTGGAGGAATTACGGCTAATTGAGCTTCGGTAAAGGTTGAAACATAGGCAGTAATTGAAAGACCAAAGGATCTACCGGCTTCGGCCATATCGGCGGGAGTCGCTTTTGCTTTAGCTAATTCATTTAAATCTATTTCGTTTGGCTGAAGTGGCGTACCATCCGGCTTGGTATAAGCTTGTTGGGCTTGTTCCTTTTGCTTACCATAAGTAGCTAAAGCATCTCGATAGACTTTGGTTTTGTTGACCTCGCTAATCAGATAGTTGTTAAAAAGTTGCATATTGATCTCTAGTTGAGAATAAGTGAGGGCAACACAGGATTCACCGTTGAAACTGGCTAATTGGGCATTTTCATAGGCATCGATCATGCCGTGATATTCCAGAATTGGGTCAGTAGAAATGACCTGCCTAAGCCCAGTACAGCTACAACCAGACAGAAGGGATGAAAGCATAAACGTAATCAGAACAAAAGTTAAAACTCTTTTTTTCATTTGTTGATCTCCTTATCAAGATTTTGATCTTTCCAAAGCTTTCGCAATGTCACATCGACACCACGAACAATAGATTCGAGGCAGCCATCGTAATTATTAAAATTAGCGTACTTGCCTGCCTCTTCGAGAGTTGGTCCATAATCGATAGCGGTATACCAAGTTAGCCAACTGGAAACTTCGACAGTAATTCGGTTCTGTTCAGGTTTAACGTCGGGGCGGATAAGCCAAACTAGGCCTCGCCTATCTTTGACGTCGCCTATTTTTGCCCATCTAGCCCAATGTATAAGCCAAATTTTTTCGTCATCCATCGGTCCGTTGTCTTTAACACCGGATTGACAAATGATGACAACTTCGGCAATTTTGTCGGTTCGAAGCTTTTCTAGGATTTTGTGAGCCCAGACGATAGTTTCGTGGCTAAATTTACCTTCATTGTCGATGACCCAATATTGGCCTAATTTGGGAAAAGCAGCTTGGCCAGCTTTTGGTGTTTGTTCGTTGTTGTAATGAGGATCAGAAGTGAGGGTTTTTGAACAACCAGTGATTAAAAAAAGAACAACAATAAGAACTAGAGTCTTTTTTCTAACCATTTTTTGATACCAAACCCTTTCTGAGAACAACCAGCACGGCCACCTCCAGCGCAGGCGCAGGCACAGGCACAGCTTGAAACACAGCTGCTACCACTGCCACCAAAGGAACCGCCGCCGCCGCCAAAGAGTCCACCATCACCATCGCCACCACCACTAAGGATGGAGCCTATAAAACCACCACCTCCGTAGCCGCCACCACTGGCCTCTGCTGCAGAAACGATAATAACGAGAAGAACAATTACAACTACAATAATCCAAAAAATAGCGATAGGACTGATGTCACCGCTACCCGCTGTGGGAACGCCTTCTGATTGGGCATCTTCGGCTAAATCTGCATAAAATGCCTTGTCTATGGCAATATTTGTAATCGTAAAAGATTGGTTGGCTGACAAATTTGTCGCCGTCCAGGTAGCAATGTTCTTTTCTTTTATTGTTGGGGCAGGATCTAAATTTTTGATCATGGCCTCGTCTTCAGGCAAGGTCCAAATTACATTTAAATTACGGATTTCGGCAAAGTCAAACCAACCTGGTCTAAAAGCAAAGTTGGCAACGCCTTCAACAACATTGGCCATAGCTTGTTGATTTATGACAAAAAAGAATTTGAAATTCTCGTTTGCTAGCGGGATATGGTCAAAATTTAGTTGAACCTGAGATTGAGAACCTTCGTTGTTTTCAGCACTGGTAATAAAACCTTTGGGACCATAGTCCAAAATACTAAAATGACGATTTGGGACACCAATTTGTAAATATACCGAATCACTAGGAAAATCTGTGGTAGCAGTATAGTCAAATTCGTATTTCATGTCCAGGGTGCCGTCTGTTTTAGGAGTGACAGTCACAGTGTAATTATTAATTACATCTGGAGCTGCGGCTTTGGCTGGTAAACTGAGGGTAAGTGTGGCTAACAGGGTAAAGATAAAAAGAAGTGAAAATACTTTTTTCATCTTAGTTACCTCCTTCTTGTGGGTTAGATAAAGGACAGGTTTCAAAATCGGTTTGGACACGCAATTTCTTGCTTAAAGGATGGTTCCAAATTTTGTTCCAGGGAGTGGATAAAATGTTACCCAAATTCCCCTCTTGGGAAAGCCAGCTTTGGCAAGGCACAACGGTTCCGTCGGAGGTGATGGCCATATTTGATAAGGCGGCACCACAGACAGGATAAGTCAAACCAAGCGATTTAAGCTGATCTTGCGTTAACCATCCAGGGCTAGTGAACATGAGTTCCATTTTGTTTTTGGAGCAAAAGTCAACAGCGTCGGAAATGGTTTTGAACATTTCAGGATTGCTTAGCGCACCACCGTCATCGATTGTTCCGGGGGCTTTTCCTGCGGGAATAAGACCGGAGCAAGAGACCTGGACAATGCCAAGTTCACGAAGAAGAGCTAAAAGAGCAACGTAGTCGCTGTTTTGCTTGATCAATGGAGTGTTGATACTGACGTTTAAGCCAGCTTTTAGGGCATTTTTGATACCAGTTATGGTTTGTTCAAAAGCACCTTGTTTGCCAACTAATTCGTCATGGATTAGGGGGTCGGCACTGTAAAGCGTCATCTGAACGACGTCCAGAGAAGCTTCGAACAGTCTTTTGGCCAACTCTTCGGTCATTAAAACACCAGAAGTGTTCAACCGAGTCACAAATTCACGGGAATAACCGATCAATTCGACCAAATCTGATCTCATGGTCGGTTCGCCGCCAGTAAAAGTGACTTGGGGAACCATGGCTGCGTGTAGGATGTCAATAATCGCTTTCCACTCGGAAGTAGATAGCTCTTTGTCAACACCCGACAGTTCTTGCCCAGTAGCGTAACAATTTTTACACTTTAAGGGGCAATTCCATTTGCCGGCAACTTCCATCGAAGAAACAACCAAGTCCATTCGATGCGGGGCAGTCATGTACTTAGCGTAGTCGCGAATGTTTAAATCGCTGTGGATAGTTTTTTCTCCCTTGGCAATTTGAACAATTAGGTTGACTAGCTTGTACAGATCCTGCCTAAACTTTTCTGGGTCTTGATCGGGATAAAGTAAACTCAGTTTTTTGATTACCGCGTTTTCGACGCTGGTAATCTGTTCCTGAGTCAGTTCTTCCCCTTCTTTGGCTACTTTTGGTAATTCCTCAAGGAATTCCCTCAATAACCAAGCCCAGGACGCACCAACTGGCAATAAATGCCAGCCGTTTATAAGTAAAACGCTGGGCGGATTGAAGAAAAAACTAGGTTTGGGTGGAATCAAATGAAGCCGGGCGACACCTGGACCTTGTGGATCGAGGGTAGCATGGCTCATTCCCCTACTGAACGCTTCGTTCTTACGAGCAAAATTCTTGAACATTAACATCGAGAACCTCCTTTTCTAATCTTGAGAACAAAATTTCAAATAACTGCGTATTATACCACTATTTTGCTTGAAAGTCAATAATATAGGACATATCCGCTAATTGTGACAAATTGATAATTTGTGCTAGAATCCATTAGTTTCGAAAAATGTTCGTTGAAAAGGAGGATGTGATGAGTTGGATTACTGAGGCACAAAATATTGTTGGTAGAAGTAAACGTGAACAAAAGCAATCAATTGATGAGGGCGTTTTGGTACGAGAACGAGAATTCAATGAAAAATTGGATATTTTTTACAAGCATACGGAACTTGTAGGATTGGAAATTCAAAGAAAAATGCTGGAAGTAAAAAAACAGGATTTAAATGTGGAAGGACCAATTCAAGGCTGGGAAAAACCAGTGGGAGAAGCAATTAATGATTTTATTCTAGAAACTGGCGGTAATGCAGATGATGGATACTGGACTCAAGTGTGGAATTGCATTTGGAAAATTACTTTACCCAAAAAATATTCAAAAGCTTTATCGTCACCAAGTATGGTGTGTATTTATTTGGGCTTAACTTACGTAAATAATACGTTTAGTCCATATGTACTTTTTTACGATAGATACACAAATAATTATTTGCATAGAGTACGAGTTCCAAAAGACATGTCGCATCTCGACGTTGAAATCGAAACTTTCATTAAAGATTGGCTTTTGAGAACATATCAAAGATAAGTTTTATACTGTCAAAATGATTTTTACAATCGCTTTGACAGTATTTTTTTTGACAATGATTTTGAGGCGAAAAAAATGAAAAAGTTAGTAGAAGAGATAATAAGCTCCAACACAAATGAAAATAGTGGCAATAAGTTTACGAATAATTTTTTCGATTTTTTGAACTTTGTTGAAAGTATGACCAAGTTTGCTCGTACTGAAGGCTAAGATAAAAGAAAATAAAACGACAGGGACTGAGGCGCCAAAAGCAAACAAGGGAGCAAGTAATATTCCCTCTTTTGATTTTATAAGTAAGGGAATAATGACACCAAAAAACATAATAGCACTATAGGGACAAAAACCAATGGAAAATAAAATACCTAAAAGAAAAGAGCCGAGGTAACCTTTTTGCGATAAAAATTTTTGTAATTCTATAACCATTGAATTAGTATTTTTTTTATTTATTTTTATGAAATCGAACATATACAGACCAATTAAAATCATTAATGGCCCCAACATTTTGCCACCAACATTATTAAAAAAGATGGAAATGTGATATTTGGAGGCACCAAAATGAATTATAGTAGCAATGACTGTATAGCCGAAGGCTCGGCCAAATGTGTAGTACAAACCATTTAACAATACTGTTTTAGGATTTTTTATATCTTTACTGATATAGGCAATGGCAGTAATGTTAGTCGCCAAAGGGCAGGGAGAAACTGAAGTCATTATGCCAATTAAAAAAGCCGTTAAAACTGGAATGTTATATAAATCAAGTAAGTGGTTTAACCAATTCATGGACTTAATAAATACTGTAACTTTTTTTCAAAATATTTATCAAAATCGGTTTCATTTAAGACATAACGCCAGACAGTAGAATCTTCTTCCCTAGTTTCTTTACCATCTTTAGTGACAACAAAATAAAGAGCAGAATCACTAACTTCATATTCTGATGCCATTTTTAGATTTTCGGGTAATTCAATATTTATGTCTCTAAAAATTATTTTGTTGGAATTAATTTTTGTCAAAATGGTTTTGGTAAATTTAGCTAAATTCAAACAAGAAGCACATTGGTTGGTGACATGAAAATGAAGGATTTCGATTTTGTCGGCGTTTTTGGGTAAGGCAGTAGAGAGGGGTGTTTCTGTGGGGACAACGGTTGGTGTAGAAATTTGTTTTGTTGTTGATAAAGACGGAGTAGCGTTGAAGAGATAACCAATTAACATAATACCAATTGTAGTTACCCCAAAAAATGTTGCCAGTAATTGCCACTTCATAGCTTTTTTGAGAATTAAGGCTTCGGGTAAAGACAAGGCAACAGTGGCAGTCATAAAAGCAAGAGCAGTTCCCAGTGGAATTCCTTTACCAATTAATGCCTGAATAATTGGTAAAACCGAAACCGAATTGGCGTAAAGCGGTACGCCAATAAGAGTAGCAACGGGTACCGTCCACCAACTTTTTATTAATAAATATTTTTCAAAAAAGTTAGCGGGGACAAAGCCATGGATAATGGCCCCAAGACCAACACCTAAAAGAACATAAGGAAAAATACTTTTGGTAATTTTGAAACCATCAGTCCACCAATAAACAATAAGTTTTTTGAATTCAATTTTGCCTCCACCATTTTCAGCCTCAACATCGGCACGAGATTTATATTTCAATAAGTCTTGATTTACATATTTTTCTAAATGCATTTTTTGGATAATCATGCCACCAATTACGGCTAAAATAATTCCGGCGACATTGTAAACGATAGT
>Ga0172379_10008759_pt1 | contig 12649 bp, 24 predicted proteins | sample GrowelOW334metaG_FD_119756 | JGI IMG/M metagenome (GOLD analysis project Ga0172379, IMG submission 119756) | Groundwater microbial communities from an aquifer near a municipal landfill in Southern Ontario, Canada - Groundwater well OW334 metaG | ecosystem: Environmental > Aquatic > Deep... | reverse complement strand
TATTGCAGCGGAAATTGAGGCAACAATGACCAAAGATCAAAAAGATTGGTTTAGAACGGTAAAGTAAAAATTAATGACAAACAAATTTGAAGTGGCTATTGATAAGCTGCTTGCGCCGGAAGACAAGGCGACAATTATGCACGCGCTTGGAGTAACGGAGCGTGAGATTTACGAGCTTGCGTTGCGGGCGATGTTTGCTCCGGTTTGGGAAATCGATTGCAAGCATTGCGGCAATAAAGTTGATCTAAATGAATTCTTGCTCAAGCAACCTTGGAACGAACGAGCGGAGCTGAAAGAGCAAGCTGAAAAGACCGGCTTCATTATTGTACGTCTGCCTGCAATCGGCATTGAAACCGATGCTACAAAATTCGGCAGGCTTGGAGATATTGTAGTTCCGATTGAAACTGAGGAAAAACAATGACTTGCATAACTCCAGCGCAATTTGACGAAGACTTCAAGAATCATAAGGTCACTCGGTATGCTTATAAGGGCGGACCGAATCCATATTACGATCCTGAAATAATGATTTGGAAAAGCCCAAGTTCAAGCATCTATCGAATCAATTACACACTGGTAGGCCGAACGCTTTTTGTTGAAGGCGATTGTTATGAAGCGGTCTACCAGTGGTCTGCACCGGTGTCGTTTGAAGGAATTGCGAATAATAACCTTGATTACTTTGCCTCCAAATGCCGGGCAAGTTCTTGCGGCGTTGGTTATAAGATTTTCGATTCCGACACTTTGAAGAAACAGGTCGAGGACCATATTGATTGCACTGAAGAAGAGGAAGATGAATTAGAAGAAGGAAAAACAGGAATCCGCCAACGATTTGAAGACGAAAACTGGCGAAATCATATCTATCACGAATTCGAGTGGTTGCGCTTCGTTGACGATAATTACGGCGATCTTTTTGATGAAAGCGGTGAAGGCATTCCGGACGGCAAACGGATCAGTCCAGAATGCGAGTTGCAGCTTGAGGGGATCAAGCGGGCCGTCAAGCAATGGACAGAGTTGCAAGAATCCGAACCGCATCAAATATCGGAACCGTGCATCAAGAAACCAGAAATAGAACGTAATTGCAAAATTTGTCATTGGAAGGACGATGAGCCTTGCAAGGCTTTGAGAAACGTCAAATAAATCAAATACTTGCAAAGTCAATAACGAAAAAGCCGCATCATTTACGATGCGGCTTTTATTGTTTCAGGGAAGAAATTAATCTTCTTTATCAACATCGAAAAACCAGCTTAGGTAATTCATATTGCCGTTTCTGGTTTCGTTTTTCGGTTTGCCGAATTTCGATAAGGCGGGCTTCAGGAATTCCCAAACTTTTGTCTTCCAAGGATCATCGGCGGCAACTGCGAAATTGATTTTGCCGACGCCGTTTTCGGTAATGACGAATTGCAGTTGGCCAAGTTCTTCCGAATCTTCATCGCCTTCCTGCGTCGTGTTGAAAGACATGCTTCCAAACCAGCCGGGGGAATTAAAGCTTTTCAGGCGGCTCTGATATTCCATGGTCGGGTCGGAATAACTTTGAAGCAGGTTTTTGGTCTTGGCCTTTTTGAAGATTGCCTTGTAAAGCTGAATGTAAGGCGCTACTTCAGTCGGATAGCCGGATTTGGCTTCTTCTAAGCTGTCGTCGAGTCCTCGTTGTTTGGCGGTGTTCAAGGTCCAATTCAGAACATAAGCCCCGTGTTGATATTTTGTTGGACTTCCATATTTCGAGAATAGAGACTGAATGGCTTTCCAAGCGTCACTGTTGGAAGTTTCTTGTTCGTCTCTATAGGTAAGGTCAACCAAGCCGGTTTCGGCGCTTACCATTATAGCTAATTCTGCATATTCTTTTTCAGGATCGTCTTTGCTTTTGGGATAGCTGAAATCAAGCTGCGCTCTGAATCCTGAAGATTCAAAACCCAAGCCTCTCAAGTTCATTTTGTAAACCAAATCCAAAGCTAAGTCGGCTTTGTATTGGTCAATATATCCTTTGGCCAGAAGCTTTTTGACGGCATCCTTATAGGTCTTGATTTGAGGTTTGGCGATTTCAGGAATTTTCTTTTCCTCATCAATTAGACTTTCGTTTTCTTCTTGATTCTTGTCGTGATAGAACGACCAATTAATAGAATAAAGTCCACCGGATAGACGATATTCTTGATCGGGTTTGCCGAATTTATCGGCTATTGGTTTGATGAATTTGTAGGCTACGGTATCGCGCGGATTTTCAGCATAGGTTATGAATTTGAAATCAACGAATCCGTTTGAATGAACGACGATTTGAATAGAAGACCCTTCGTCTTCATCTTTTTCGTCTTTTGTATTGAAAGAGAAACCTGCTATCCAGCCGTGTTCTCCCGGCATTTTTGGCAGGCTATCACGCCAGTCGAAACTATTGGCCGTATATTCACTGTCTTTGGTTAAACTTTTTGCAAGAGATTTTTTATAAAGATCCTTATAGATTTTGATATAAGGCTTCGCTTTGTCCGGGAAGGTGCTTTTGGCTTCTTCGATATCTTGATTGAATTTCATTCCGTCGCGATCATCATCGTCATGGTCTTTGCGCTTGGCGTCGTCTGCGTCGAAATCGTCATTTTCCTTGGAGTCAATATCTTGATCGTCTTCCAAAGACTCTCCAGTAACCAAAGAAATGAAGGTAGGCTGTACTGGCTTTGCGCCCCAACGGCGTGCGGCAATTTTGCCTGCTTGCTTGATGTATTTGTCTTTGATTTCTTGGGGGATTTTGATATCGAAGTGAGCTTCAATTTGTTTGAATTCCGAAGCGGTTGTTTCGCTTGCAGTTTGTGCTTTTTGGGCCATATCATAAAGTTTTTTTGCGTTTTCCAAAGTAATATCGAAATCGCTATTTTCTGGTTTATCAAACCATCTTGGTTTTATGATTATTGAATTTGATTTTTTATCATAAGCATATTTTATACCGAATTGAGGCATGATTGTATAGTTATGAAATTGGAAGCCTCCGGCAAAAGGAAGATTGATTATTGCATTGTGCTCTGGAATCCACCATGAATTGTTTATACGTCCTTTTTTAGTAAGACTTTTCATTTTTGAATCAAGAAATTTACGAGCTTCTTCTTCTGTTTTGCTTTCTTGATTTTCTTCATCGTTGTCGTCTTCTGCCTCGAAAACCATGCCGTTGCGATCATCGTTGAACGGCGTCCCTTTCGGAGCGGCCGGATTGTTGAGTGCATCCAAGTCGTCTTCTTGCGTCTGCCCGGAAGAGCCTTGTTGACTCCGGAAGCCGAAGTTAAATTCTTCTTCCTCTTCTACTCCCATAACGGAGCCTAAAAACATCGCGTCGATTGGTTCTGCGTACATTGCGCCGGTACGAGTTCCGCCGGTCATTTCGTTCAGCATATCGTCAACAGATTTGAAAGAAGACATTGATTTCCCTATGCTTTCAGAAGGATTGAACCATTTGACTTGTCGGAGCCCGTCGTCCATTATGCTCAACAGAATTTCTTGGCTTTTGAGGCTAAGGTAAGGCAACCATTCATGAAATTGATGGTTGTAGGTCAAATCTTGTCCGGAATTCTTTTTGAATTCGTCTTTCAGATTTTTGAGGTCTTTGTTATAGGACGAGGGCAAACGTTCAAGCATTTCGGCCGCGCCCATATTCTTGATGCGCTTATAAATGGGCTGATATTTGGCGGGAACGCTGATTCCGAAGGTTTTCATTTGTTGACTCCAAAAAAGTAAAATCCGAGATTCATTGACTTTATCTTCGATATCGGGAAATTGCAAGCGGTTTTCCGAAAAAGCTTGACAACCAAATTCAAAGCTGCTAGGAATTGAAAATGCTGAAAAACCTAAGATAAATATGTTCTCCGCTACTTTCTACCTGCCAAGAAATGACCATTGTTTCTATTTTCTACCTCGAAAAATCCTATCTTTCCTTCCGCTGGACTGAAAAGTTCGGCGGAACGGTCGCGTTCATGAAGCATATTCTATTGCCGGTGCAGGCGCGGTGCAAAGTCGAAAAGGACTTTGTTGCAAGAGGCGGCAAGCTTTATCGGATAACAAGAACACCGTTCAAGAGGCCGCTGCACCTGCTTGCGATTAACAAGACAACAAACCAATGGCTTTTGTCTTCTCCAGGATACTCCGATTACGACAAGGTAAACAAGCAGGTCGTGGTTGTGCCGGTTCAATACCTTATATATGACTTCAACGATGGTTCTTGGAGGGAATGCGATAAGGCCGAAGCCAATTCTTTTCGGGCTCATGGCCTGAAGCCTTCCGCTGAAAAATAACTCAAAAAATCTCAAGAAAAAGCTTGACAAATTCCCGGACCCGTGATATTGTGCAGTCATGAGGTTGAGGAAACGGCCAAGCCAAAGGCCACTAAAAGGAGTAAGGCAATGAGATTTGAAACCGTTTCTAAAGAGGCTGCTATTGCGGCTGTCAAAGGATTCAAAGAGAATTTTCCGCGTGTCAATATTCAAACGGAAGATCGGTATGTTTTGGTAATTTCGTCCGGAGACGATTTTGCTCAAAAAGCAATGATTGAATCTTATTTTGAACTTTTCATTAATGGTTTCAACACTGCAATTCGTTTCGTAAAGGAGCAAGACAATGTTTGACCGTAACGAAGCCATAAAAGAAATCAAGAAAGCGCTCAAAGCCCGTTCCGGCAAAAGTTGGTCTGTTACCGGTGGACGCGGTACGGCTTGGGGATGGATTCATATTTCAGTTCCGCCTTCTCGGTTGGTTGATGGTTACATAAGCGTTGAAGAGCGGGCTGAGTTGGGCAAGCTGTTGGGCTTGGATAAGCCGGTTCATCTTCAGGGCGAAAGTGTTCCGGCCGGAAGCGATTATCGTCAAGAATACGTTGACCGGGCTAACGGACGCGCTCCGACGGTTCACGGCAAACCTTATTGGGATTGATGAGGTAAAGATGAAAATTAATTATGATTGGGTTAGTTCTAATAATGAATGGTTTGTTGCCGTTCTTGATGAAGACGGCAAAGCTTTAATCAACAGTTATAGCAAGAAGTTCCCATTTTATATCAACAAATTCGATCTTTATGAAGAGGAAGATTTGCGAATAGCTTTGCGCATGGCTTTTCCTGATTGGAAGGAATAAACCATGAAGTTCGGAACAAGAATCATCGTTCGGCGCGGCTCCAATCATCATGCCAAGAATCTCCGGGACGTTCCGGGCGTTCTGATCGGCGCAAGAGGCAATCAAGTTTTGGTGCGCTGCGATTATTGGGACGGCCCGCACGACAAGGACTTGGAGGGCAATCTGCCGACTTCTATGTTGTTTGCCAAATCGCAGGTGCGGTCGTTTGATCGGATTGTGCCGACTGAAGAACTGAATTCGCAAGGAGAATTTTAATGGCAAATCATATAAAAAACGATAAGGGTGAATCGGTTATTGCCGTCGGCGCTCCGGGAAGTGTCGCTAGAATGCTTTGCGAGTTTCCTGTTTTGATTCAGACGGTTCGTGAAAAAATAAAGCGTTGCGAACATGAATATTGGGCAGACGATGCGGAAACTTCCGCAAAAATTTCTGCTTTTAACAAACAAGAATTTGACGCATTTTTTGACGCTGTTGATTATGAAGATTGAAGAGGTAAGATAATGGAATCGACTGACAAACTGTTCGGAGTTAAGCCGGGTGACTTGTTGGCTTCCGGTCGTGAAGATGATGAATCAATTGTGATCAGCAAGGTTGCACGGGTAACTAATAACTATGCGTTTTTAGAGCACGAAACAAAGATCAGGATTCGCAATGGTGCGCAAGCTGATTCTACTCGGTTCCCGAAATATTGGCATCTTGTAACCGAAGAGGACAAGAAGTGCGTTCTGCGGCGGCGGTTGACGAATTATCTGAAAGCTATTGATTGGAAGAACAAGGATCTTTCGGATGAGTTCTTGAAGCAGGTTAAGGCTCTGTATGAGGCCGAAATCGCCAAGAATCAGGAAAAGGCTGAATAATGAAATATCGCGAAAGGCGGAAACATCCGGAATTGCGGTCGGGAGAAGTCTTTTATACAAACGCTCCGGACAAATATGAGTCCGAAATGAGAAGCGATTTCAAGACACTCCGCAAAGGCAGGATTTGTTATGACATAAGCGGAAGTGAATTAAAAGATTCTGAGTGTTTTCCTTGGTTCATTTCTGAAGAAGAAGCCGAGAAGGAAAGGTAATTTAATGTCTGCAACCGAACAAACTATTTGTTTCAAGATTACCGGAGAATATTTAACTGATCTTACACGGTCGCTTTATGCGGACGAAGGAGAACCAAGTAAGGCTATAAAAATTCTCAAAGACGCCTTTCCAGAAATGCCTGATAGTCAAATTTTTTCTATATTATCCGGAGAAAAGAAGCTTATTGGCGATAGCAGTATCGGAATGGATTTGGTTGATGATCAGACTAAAAAATCTAAGCATGGTAACGAGCTTGGATTTGGTTCTTTGTTGAATAAACTTCAAAAGAATAAAGAGCACGTAAGAGATTTACAGGCGGTCAATGATCTTTACAGTGGAAACAAATTAGTTTTATCGGGATCGCCTTTTGGTTTGGTTCAAATTCCGGCGAATTATCTTGAAGCATTGAGGCGGAATGAAATAAAGTGGAATGATGTACCGCGTCGATTGATCAGAACAACGTCGCAAACTATTCATGATCCTTTTACTTATGATTTTCATCCAAAAGCATTGAGATTAGACAAAGACGGTGAAACAATTGTTGAAGAAGATTTTAAACCTATTTCTGCGGAAATATATAGATTAGATGAAGACGATGAATCAGTTATTGACAAACCTCAAAAAGAGTCTGCTCAGAAAGTCATATCAAGTTATCAGCCTTTGTCAAAAAACAATCCTTTGAAAAAAGCAATCAATTCCGATAATAAGGAATTCGATAATCCTTATAAGGGAGCAAAATCGCATAATGAAATTTCTTCTGATAATGGTTGGTTGCTTCCGGACGGTAAATTTTATGAGTGTTTCGAGTCATCTTATTCAAATTCATTCAGAGAACATATTGATTTGGCGGATGCGCTTGGTTATGACGAAAAAGATGCGGAAAAATTGGGATGGATTAAAATTAGTAGAACTATTCCTTTTCAACCTGACCGGCACATAACTCAACGGCAATTTGATAGACTATTTGATTATTGCCAAAAGACAAAACAAGAATTGCCGTGGTGGGCAAAGGATAATGAAGAATGAAGCGCAAACCGACAAGACGCGATTTGCTGATTGTGATTGGCAGGCTGCAAGGATTGATAGGTTTGACCAAAGCCTCTTATTGGGATGATCGGCAAACCAATCGAGCAGAAACGGTTATTACTCCATTGAAAGAGGCGGAAGAATTGTGCATCGAAGCGCGGTCGTTTGATCCGCCGATAAATGAAACCGGGCCTTGGAGTGGAAAGGAAAATGGCAATGTCGGATAAATTGATGGTCGTTTCTCCGGATGATTGGGAATTCCGAATTCAGTGGTTTATCGAAGAAGACGATGATATGGGCAAAACGCTTGGCGAAGATAGGCCCGAAGAGATTGCTAAAATTGCAGCTCTTTCAGACATGGATATTCGGCTCAAAGATGAACACGAAAAAGAAATCGATCCGAATTATGATCCGACCAATGTTGAGGACACGATTGCAATTCGGACTCTCGCAACAATGAAGCCCAAACCGGAGATTAATAGTAGCGGTTTTTATTGGGAGTCAAAATCGGCTGCAACGGCGGCGCTGAAGGCAATCAAGGTTGCAATCAAATTGTATAGGGATAACGCCGACAATTGGCCGCAGTGGGCAAAAACGGCAATGGTTAATGGTTGGACGGCTCCGAAAGGATGGAAGCCGTAAAATCAAAATCCTAACTTGAATCGACGGCAGAACGAAAGTTTTGCCGTTTTTTGTTGTTTCATAATGAAAAGTGCTTGACAGCAACAAAGGGATGTTTAATTATGGGAAAGAAATCTTTGGAAAGCGTTTTTCAAAAAGATGCTCAGAAAAAGATCGGTTCGATTTGCTGTTGCGTTTCGGGCGGTTGTCGTTTGAACGCAATTTTTGTAACTCTTGAAAAGGAAAATTGTTATGGCTAAGTTGACTAGGAAAGACGTTCTGGCGGGTGTAAGCGAAATGACCGGATTGCCGGTTTCGACTTGTGACGGTGTTCTGCGGGCCTTTGTAGACTTCACTGTTACAAGCTGCATGGAAAAGGATACTGCGGTTCCGCTCAAGGGCATCGGCATTTTTGAAAAGAAGACGCTGAAGGCGCGCAAGGGCCGTAATCCCAAGACCGGTGCAGCCGTTGATGTTCCGGCTTCCGTTGGGCTCAAGTTGCGCGTGAAGCTCTCTCATGGCGATGAGTAAGCAAGTTTTGATTTGATGGCAAAAGCCCGGTTGAAAAGCCGGGCTTTTGCCATCAAATTTTGATCCACCATGCACGGATTTGAATTCCCAAGACTCGGCAGACGCATAAACGAGTGTTTCCACTAATCAGGTATGGAAACGATTTTCCGTGCTGTTCAAGAATAATTGGAGCTTCCATTTCGCCTACCCAAAGAGAATATAGAACATCTTTCCATCGTTTTCGCATGAGCAGACAAAGGGTTAACCACCAACTTCGGCTAATTTCGCAGTCGAAATTGTCAATTAATTCGCATGTTTTTGCGCTGAGCGTAACTATGTTACCTTGATTGAACGCTTCGATTAAACGAGACGCAGCTATTTCAAGCTCTTTTGAGGTGCGCTGTATTTCATCGTGTTCATGCGTTGCAAGTGGTTTGAACCATTTCATTGTGCGCCTCCTTTCCATATTATCTTCGGAGTTGCAGTGCTGATTTTTGTTTGAAAGCAATGAAAAAGCTTGACAAACGAAAAGCGGTCGTGCTATGGTTCAAAGACAGACGGGATAATTTTAACAAAGGAATGAAAATGGATAAGGAAATTTAAGCTAAATATGAGAAGCCCGGTCGATTGGCTTTTTTGTATAGTGAAAATCAGAAAACGGCACTTCGGTCGATTAATCAGGACCGAACGTTGCCGGATTTCAATTGGGCAGAAGCGCAAATTTATTTTCTCAAGGGCTGGCGGGCCGTCGAATCGAAGTATGCGGCGGTTCGGGTCGAGTGTGAGAAAGATCCGCGTAAGGACAAGGCTTGGAAGACGCAACAACTTCGCAATATGGCGGTTGAGGATCATTATGAATAACGACAAAGAAGTTTATCAAGACAGAACACAATCAATCGACATTGCGATTAAACATTGCCGGGATATGATTATTCGGGGTGAAAAGAAACATCGGATTCGGCTGATCGGCGGCGATGGTTGGACCTTTGAAGTTGAAATGACCGAAGTAGGCGAATTCGGCTCCGAAGGTGTCTTGATGGAAGAGTCGGATGTTTATTGTGTTGAGCCTTATCCGATTAAACAAATTCAGTTTGATGTAACGGTTTCGGAAAGCGGCGAAGCGAAAATCGAAGAGAACAGGGACAATTTCAAATTTGAGATTAATTCAAAAGGAGATTGTTTTCTGACTGATGTAATGACGGACCTTTGCAGCTTTGAGCAAATCTCTGACAAATCTCCTGAAGGCTTGGAAGTGTTGAAAGGAATAATGGAGAAACAAAAAAGCCGGGAAGCGCTTAAAGATTTCAAATTTAATGAAGTTTCTGGTTATTGGCCAAATTCCGGCGGCAAGACTGATTTTTATTTTCAAGAACAGAAAAACAAGCTTTGCGTAGACACTGAAAGCATCGGCGGCTGGCAGTTTTTTGCCAAAAAGCTTTCGGGAGAATCTTCGGACTCTGAAAAAGACGAATTGAAAGAGTGAACAATAACAACAGTTTGAATAAGGATAATGAAAAATCATGACGAAAAAGAAGGTGCGTAAGCCTGAAGATGGACAAGAAGTTTGCCAACGTTGCGGCGAAGCGGGCGAAGACCGCCGAACGCTGCAAATGGCTTGCTTTTACGAAATGCGAGAGCTTGGAATTCCTTTCGAGGATCGGATTTTGTTTCAGGCCAATATCGAAGATTTGACTCCGGCGAAAGAGCCGGTTGCGATTCCGTTGCCTGGACCTGAAAAAAAGGTGTTGAACCTCAAATCAGGTACGGTTACTTGCTCAGGCGAATTGTCTCCGGAACATTTCTACACGTTGCGAGTTTGCAAGAAATGCCGTGGGGAGTGGCTTGACTCAATCAAGAATTGGTTTGAATCGAAGAACAGCGCTATTCAAAGTGAGCCGTCGGAAGACAGACGGATTCCAGTGCGCAAGTTTGGCGCAATAGAATATGTCTCCGAAGCAGAATTTTATCGACGAAAGGGCGTAAAAGAATGAAGCATAAGTCGTGCTCCGGCTGCAAAGCTTTGGTCAAAGGAACTGGATATTATTGTTGCAAGCTGAAATATCAGATTGAAATCAAATTGGATTCGACTGAAGTTTTGATGAATATAGAACCTTTGGAGCAGTGTCCGAAGCCGCTTACTGAGGGCGATCTTTATTTGGCTTTTCAAACTCCAAGATTAAGGAAAATTAATGTTTGATCAAACTTCTTTTAATGATTTGAATAATTGGCTCCAATTAAAAAGCGAATCATCTATTGATCCCGAAATTATGGTGAAGATTCGTTTTCAAATTGTTGATGCGATTTTGAATAAGAACTACAAAAAACTTTCAGAAATTTATGAAATTTTGGTTCCTATGTCGAATAAGGCAATTAACAAGCTTGAAAAAGCTAAAATTAAAAAAGTTGAAAATTGGATTATGGATCTTGCTGAATTACCGGTGTTAGTGACAATGATTCGTGGAGCAATGTTTAATATTAGACATATTGATCCGGAAGCCGGACTTGATCTTATCGAATATGGAAGGCAAGTTGTACATATTTTGCAAGAACTTTTTGGAATGTTTGAAAAGAAGGTTTTTGATCCTGAAATTGAATTGAAAGTAACTCCCGAAGATGTTTTGAAATATTGGAAAATTGGTATATATGGAGAAATAGATGAAGACACTGTTTCTTGTATTTTATCGGCATTAGAACAAGCGAGATTTGTTCATCGTTTAGGAGCAATAGAAGAACGACGTTATAGACTACTTGAAAAAGCCCGAAATATTACTGATTTTTGAAAATGGATATTTAATGTCTAATATAATTTCAAATTTATCCGAACGTTCTAGTTCCATAACTATGAATCTGAAAAAGGGAAAATGGAGCGATTGGTTTTTAGCTTTTGATGAGTCGGAAACCGAAGTCTATTCCAACAGATTTGCGGTGCAGGATGTTTTGGTAAAAAAGCCTTCGGATATAATAATTAATGATCAAGAAATTTGCGGTCAAATCGGTTTCAGTTCGACCGGTGAATTATCTTGGAGACAGGATAATTATCGAACGTTTGTAATTTGTAATGGCGAAATGATTCTTCAAAATTTGATTCCTTTTAAGAAGCGAATGTTTCAAACGCCGATGCCTGCACAACTTTCAGGGACAAAGGTTTGGATTCGGCTCATAGCATCTAAAAAGAATTGCGAAGTCAAAACTGAAGTGAAAATCGTTCCGATGAAAAACAAGAGTTGGAAAGAAAAATATAATCAAGGAGAAATTTGATGAGTGCAAGTGAATTATCAAAAATCTCTGAAGCTGTAATGAATTTATTAAGAGGATAACTATGACTGAAAAACTGAATATTGATCAGCTTTTTATTCTGTCGGATTTGCATATTGAACCCGAACATAACGAAAAAAATGAGACTTGTTTTCGCAATGTTCTCCGTCATGCGAACAGCACTTCAAAGAAGTCGGCGGTTGTTATCCTTGGCGATCTTGTAGATGATGGAACGAAGGCGGCTGCATGGAAGGCATTGGACAAGATGCTGAAGCCGCTGAAGGATGCGGGCATACCGATTTTTGCGGCTCCGGGCAACCACGACTCCGGTGTTTTGGGAATGGGTTTTTACAAGGTAGGATGGAACGCTTACGCCCGCCGATTCTTTAATCAGGATCGGGTTTTTTTTGGCGGTGAGTTGACCGGCAAGCTTGCGGAGCCGTGGAACAGCTTGCAGGCGATTCAGTTGAATCAAAATTTTGCTCTTGCGATTATGAGTAGTGTTCCTCGTGATCAGGCTTATTTTGCCTGCGGTGAAATCGGGTCGAATCAGTTGTTTCAGTTGCGGAAGCTATTGGAATTTTACGCTTCGCCCAAAGCGAATTCGCCTTTTAAACAAAAAATCGGTTTGGTTTTGCATCATCATATCTTTAATGAAAATCCTTTTGAGGCGCTGGTTGACGCAGAGCGGCTTAAGCGAGTGATTAATGATTACGGTCATATTGTTGAATTCTTAGCGTTTGGTCATAAGCATGTCGCGAGCCTTTATCGAATTGCAGGTGTTTCAAAAGAGAAAAGAATATTCGATATTCCGGTTTACGCAGAGCCGAAGACGCCGGATGCAGGTTGGTATCATTTAATAAATTTGGGTATTTTTCCTCACAAGATCGAAATAATTAACTGGCAGGGCGAAGACGTTTGGAGAAAGGAAGTCTCTGAAAATGTTTGAAGAATTCAGTTGGATAACAAATAGTTACGGATTTGATAGACAAGTATCCGTTTCTTGAGTATCGGGGACTATAAACTCCCGACCGGAAGTTAACCAATAAAATCCTTTTTTGTTTGGTAACTTCCG
>Ga0172379_10008758_pt1 | contig 12650 bp, 8 predicted proteins | sample GrowelOW334metaG_FD_119756 | JGI IMG/M metagenome (GOLD analysis project Ga0172379, IMG submission 119756) | Groundwater microbial communities from an aquifer near a municipal landfill in Southern Ontario, Canada - Groundwater well OW334 metaG | ecosystem: Environmental > Aquatic > Deep... | reverse complement strand
CAGTGCCAGTGCCTCATCTGCCAGTGCCAGTGCCTCATCTGCCAGTGCCAGTGCCTCATCTGCCAGTGCCAGTGCCTCATCTGCCAGTGCCAGTGCCTCATCTGCCAGTGCCCCAGCATTGAGGTCTATACCAGAAGAGAAAAATAACAAGGTCGATAAAGATACTCAAGCTAAACGGGTTAGAGCTGTGTATCTTAAATATCGACTTGAAGAAGATAGTGAGTATTTCAAGTATTTCATAGAGAAGTATACGCACGCCACTGTTAAGTTAGAGTCCGAAGCTTTTGTAGAGGGGTCGGTTGAGGAGGGTTTACATGAAATCTTCAACCGAAAGATAAAGGAGAGCGAGCGAGACATACTACTTAGAGGCAGTCGAATCAAGTTTGACTGCCGTAACAAGTTTAGTCAGAATTAACTACAGTTATCTAATCATACCTTACAATGTAAGGTATTTTACCATACCTTATATCAAATATACACCATCATTCTCAATCTTTACAGACAACATCGCCATACTTCTTTCTTAACTGTAGAAAAGTGCCACTCCTATTCCTCTCACAATGAAATGAAACCCTTACACCCCGTAGCACATCTCTCGATACAGCCTTCGTACTACACACTTGAACTTCGATTGCCTTTCCCTACAATAAAGCTCGAGCAGATCAATAGTATAACCTCTCTTATCAACACTTTCTTGTAGTTTTTTTGACGATCTAAACAGGCTTGTTAAGATGAGACCGTCTGAAAACTCCATAGATCCATAGACTCTACGTCGTAGCCGGCATTCGACACGGTACATCATTCTCCCATTTGAATGCTCACCTAATTTCTCTTCTGTAATTTTACAGATATGTCTGAGTCTAGTGAAAGTTCATCTTCAGCGTCTAAATCTACCGAGCTCACGATACCACTGACAACAACTCGAGATAAGCTAATTATGCTCTGTAAGGAAAAAGGCATCAAAGGGTACAGTAGTAAGAACAAAGCTGACATAATTAAGCTTATTCAGGACTCTAGTGCTTCAGCAAGTACCTCGGCCACCACTCCATCTGAACCATCTGCTTCAGCTTCAACCTTAACCCTATTCCAAGAATGCCTAAAAACCACCTCCATCAAAGACGTCGCCACTAAACTCAACCTGTGTGTCGGAACCGTCAAAAGATGGATTGAGCTGAAGGACGTCCCCGTCCAATACACCTTTGACCTCTACAAGCTACTCTCGATGGAGATAGATTACAGTAAATACACCTCTTCACTCAAAGACCAGTTCTTTACACCCGCATCGATAGCTGTAACGTGCTGGGAGACCTTCCTCCAAGAGCTGGACATAAATCTAGAGGACTACACCTTTATTGAACCGTCTGCTGGTAGTGGTAGCTTCTTGGAGGTGTTGCCACAAGGTTCTATCGGTCTCGATATTGAGCCTCGTGCTACTGGGATACAACAATGCGATTACTTGAGCTGGTACCCATCAGATACGTCAGTCAAATACATCGTATTTGGTAATCCACCTTTCGGGCTACGAGGACATCAGGCTTTGAACTTCATCAACCACTCCGCTAAGTTCGCAGATTACGTATGCTTTATCCTACCACAGCTGTTCGAAAGTGATGGTAAGGGTTCGCCTCGTAAAAGAGTGAAAGGCTATAACCTGATCTACAGCGAAAGGTTGTCTGCTATGTTCTCGAGTCCAGACAACCATGCCGTAAAGGTGAATGGCGTGTTTCAGATCTGGTCTAAACATTCCACTAACGCTGACTATGACATCAAGGTCAACTCTGAAAGCGAGATGAAGGTGTATTCTCTCTCGGATGGAGGAACCGTAGCCTCGACTCGCAACAAAGAGATGATCGGTAAATGCGACATCTATCTACCTTCTACCTGCTTTGGTAAGCAGAACATGAAGTTGTATGAAAGGTTTGAAGATCTCCCGGGTAGAAAGGGTTATGGGGTTGTATTCTTTGCCGAGAAGGAAAGAATGATGAGTAAGGCGAAGGAGGTAGACTGGGCTACTGCTAGTTTCCTCTCGACTAACTCGGCGTATAATCTACGCACCTCGATGATATATGCTCAATTTGCCTGAAGTATAATCTGTTGAGATGTTAGCTTATCTAACATCTTTGGGACAGGTAAGTTGTGAGAGGACTCGGATGTACTCTTCAAGACTACTTAAGTCTTGATAGCTCATGTTATGATATTCTTCTCGTTAAGAAGAATATATACGTATAGTTTAGTCGGGCTCCGATCCACTATCATGTTTGGTTTGGACGTACAACTTACCTACCTCAATACGGACATATATACCTTGTTCCATTAGTTCCACAGCTTCATTTACCTCAATCTCCTTTCACCCAACGAGTAATATACTCCATTCTCTCTAGAATATTTAATACCAGCTCTATTACATTGACGGACTTCGGTCAATGTCAACCTCTTGCGATTTACCTCGATCTTATCATCCTTTTTCATAGACACACCTTCACGTGGTGGCAGACCGAACATTTTCGCTCTGGCTGTAATACCTCCAAGGTTACGATTGTGTTTGACCATTAACTCCTCGACAGTGTCACCTTTTGTATAAGCAACTGTGAAATCCTCATCCTCTTGCTTTGACCACTTCCTACCTATTCTGGTACCACCTTTATTTACATCTTTCGACCAATGTTCCATACTGGTTACTACTTTAGACGACACAGATGTTACATCCGAGCTTCTTTCTACTTGGGAAGATTTCGGTTTAGTGATTACGTATGATAATAGTGAAGGATCGTAACTTGATAACTTCTGGAAGTGCCAAAAGAGAGACACAGTTACTCCTACGTCGTATAATGCTCGGTGAGGACGATGGTTATCATCTTTGGAGGTAATAACAGATGTGAGATTTAGCTTCTCAGTCAACGCTTCTAGACTGTTACCATTCTTTTTCCCGAAGAAGAGCCTAGCCATCTCTAACGTACATATCCATCGTTTGGTGGGTAGACCTGGTAACATGTCTCGGTCGAACTTAGCATTGTGAGCAATCACAAAGTTCGCCTTATCCATCAGAGTACAGAGATGCGGTAGGATCTCCTGATACTTGGGAGCATTCAGCAAGTCCTTCTTGGTAATCCTATGACACGCAAATGCTTCGGGAGTACTGTCTCTTTCCGGATTCACAAGCGTAGAGCCACTATCTACGATAGCATCCTCCTGAAATAATACCCACGCAACTTCGCACACTCTACCATTTGGCATGAACCCAGTTGTTTCCGTATCGAGTGCTAGAAATCTAGTGGGAGTCGTCATTTGGTATCTAACAAAGAGATAGAATGAAAAACAAATAATAGATACTATCCTCAGTGTCATTGAGAAAACAAATAGCTACGTAGCTATTTGATTCGGATCTTCTTCTTAGTAGAACCAACAAGTTCTTAACGATGACTTCTCTTTGTTTGATGGTCTCTGAAATCTCAGCCTTAGCAGGTCGTCATAAATACATCCCACGAGACAAAGCGGTAATTAACCATCTATTGAAGTATGAGAAAAAGTGGTGTCAGCGGGTACGTACAAGATACTTAGAAGAGGAGGAGATTACAAAGCCTAACTGTAATATACTGACTTCTCTTATCCACGATACATCCAATGTCGAGGTTGTCATACACGATGATATTAGTTATACTGAACAGTTAGCGTCTCTTTCTATCCAGTATCCGCAGGCTCGTAAGTTATTAGATCAAATGCCTAGTACGACAGTAGATATCTCCTCCTTGGTACAACAGAAAACTTCGCTAGTTGAGATAGAGACACGTCATTCTGATAAGATTGTTAAGCTAGCGGAAAGGTATGTGGATAAATCCGCTCCGGATAGCATAGTAAAAGAACAGCTTCAAAATCTTATTACTAGTGAAGGAGTGGATAAGTTAGTACTTCCTCACGTAGTATACGGCAGTGTTGCTGAGAGTACGGGTCTGAAGGTACTCGATATTTTTCTACAGGAGAGTGGGTGGATAGTAGATCGGTCATTGTCTCAAAAGGGAAAATGTCGGGATGCTATGGTTGGAGATATTAACATCAATGTTTATGGGAAAGTAGATGGGGTGTATCGCAAGGATGGTGAAATCATGATAGCCGAGAATAAAAACCGGAAGAACCACTTAATGTCCCCACCTCCAGCATATGACGTAGATCAATTAGCATTGTATTTGTTCATATGGAATGCCGATCGGGGAATACTTCACCAATACTATGAGGGAGAAGGGGATAGTAAGCAATATACCAAGAAACAGATGCTTACACGTGTTCGTGAGATCTATACCTCAGATGGCTTAAGGGCGTCGGTAAAGGAAATCAGTGGGTATATGAGCGAGGATTGTGATCATCAGAAGCTTATGGCCTTTGTAAGAGAACACTTGATGGAGGAGTTTTAGATACTCTACAAAATGTAGAGTATTATTTGTAAGCTATCACTCTGAGTGAAACAGAACGTAACATTTCACCTACTCCTCATCTAATACGAGAGATGAGGAGTATCTCGATAACCTCCTTCAGAGGAGTATAGATTCTCCATGATCCTTAACTTCAAGAAGAGGTATATTGTGTGAATGTTTGTTGTACTCTTCTAGACTAGTTATAGTCACTTCCTTTCATAATGAAAGGAAGTCTTAGCTCACCAGTAGTAGCTCTCTCAACACAGCCTTCTTATCACTACTCTTGAACTTCAACTGTCTTTCTCTACAGTAACTCTTAAGTTGATCAACAGTATAACCTCTCTTACCAATACTTTCTTGTAGCTTTTGATGATCTAAACTGGCCGAAGAGGATGAAGTGGCATCTGCTTGACTTACACTTGAGGTAGACTTTAACATGCTACTAGCATGTCCCTTATGTTGCTTACAATAACAACCATCAACACTCTTCCTACTACATTGAGTACCCTTTCCAGTCATAACTTGGCAGTTATCATCTGACACCAACACTGACACACTTTCAGGTATTACGAACCCCCTCCAAAATCCCTCCCTCAAAGAGCTAAACACCCCATGATCCAACCGAAACACCGACCAACAACATCCCCTCTCCACCCTCCCAAACACCTCACTCTGTAAAAACCTCACCAACTCCTCAGCTTCCTCCTTATCTCTCACTCCTAACCCAAAACAGTTATGAGTCAATCCATACTCACCACTCACATCTATCACAGGCTCACCGATACCACTCTCGCCTACGATCACCTTACTCACTCCAAACATACCATCATTCTCACCCTTGACAGAAGAATACCTCATCACTACTCCTTTCTTAACAGTCGAATGAACAAGAGGATACAGATATACGCCATTCTTCTCTTTTGAGACCCATGACTTATCTGCTCCATAGATTGAACGACTATAAATTACCTTCTGTAAATCATCATCCGATCCACGTGAGCCTCCCATTAGCCTCCCAATCAAGTCAAACTCAGTGTTAGGAAGCCACGGCCACTCCTCTAACTTCAGAGTATGTAGTTCTCCTTTCTCACACTTCACCACTGTGGTAGTATAAGGAACCTTGTTCTCTACTAAGTACCAATCATAGCGTGTCCCACAACCAAAGACCTTCTTACCCATTTCCATATCGTTAATATCCAAATAGAGTAATTGGTGCTGTTGTGTTAGTAAAGCATATAGGCCGTGTACCGGAGACCTAGCAGTGACTGGTTTTCGCCATAGAGGTGGATGAACTAAGAGTAGAAAGCCATTAGGTGCTAACAAGTCTTGAGAGAAGATGTATCTGACAAACTTGTTCCATATAATATTACCTGTAGAGATACTACCAGGGGAATTGTAGGGAGGATTACCGACAATGATGTCGGCTTTAACGAGTCTGATGTCAAAGAAGGAACCTTCAAAGATGCTGAGCTTGTATGAGGCGGAGTTAAAGAGCTGTTTAATCTGCTTAAGGTTCTTCTCTTGTAGTTCATTGAAATAGAACATGGTCTCAAGGATGTGATGGCTCCTCTGAGACGAGTCAGGGAAAGTCGGTTCTAATCCTATCATAAGTCTTTGATATGAAAGAAAGAGGAAGGGAGCTAGCCCACAGGCCGGTTCAAACCACTTTAGATTAGGGTCAGACCAGACGTGAGGAGGTAGTTTGTCTAGCATCTGGGTAACCAGTGAGAGAGGTGTGTAGACTTCTCCATGAGCCTTAACTTCAAGAGAGGTAGATTGTGCGAAGATTTTGGTGTACTCTACTAGAGAGGTAATGGTCATCGGTTAGTTCCTTTCATCGTGAAAGGAAAGTCTTAACTTGTTAGAAGTAGTTCTCTCAGGACAGCTTTCTTAGCATTACTCTTGAACTTCAACTGCCTTTCCCTACAGTAATTCTTAAGCTGATCGACGGTGTATCCGTTCCTATCAATGCTTTCATGTAGAGTCCACTCGCTAACTTTCATCACCTAAGTGATGAAAATTATTACTGTTGATAGCCTAACACCACTAACAGCTCTGCTTTATTCATTTTAGAACGACCCTTAACGTTCTTAGCGGTTGCTTCATTACGTAACTCAGCTACAGTCTTACCACCACTTCTGCTACTACTAGCAGGTGACGCTCTCGCAGACGAAGCCCCAATCGGTGAACAGCCACTGTGTTGCCTACACTTACCACCCACTCCACCCTTACGACTACACTGCCGACCGCTACCAGTCATCGCCTGACACTTATCGTTATCACCACCAACAGAATCCACCACCTCACTCATCTCCAACGTCGGTACTACTCGCCAGAAGTCAGCTCTGAAACACCTCAAGATCTCATAGTTCAACTCTGCCTTACTGACAGCTATTGCTTTGTTGATCTCGTTAAACTTACTACTCTCCAGTACCGTCTTGATCGCTTCAAGGTCTGCGACGGGTGCGATAATAGCCTTGACCCATTGTGTCATACCATATTTACCTTCTGCGTCAATCAGATACCCAACACCACCACCGAACATAACCTTAGGTACGCCGAAATGACCTCTATCATTGACGCTCGACCATCTAAAAGCAGGTGTATTAGCCTTATTAATAGTATAGATACAAGGGTGCTGATGTTTATCATCTCTTATCTTGGAGACCCATTTCTTGTCTGCTCCATACGCACTTCTGCTGTATAAGACGTTCAGCTTCTCGTCGTCCTCACCTGCCACTAGTTGAGCTATCAAGCTATATGAATGGTTAGGGATGAACGAGCGTGTTCTCAGATCCACTACCTCATTCTCACCTCGCTCAGTCACGATGAAGGTTGGCTCCGTATAAGCCACGTTCTTGATGAGATAACAGTCGTAACGAGTATTACACTTGAACGTCTGTTGACCGTCCTTCTCACCGTGGATCTTGAGATACAGGATCTGCTTGGACTTCATTACGGTTTGAAGCTGATGACCGTGTTGTCGCCATAGTGAAGGCGTTACGAAGAGTAGATATCCGTTAGGAGCCAACCACTTAGTTAACGATTGCTCGACGAACTTAGTCCAGAGTGTATGACCTTTACCTTTGTTACCGCTACCATCGTTATAAGGAGGATTACCAGCGATGATATCTGCTTGAAAGTCGACAGGGACGAGCTTGAAAGCGTCTCCCTCGAAGAGATTGAGCTTGTAGCACGAAGAGTTAAAGAGGAGCTTAACCAAAGTAATATTCTTCGGTTGGATCTCGTTGAAGAAGAACATCTGCTCGAGGATGTGGCGTCGTCTTACTACAACATCTGGGATGATATCAGCTAAGCCCGCCATCAATCGCTGATAGCTCATATACAAGAACGGTGCTAAACCACACGCTGGTTCGAACCACTTCAGGTTAGGATCAGACCAGACGTGAGGAGGTAGTTTGTCCAACATCTCAGTGACAAGCTTCAGAGGCGTATAAACCTCGCCATGCGCCTTGACCTCAAGAGAGGTAGATTGTGTGAAGATTTTGGTGTACTCTTCTAGACTAGTTATAGTCATAACGTCTTCCTTTCATAGTAAAAGGAATGTCTTAACTTGTTAGTAGTAACTCTCTTAGGACAGCCTTCTTGGCATCACTCTTGAACTTCAACTGCTTTTCTCTACAATAACTCTTGAGTTGATCGACGGTGTATCCATTCTTACCTACACTTTCTTGTAGTTTTTGTTGATCTAAACTGGTAGATGAAGAGGATGAAGCTTCTGACAGCTTCACTGATGAAGTCCCTACCGTTTCATTGGTAGCATATCCCTTGTGTTGCTTACAGTACCCGCTGTCGACGCCTTTGCGTGTACAAGGCTTACCTTCCCGTGTGACAACTTGACAGTTGTCCATACTGTCTACGCTAGATATAGCCGACACAGCTGACACAGTTGACAGTGGTGTAGCCAATATCTCCCTCCAAAAGTCCTTCTTAAACCGTTCTAAGATCTTGTGATTGATACTAGCCTGTCCCACTGCGATCGCTTTGGTTACTTGAGTAAATGTAGGAGACAGAAGTGCGTCTTTGATACCATCCAGTTCATCCGGATCAGCCACAATCGCCTTAGCCCATTGAGATAGGCCATACTCGCCAGTTCTGTCCACTAGCACTCCAGTCGCTCCATTAGCAAACACCACCTTAGGAGTACCAAACAACCCTTTCGTGTTTATAGCTGACCATGACAGTTTAGGTTGGTTCGCTTTATTGACACTAAGGATACAGGGATACTTATGAACCTCGTCTTGCTCTTTTGACATGTGTGCTCTCCTGACGTCAAAGACATAGGTACATACTACCTCAACTTTCTCATCGCTTCCACTGGCTAGCAATTTAGCTACCAACTCAAAGTGACAGTTAGGAAGAAAGGTTAATGGAGTGATGTCCAGTCGACCAACCTTCCCCCGCTCATCCACTATCTCAGTCAGACCATTATAACTCTGGTTACGGATCAAGTAAATATCATAGCGGGTATTGCGACCAAAGGTCTTCAGCCCCATTGCCTCATTGTGAATAGCTAGAAAGAGAAGATCATGTTGCTTGACTAATGGGAGCACGTCGTCGTCTCCCTGTCGCCATAAAGAAGGGGTAACATAGAGAAGATAACCCTTAGGTTGTAACCACTCTTTGAGACCCTTAGTCACAAACTTCTGCCAACAAGAGTGCCCGGTACCACGATTGTTAATGCTGGTGTTGTAAGGGGGATTAGCTACTATGATGTCCGCTTTGAAGTCACTCGGTACTACAGCCATCGCATCTCCTTCAAAGAGATTGAGCTTGTAAGTAGAGGCGTTAAACAGCTGTTTAAGTCGTGTCAAGTTCTTCTCTTGTAGTTCATTGAAGTAAAACATAGACTCAATGATATGCTTACTTCTGTTCTCTTTGTTAGGAATGACCACTTCCAACCCTATCATTAATCTTTGATAAGAAAGAAAGAGAAAGGGAGATAGCCCGCAAGCCGGTTCGAACCATATCAAAGAAGGATCAGACCACACATCCAAAGGTAATTTATCTAACATCTGGGTAACCAGTGAGAGAGGTGTATAGACTTCTCCATGAGCCTTAACTTCAAGAGAGGTGGATTGTGTGAAGATTTTGGTATACTCTTGTAAAGTAGCTATGGTCATAATGGCTTCCTTTCATAGTGAAAGGAATGTCTTAACTTGTTAGTAGCAACTCTCGAAGTATCTCCTTCGTCGCCGTAGACTTGAAGGCTAAACTGCGTTCCCGAGCGTAAGATTTTAGTTGATCAACCGTATACCCTTTCCTTCCGACGCTATTCTCTAGTCGTTGCCGGTCGAGATCGGCAGAAGAGGAACTGCTACTGCCACCTCTATTACTGGGTGGTTGTGATACTGAAGCTCCCTTGCTATGTTGCTTACAGTGACCACCTTCAATCATCTTACGAGTACACTGCGTTCCTTTCGTGGTTACCGATTGGCACTTGTCTCCCGTAGTGATAAGAGGAGAGAGCTCCAGTGACAACAATTCTCGCCAGAAATCCTTCTTGAAGTACGCCAATAGCTTGTGATTGATACTAGCTTGTCCCACCGCCAGAGCTTTGTTGATTTGTGAGAACTGTGGTGATAGTAATGCGTCTTTAATCCCCTCAAGATCCTCGACCGGAGCGATGACAGCCTTCGACCATTCGGTTAACCCGTATTCTCCACTCGCATCAACAATGACACCAGTGGCACCGCTACCGAAGATAACCTTTGGTACTCCGAACATACCTAGATCATTGACCGATGACCAACGGAAGGTCGGCTGGTTAGCTCGATTGACACTGTTAACACACGGGTATCTATGAGTGGCGTCTTGAACCTTCGACATCCATTTCTTTTGGGTATGGTAAGTAGTAGTTCTAATAACGGCTACTCTTTCTTCGTTGTCACGGGCTAGTAACCGACCTATCTCCACAAAATTGTAATTAGGAATGAAGGATAGGGTATTGATGTCGATTGTCACTACCTGACCTTTTTCATCGCTAATCGTTGTGACACCATTATAACTCCGGTTACATACCAAGTAAATATCATAGCGGGTATTACACCCAAAGGTCTTCATACCACTGGCTTCGTTGTAGATGGATAGAGTGAGTAGGTCTAACTTCTTGATAGTAGTAAACAGATCATCGGCTCCTTGTCTCCATCTGGAAGGTGTTACGACTACCGAGTAGCCGTTAGGGGTTAGCCAAGAGGTGAGGATTTTCATGACGAACTTATCCCAGAGTGAATGACTACTGCCTTTATTATCAGTGCTCGTATTGTAAGGTGGGTTACCTACGATGATGTCAGCTCGAAAGGATGAAGGTACTACAGTCATCGCATCTCCTTCAAAGAGATTGAGCTTATATTCTTGAGCGTTAAACAAGACCTTAAATAAGCCAATGTTCTTTGGCTGAATTTCATTGAAGTAGAACATCGTCTCGAGGATGTGGCGTCGTCGCAGTTCGTAGTCGGGGATCATAACCTCCAAACCAGTCATCAGTCTGTGATAAGCCATATAGAGAAACGGAGCCAGTCCGCACGCCGGTTCAAACCACTTCAAAGACGGATCAGACCAGACGGATACAGGTAGCTTGTCTAGCATGTCAGTGACCAACCACAAAGGAGTATAGACCTCTCCTTGGGACTTCACCTCTAAAGTAGCAGGCTTCCCCAAGAACTCCATGAAGATGGAGTGGTACTCTTCAGCCGTAGCCACTCCATTCCAATTATCACCAGCTAACCTTTGTCCTAATTTATTTACAAGTACCTTAACGTTATCGAGTAGCGACATGTCTCTTATCATATAACTAATCTCATCATTAACTCGGTTGACCTAGTAGACATATGATCACTAACACTAGAATAGGCTATGTTACGAGTGAATGAAGATTTTATCTTACTCTTCTATAGTCATGACAATTTCCTTTCATAGTGAAAGGAACTCTTAGTTCGACAGTAGTAATTCTCTTAGGACATCCTTCTTATCACTACTCTTGAACTTCAACTGCTTTTCTCTACAGTAATTCTTGAGTTGATCCACAGTATAACCTTTCTTACCGATACTTTCTGTAAGTTTTTGGCGGTCTAGGTTGGCAGATGAAGAGGATGAAGCCGAGGCTTCTGACGTCCTCAATGAAACTGGCCTCGCAGTGGTAGTATCTTTCCCGTGTTGCTTACAGTACCCACCATCGACGGCTTTGCGTGTACAAGGAGTACCTGCTTGAACGATGGCTTGACAGTTGCCCGTACTAATGACACTTGAAGATCCAGACGATAACGGATTACTTAGTGACGTGGCTAATATCTCCTTCCAAAAGTCCTTCTTAAACCGTTCCAAGATCTTGTGGTTGATGCTAGTCTGTCCCATTGCGATGGCTTTGGTTACTTGATTGAACGTAGCAGATAGCAGTACAGCCTTAATACTGTCTAAATCATCGGGATCTGCGAGAATGGCCTTTGCCCATTCAGACATACCATACTCTCCTATTCTGTCCGCTATCACCCCTACTCCATTAGAAAACACCACCTTAGGTACACTGAAAAAGCCTTTAGTGTTGGTACTCGACCATGACAGTTTAGGCTGGTTTACGCTATTGATACTAAGGATACATGGATACTTGTGTACTTCATCTTCTATATCCGACATGTGGGGTCTTCTTCTATCGCAGGCGTATGTCCTTACTACATTAACCTTCTCTTCATCACCTTGAGCTACTAGTTTAGCTATTAACTCAAAGTGACAGTTAGGTAGAAAGCTTAACGGGGAGATATCCATTCTAACTACCTTCCCCAGCTCATCCACTATCTCTGTCGATCCGCTATAGCTCTGGTTACGGATCAAGTAAATATCATAGCGTGTGTTACAACCAAACGTCTTCATTCCCATTGCCACATTGTGAATAGCTAGGAATAGGAGATTGTGTTCCTTGATTAGCGGAAGTACGTCGTCATTACCCTGTCTCCACAGTGAAGGTGTAACGTAGAGAAGATACCCATCAGGTCTTAACCACTCTTGGAGACCTTTAGTGACAAACTTCTGCCAACAAGAGTGCCCAGTACCACGATTGTTAATGCTGGTGTTGTAAGGGGGATTAGCCAAGACGATATCTGCTTTGAAGCCACTCGGTACCACAGTCATCGCATCTCCTTCAAAGAGATTGAGCTTATATTCTTGAGCGTTAAACAAGACCTTAAATAAGCCAATGTTCTTTGGCTGAATTTCATTGAAGTAGAACAT
>Ga0172379_10008757_pt1 | contig 12651 bp, 7 predicted proteins | sample GrowelOW334metaG_FD_119756 | JGI IMG/M metagenome (GOLD analysis project Ga0172379, IMG submission 119756) | Groundwater microbial communities from an aquifer near a municipal landfill in Southern Ontario, Canada - Groundwater well OW334 metaG | ecosystem: Environmental > Aquatic > Deep... | reverse complement strand
TCGCGCAATTTTCAAAAAACACTCCGATTAGGTCGGAGTGTTTTTTGTTTGGTGTAGCAAAGACTGTCCTTGCTACTGTCTAACATTATTTGTTTATCCACACCTTATTGCTTTTTCATGTATTTAATGTATTATGTATGTATAAGTCACCCGCGCCTCGCAAGAGTGTGCGGGTTTCGTTTTTGGGGTATAATCAAAATATGGAAAATACAGAAAGAATTTCTATATATTTAGATGGTGGAAATTTTTACCATTTGGTGATAAAAAAACTCGGAATAGAAGAAAATAATTTTGATTTTAATGCTTTTGCAAATCTTCTTGTTGATGGTCGTGCTGAGAGTGAAAGTTGTAAGAGATTTTATAAAGGTTCGGTTCGTGAAAAAGAAGGTGACTCCCGTAGTAAGGAGTTAATGTCAAAACAAACAAAGCTTTTTACTACATTAAATAAAAATGGTTGGGATATAAAAATAAGCAAACTACGAACTAGGGTTGAGGAGTTGGTTGTTGATAGTCGTGTCTTTGAGTATAAAAAACTTAAAAAGATTGGCCTGGAAACAATACACACTGAACGGATGAGAGAAAAGGGGATAGATGTAAAAATTGCAGTGGATTTATTAGTAGGAGCTTTTGATAATAAATATGATACGGCTATTGTTGTAAGTTCTGATTCTGATCTTGTTCCAGCCATAGACTGGATTCGAAATAGAATGAAAAAGAAAGTAGAATATATTGGATTTTCTATCCCTGATTCAAAAGATCCTAAGAAATCAACAAAGCCATTGATGATGATGTTTAGTAAAACAAATGTTCAGAGAGTTTTTTCTGATATTGAAATGAGAAAGTTTATTATACCTCCTGAAAATACACTTTTTTCTTAAGCAAAGTATAAAACTTCATCTACATAGGGTTGGGGAGAGGGTGTTTATGGAGTTACTGGTGGTGTCTCGGGTGTTAGGGTGGGTGTAGACTCAGGGGCGACTTCGGGAGAAGGCGCAGGTGCCGATTCCACTGGGGCAGTCCCGACGTTTTGACTTTCGTCAAAAGCCGGGATCCCGACTCCTTCGGACGTCGGGAGTGTAGGGTCTGTTGGAGCGGGATCTACAGGAGCCGGATCAGAATTACCACCTCCCTCGCTTGGGGCGGGTACTCCTCCTTCAGAAGGAGGAGAGGTAATTTCTTCCCCTCCTTGTGGAGGAGGGGTGCCTCCGTCTGACGGAGGCGGGGTGGTAATTGCTCCCGCATTTAAGAGCAAAGCGTCAAGTTGTTCTTTGGTAATACAAGTCTTTGCCCCTGTATCATCCGAGACGCACAAGGATTTCGTTTCTATTTCTCCGGTGAAAATTTTAGCGATGCCGTTTGTGGCATTCGCGAACCAAGCAATCAGGCTATCCCTCCAATCATTTTCTTTCTCAATATTATTTATATCTTTAATCTTCAAATTCATTTCTTGAATGGCCTTGACTGTTCCTGCAAGGATAGCGCTTGTATCCAATCCGTAAGGATTGCCGTATATGTCATGAGTGGCAAATTCAGGTACTACCAGAGCGACTTCTTCAGAGATAAAGCCTAAATGTATTCCATCACCCAAATTCATATCTGAATTAAAATTGTATGAGACAGGACGCAGAGCCATAATATTCGCAAGGCTGTCATTCAAATCAGTTATATTATTCTTAAATCGTGCGGAAGATGGAGTACAGATGATATTTCCAGAGACATCAGCCGAAAGTGTCCCGGCTGTTATGCAACCTTTCTGTTGAACCACCCCCGCATTCGTTACACTAAACTTACTTGCTCCGCCTACTTGCAAATCCATCAGCAAACTCGCTGCATTACTTGCGGTATTCGTCACATTCAATTTTATCGCTGTCGGTGTTCCTGTTGTATTCCAAGTCTGAGTAAGATTGAGAAGGGAACCAGCGAGAGCGCCAGAGCCTGCGAGATAAGTATCGTTCATCACTAGAGAACCCGCGGAAGTTTCAATAGCACGCCAGTCTGCAGCCGCTGTGAGGTTTGGGCTTATATAAAGCCCGCGAGTTATTCCATTTGCTCCACCTGTTTGATTTATTGTTCCGCCTAAATTCAAATTTGCATAAGTACCCGTTCCGCTTGTTGGAGCAAATGTGCGAGCGAAAATTGCATTAGTATAACCGCCTGTAGTATTCGTAAGGTTGTCCCCAGAGAATCCTATCCCCATATCTCCCGCAGTTCCAGAGTAACTATAAAAGCCCAAGCCTTTGCCTGTTGGGTCAGGTACAGTATATGCTGCAGCAAGAAACGGGAACAAAACAGGAGCCGTGGTTGTATTGCTTCCAAATCTCAAAGCATATTTCGTTCTAATTCCTCCATTCGTAAAAGTTGTTCCAGTAGTTACATCAAGAGGATAGCTCGGTGCTACTGTGCCGATACCGACGTTGCCATTCCCTAAAACACTAAACCTTGTTCCACCAACTAAGGTATAAGCCACTCCTACATTACTTCCAGTCCAAGCATCAGTAGTAAGAGAAGTATTAGATGCAATAGTTGCGATTGTTCTTGTTTCTGCATTCACTGTAATCGTATCGCCAACTTTAAATGTATTTAAGAATTGTGTTCCTACACCCGTGACTGTCGTTAATGTTGCAGTGGTTGAAACTGTCCCTCTACCATTTGTTGGTTGTGCTACTTCAAGATTTGCAGTTGGAGTTGGTTGTCCTATTCCAGTATTCCCATAGGAATAACTCACTGTTAAATCTCTGGCATTATCTTTTCCAATAATAGAAAAATAGTTATCTGCAGGTCCTATACTCCATACCTGATTTGCTGCACTGGTATCTGTGTAAAATACTTTTGGTTGAGAACCAGATAAGTGTAATAACCCTGTTGGTGCTGTCGTCCCTATACCGACGTTGCCGTTTGGTTGTATTCTCATTCTTTCTGTTCCAACAAGAGTTGTGTTGTCAGCAGCTGTAAAAAATCCAATTTGCATAACAGAATTTAAATCTGCTATGCCACCACCAAAATCTAAAATTGAATTTGCGGCACTACTTACTAACCCATATGTAGTTATGTTTTGTTCTGCGTTTAGGTAATGTGGGGCTACAAGTGTAGAATATTTATCTGTACTATTGGTACGTGTTGTCCCTCCACCATCAGCTCCAATTTTAACTGAACCACTCCACCCTCCACTTGATACATCAAGTAAAACCCCCGGCGCCGTTGTCCCAATTCCGACGTTGCCTGCTTGTTGAATTATCATTTTTGTGGCAGCATTACTATCTTGGAATAAAATATCTCCTGCGGCGTTTTGAGCAAGATATGCCCAAACTCCAGAGCCACCAGAATTTAAACCTAAATTTCCACCTTCTATTAAGGTTTGACCCACCAAATAGGAAGCACCAGCAACCTGCAACTTGTAAGTCGGATTTGTCGTCCCGATGCCGACGTTGCCAGAGGTTGGAGCTAATAAAATATTGTTAAACCCTGTTTGGTTACCTTGAATAGATAATGCACCGTTTGCAGCAAGTCTAGTAAAATTAAAAACATTAGTTAAATTAGTATCATTACTTAATGTAAGTATTGGAGAACTATCATTCTCCCCCACAACAGTTAATGTGTCTGTCGGTACCGTCGTCCCGATACCGACGTTGCCACTATTTTTTATAGTTAATCTCTCAGCAGGAGTAAATGCTCCTGCGATAGAATCATTTGAAAGAAAATGAATACCATTATCAAAATAAATACCATCTGCAGTAGCAGTTCCCCCCGCACTTGTACTTGAGGCAGGGGTGGTAGTGTTATAAAGAAAGTTTCCCAAAAATGCTGACCCAGCTGTGCTGTTTCCCGCACCTCTCAAGAAAGCCCCGAAAGTAGCATCTTGACCTATGTGTACGAAGTCGGTACTAGCACTAGGAGTTCTTATGTCTACAGAAAAATATGGACTCGTCCCAATACCTAGGTTACCCGTGCTTCCAACTTGCAATCCAGTGTAGGCAATATTGTAGGCTTGCGAGGTAACTGTTTGGGAAGTGGAAACGGTTAAAGAAGTGATTGAATTAAAAGCGGTAATTGTACCTGCGCTTGTTCCGTTAGCGAAGACAAATTGTGAACCCACCATTGCTGAAGTCCACACTGTACCCACGCCTGTGACAGTGGTGAGAGATTGTGATGCTGTGCCTGTGCTGTATTGAGTAGGGGTAACAGAGAGAATGCCACTGGGAGATATGGTTCCGATGCCGACGTTGCCAGAGGTTGCTAAAATTCTCATTCGTTCCGTGTTGCCGGTACTAAGAGCAAGATCAACACCAGGCTGAGTTTGTATCAATCCTAATGTATCGCCAGAAGAAAATATAAACTGCTTGCCAATAGGTGAGATGGCTGTAAAGTTCGCAGTCTGTCCTGCTTGCTGGCTGGTGATAGAAAGTGTGGCAGCGTATGGTGATAGAAATCCAAAAGTTCCTGTGGTCGTTAAAAAATCACTTGTAGTTAGAACACCAGAAAAATGTCCTGTACCATTAACATCTAACTTATACAACGGATTCGTCGTCCCGATGCCGACGTTGCCTAAAGGATTAACCACTAGTCCTGCAATTCCTTTACTATAAACTTCTAGTGTATTAGCAGTATCACTATCTCCACGTATATATAACGCACCTTGGTCATCTGTCGCGGCTTCCTGAATTATGCTTGCTACCACTGAATCTGTTTCGGTTGATACAGCATTACGTGATACACTAAACAAAGTTCCGGTAATAAAACTAGTTCCCCCTGCTTTAACATATCCAGTATTATTATCAAAAATAGTTAATTTATCAGTCGGACTCGTCGTCCCGATGCCGACATTGCCTAGATAATCAATTCTCATTGCAGCTGCTCCTGTACTATTTCCTGTGTAGAATAATAAATCATTTAGTAATCCACCACTTCCCAATGTGGACATAATTCTACTTTCTCCTGCATATCCTAATGATTTACTATTGAATGATAGACCAAACACAGAACCCGCAAAATCATATTCATTATTTATATTTAAAAGTGGTGTGCCTGGAGTTGCAGTTCCTGGACCACTTACTCGCAAAATACCATCAAGTGTAGTAGTTCCAAACGAAGCACTCCCATTGGTTAATAAATCTCCAGTGAGAGCAATCCCACCATTAACATCAAGTGTTGTTGTCGGGTCTGCCTTGTTTATTCCCAATCTTCCACTTGCACCATCAAAATGTATAATCTTTCTTGCAGTTTCACTTCCTGCATAAAAGAATAAATCGCTGGTCGCTCCTCCACCATTTAATCTACTTTCAATACGGGCTGTTCCTGTATAACCTGTGTTATTAAACAAGATACCAAACTGGTCGTTGCTATTTCCGTGACTATTTTCAAGTGTTAATAATGTACTACCTGGTGTTGTAACTGTCCCAGCTCCTTTTATATTTAACAAAGAACCTGGCGTCGTCGTCCCGATGCCGACTTTGCCTGTGTTTTCAATAAACATATTAGTTGAAGAGCCATCTCTAAAATACATATTGCTTCCACTCGCTGCACTGACATACAAATCTCCAAGAGATTGAAATTGCTCGTTCGCTGCAACAATAACTGAACCTGTCGTTCTAATATTACCAACAACATTAAGTTTTTCTACTGGACTCGTCGTCCCGATGCCGACATTGCCAGTACTCTGAATTGTCATTGCTGGAACTAAGGTGCCTGCGATACTGGGTGTTGTTCTAAATTGAATATCACCGAATTGTTGGCCAGCAGAATGTAGATACTTGCTATCAAAATACACCTGTGCAGCATTTACATCATAAGATAATTTAACACCAGATTGAGGCTCATTAGCCAAATAAGCCAAATTAATAGATGCTATCCCTGTAGCAGTAGGAGTAATTCTTAATTCTGGATTAGTTGATGTAAGGTGCAATAAACTCCCCGGTGCCGCCGTCCCTATACCGACGTTGCCTGTGCTATCTATAGCAAGTGAAGTAAGAGGGCTAATGCCATTTGATGTTACCTGTAAAATTTGAAATCCGCCACGAGTTGCAGCATCCACTCCCCACGACACTATTCTTGAGCTTCCACCTGTAAATTCAAGACCCGCTGAGCTAGCAGTGTTCGCAGCAAGTTCACCTGTGGCTTTTATCCCTCCATATACGTGAAGTTTTTCGCTCGGTGCCGTCGTCCCGATGCCGACGTTGCCTTGAAGAGGATTCAACAATAACGGATATATTTGATTTGATAGTGTTGTATCTCCTGTTTGTAGCCAAAAACCATAAGGGCCTAGGGGTTGAGAACCAATTGAGAGGGTGGCCGTACTACTGCCTAGTAAAGTAAATATACCTGTATACGCTGTTCCAGATGGGTCAAGACTTGTTCCTGACACATGTAACTTAGTCTGTGGTGCCGTCGTCCCGATGCCTACGTTACCGTTATTCAAAATCGTCATCGCTTCCGTAGCTCCGTTGTTGCCTACCAGAAAGTGCATATCTGCTCCTGTAGCCCCTATGCCTGTTGTAGTTTTAAAAGTTAAATCTTGGGTAGTTGAAGAGCCTCCGATTACAAGAGGAGTAGTGAGAGAGTGTGTTCCTAGGTCTACGTCTGTAGTAGCTCCTGTGTAGGGGACATAGCCAGTGGTTAGATCACTTACTAAAGCTAAGGTTCCTGTGGTAGTTGGTAAGGTTAAAGTTGGAGTGCCAGCCGTAGCACTTACCACTATTATTGCTTTACCAGATGTTGCTCCAGCTAGTGAAAGTACTCCGGCTGTTGTTCCGGCTGTGCCCAATGTTAATAATTCTCCGGGAGCGGTATTGCCGATGCCGACACTGCCTGCAAAATATGCTCCGCCTAAATAATCTACCTTAAATTTATTTACAGAACCAACATCAGCTTTTAAAAAGTTACCAGTAAAAGAACCTACTCCTCCACCAAAATTCTGATAGATTCCATTACCAGAAAAAGCAGATGCATCTTGAGTAAGTGCAATCATATCACCTGTAGTAATTCCACTTGATTGACCACTTAAAATCTGACTAGTAGAAGTTATGCTGATAGCTACACCCCCAGGAAAAATCGGACTATTAAGATTTATTCCCAAAGCTTGACCTGACATATTGTCTACTGGATCGCTTACATCAAGATACAACCCGTAAGTTCCGCCCATTCTTGCATCTAAATATTCTCCAGCGCCATGATCATCGTAAACTTGTAATTTTGTAACCGGTATTGTCGTCCCAATCCCGACGTTGCCATTCCCTAATATTGTCATTTTTTCTGTGGATGTGTTATCGGTTGTTCCAGTTGCTCCTGCGGTAGCTGTATAAAAACGAATAACAGAAGTTCCTGTACCAGTAGAAGTTCCGGATTTTAGTCTTAAATCTCCGCCGTCTAAATCAGTTTCACCTAGCATGGGCGCGCCGGAAGAAAGGGTCAACCTCTGCCCAGCTGTGGCAACTTCAGTATGTCTTTCCATCCCGATGGTTCTAGAACCCGTGCCACTAAAAGATAAATGGTTTGTTGGCACTGTCGTCCCGATCCCGACCCAATGGTTTACAGAGTCTACAAAGAAAGTATTAGTATCTACTGTTAAATTGTGTATTCCCAAGTCTACATTTGCAGTTCCTCCCGTGTAGGGGATATAAGTAGAAGCGGCGGTGGCGGTGCTCAATTTATTATTAAAAGTATTCCAATCCGTATTGGAAAGCGCGCCGGTGGTAGAAGTAGAAGCTAAAGCTAAAGAGAGCACTTGAGTCGCAAGAGAGAGACCGTTTGCCGGCGCCCCGATAGTGACAGCGTTGTGGCTGACTGTCGCCAAAGTTTCTATTTTATCATAAACAGCATTTTTGGATGGAGCATGCGTGGTATCTGTATCCCAAGCCACGCCATAAGCTGTGTCGTCTATATTTACGGCAGTGAGTGGCGGAGCAACTTCGCAGTTTAAATCTGTCGGCGAACATGTCGGATTTAATGTTTCTCCGGGGGTGAAAAAGGAAGCTGGGGGAGTAGCCAGAACTAGCTTTGCGAAGAAAGAAAGGGTGACAATAACGGTAAATATAATTAAAAATTTTTTATTCAAAAATAAGTGCATTTGCTTAGAATTATCACGTATATTATACAATAGATATGACCCCAAAAGACATCAAATATGTGGATAACTCTAAGCTATTTTTTTGAGATTAAATTCAATATCAATTTGATAACCTTATTTTTATGATTGGGGTTGCTTTCTGCCACCAAAATAGTAAGCGCGGTCAGTGCCGATGGAGTAATTTTACGAATATTCAGAAGTTTTGCCTGTTGTAAAAACCAAACAAAAGCAAAGGCCCCGCTACGTTTGTTTCCATCAATAAATGGATGATTTTTTACCATAAAATAAAGCAGATGCGCCGCCTTTTCCTCAATTGTCGGATAGAGCTCTTTTCCGCCAAAAGTCTGCATAATGTTGCCAAAAATTCCGACAACATCTCCCTTATTTCTCTCTACTCCGAAGATATCGCTCGCCTCGCCTTTATCCAAAAGATTTTGTTTTAATCTTAAAAGATTTTCTGAAATTTTTTCAGCGGTAATTTCTATTCTTTTTTTTGTCAGTTTATTCTTGGAAGTAATCTCTTTGTCATAGGCATCCAAAGAAAGCCAAGTATCCGCGAAAAGCGAGATTAGGTCTATAATATTTTCGTTATTAATTGTGATTCCTGCCGGTAAAATACTTTTAATATTTTCTACTGTTGTCAGAAATTTTTCATAATTTTTTGCAACACGGTTTTTATTTATTGCAAAACCGTCTACTACATAATTTCGTAAGGTTTTTGTAGCCCATTTGCGAAATTCGGTAGCTGTTTTAGAGTTAACACGATATCCGACTGAGATGATAGCATCTAAATTATAAAACTGAGTATCATAAATTTTGCCATCTTTCGCAGTTGTCCGGAAATTCCGGACAACTGAAGTCTTGTTTAATTCTTTACTTTTAAAAATATTTACCAAGTGTTCACTAACGGTTCTTACATTAACGCCAAAAACCTTAGCAATATCTGCCTGTGTGGCCCACACAGTTTCGCGTGAAAAATCACCCCGGAGCTCAATGGCGCCACTCTTTGCCTGATAGATCACGACCTTATTGTTATTTTTTATTTTCATTAGAAATTAGGAATTTGTCATTTTCTCTTTGAGATTAAATCCTCCTTTCTTTTTGGCAAAAAGTTCTTTCTATCCAGCACTTTTTTGCCGGACTTTAATTCAATTTCTTTTCGAGCGTTGCCGGCAACTATACCTCCGTCTTTAGCATCCTTTTTTAATAATGGGAATCCTTTTGAATCTCTTGTGCGAGAAAATGTGGTTGTGGTGGCTTCTCCAAGCATGGTGAGGATAAGTTCAAGTTCGTTCATGTGATCACGAGGATTATCAGGATGGCCAAGTTTTTTATAATTCTTTATTCCCCCGGCGGTCATATCAAAAGCTCCTTTGTAAATTTCATTGGTCAATATGGCAAAATCAATACCTTCTTTCGCTCCTCTTACCTTCCATTCATCGGTCAAAGTATTGCGTACATTGATACCCCGCATACGTTTAGCAATCCAATCATCTCCGTATCCTTTTTGTTTATAAATATTCTTTGCGCGAATGATAGCTCGTTCTGGGTCCTGGATTTCTTCAATTCTTTCTTGTCCTACTTTTGCAAGCCATTGTTTAAAAGGTTCTGCTTTGGGAGATGGAATAGATTGAATAATACGGAACATTACTTGTAGACTAGCCATGTCCGTTTCTCTGCTTTTATTGTCTTGAGCTATTATTTTTAACCGTACGATTTCTTCGTACGCTTCACTTCCTTCAGATTTGAGCTTATTTCTAAGATCAGACCAATATCTTTTTGGAATAGTACTATCTGTTAGTATTTGAATAACATCTATCACAGAAAAAAACCATTGTTCATCGTGCCAAGTTCTTCTTACTTCTGCTTGCTCAAATAAAACAATATTTTTAACTGTATTTTTTTTCATAAAAACCTTAACTGCCCGATTTTTTCGGATGGTTTGCTTCTACTTTTGTATTTTGCTTACCAAAATTCCTAGAAGCTTTTTGACGCTGTTTTGTGCTTCGGCTTCAGTCTTACTGCCGATGAAATTCTGCCATTCTGACATTATTTGTTCATCTTTGAGATCCCGGACAGCGTTTTCGAGAGAGAGTCTGGTCTCAAAGTCTACTTCTTTTTCTGCTTGCAACACTTTCTTGATGAACATTGAAGTGAAGTTTACTACTTTTGTATTTAATTCTGTTTTAATCTGCGTAGATTTTATTTCTTGCAATTCTTTGAAAGTGAAAAAATAATTCGGTATAAAAAATGCATTACCGATGACAAGGGCTCCAATAACTATTATTAAAACAAGACGATTTTTATTTTCTATCATTCGTTTTTATTTAACTTTAATAATTTTTCTCGCTCTTCATTGCGATATAAATTATACACTAATAATATTAAGACAACAAATAGAAGAATAGTCTTCCAATCAATGTCATCTAGCCAACTTCGACCAGAATTTAATTCTATGTTTTGATGGATACCGTTGCCTTCGGTGACGATGAAAACTTTCCCCTGATAGGGGTCATAGCCGGGCGCTTCCACATGGAAATAATATGAACCTTCGGGTACTAGGAAAGAATATGTACCTCGAATGTCTGTAACCTGAGGATTGTCTTGTTGGTATTCTTTGGCGGGCCAGATTTCGTATTTTTTCGTAGAATTATTTAAGAAATATAGGGAAACTATTGCAGATGGAATACGAGTTTCTTTATTGTCTCGTTTTTCGAAGACATAGCCCTCTGGGTCAATGACTGTCGTCATTCTTATCTGACGAGTGCCTAGGACCGGATCTATATAATCAATGACGGTGATGATTTCGTATTCACCAGATACGCTAGGGGAGACGACATCGGCTGTGTATATACCGTCGTGGTCAGGGTCGGTGTATTCAAAAGAAGATAAAACAAGTTTGTTTTCAACAGGGGGGAGTTCTGTGGCTTTTTCAACTAAACTGTTCATCGAAAAAAGTACAGAGGCGGTGAGTGAAGAGCGAGGAATGCTGTTTTGAGAAATCTTTGGGGTGGGAGCCTTAAATACAAAATAACCAGTCACAGCTCGCGCTTTGCTTAGAGGCTTGACCACGAGGCGCATCGCTTGGCCCGGAAGGGAGGATATCTGTTGATTTACTTCTCCCTTGTCTCCGACAAACAAAGCAACATTCAAATCAATCAGCTCTCCATTGGTTCGGGCGAAGACGAATTCAGCTGGCAAATTTTTCTTGGCTGCAAGAGAAAATTTGGCAATAGGCAATCCTTTGATAAGAGCAATTTTCCCTGTACCGACACCGCTTTTTATTTCTCCGGGTAAGCCAGAAAGCCCGGGGACGTCGAGAGCGACACCTCCTAATTTCTCTATGTCAGGCAATTGTTCTAGTCCGACGTTTTTAATTGTTTTATCGAGGATATTTGCAAGTCCGGGAATATTCAAAGAGACACCAGTCAATTTGCTCATATCGCTGAATCTGTTTATCCCGACATCTTTAAGGGTTTTTTCAAGTTCGGGGAATTTGCTTGCAAGGATACGTATCTCATAAGGCAATGGCGCAAAGACAAATTCTTTTATGGCTTCTCTCGGTAAAAGATTCCATTGTCCCCTGAATGAGATAGGCGCAATTTTAGGGATTTGAACTAATTTTGTTTCTGGGGCTTCTTTTGGTTTTAAGAAACTCAAGAAATAATAATAGACGGAATTTATCGTATCTCCGATATTGTCTATTATGCTTACAGGGGGAGTGACGGGTGGGATGACGGGTGGCGTAACTGGTGGAGGTACGACTGGGGGTGGAGTTGGAGGTCTAGGCTTAGACCCGCTTGCGCCACCAGTACTTCGTACGCTTGCCGGCCTCCAATCGGTTTTCACTTTGAAATTTGCGCTACTACAAGAATCTGCGTTAGCGCAATTAAAATTAATAAGACTCCCGTCAGATTCTACTGTCGCATAGCCTAGAAATTCTCCAGAGGTATTTATAGTGACTCCGGTGAAATTTATCCAGCCCAAGTTGGAGCTCCAAGCATATCCCGAAAGTATTCCCTCAGACGTATTATCAACTCCAGAGGTGGCGGGGTTTAGATTAATCCAGCCATATGTTCTGCTCCAAGCATTTCCGGTAAGTCCGATGTCGGTAATTTGGGTAGTACATCCGTCGCAGTCAAAATTTATCCAGCCCACATTTTCTCCCCAAGCATATTTAAATGTGTTATCAATAGTTCCATTTGTCTCAGAGGCGAAAGCAGGAGAAACATAAAAAATTACAGAAAATAAAATTCCCAGAAGAATTAGCTTTTTCCTTATTTGATTATCTGACATATATTAAATTGAAACACCCGCCCGAACGGCTATTCAGTCGGGCAGGTCTATATTATATCAATAATATCGTTGCAATAAAAGAAATTATGTGGATAATTAAAGATGTTTGCCGTTGTTTTGATATTTTTTATTAAATATGCCGTTGTAGCTCAGTTGGTAGAGCACGTCATTGGTTATCGTATAGCCCACTTGTGAGGAAACTTGCTCGTGAATCCCGAATTACGGTTAAAGCCCAGAGATGGGTAAGACCGTGGCGAAAGACAAAATTTCGCCCGAACGACTGACAAGGGACGCTA
>Ga0172379_10008756_pt1 | contig 12651 bp, 14 predicted proteins | sample GrowelOW334metaG_FD_119756 | JGI IMG/M metagenome (GOLD analysis project Ga0172379, IMG submission 119756) | Groundwater microbial communities from an aquifer near a municipal landfill in Southern Ontario, Canada - Groundwater well OW334 metaG | ecosystem: Environmental > Aquatic > Deep... | reverse complement strand
TGAGCCTTCAAACCACAAAGTCCGCGCCAATGTTTGGTTGCTGACGGGCAAAGATCCGGACACTGTTGAAGAGCAGGAAGTCGTGCTGACGGGCTTTGCCCATCAGGCCGAAGCACCGTGGGTTGACGGAGTTGAACCAACCACTACGGTGAATGCCACTGCGACAGAAGTCACCGTCGGCCAATCGGTAACCTTTACCGCTACCGTTGAAGGTAGCCCTCCTTTCACCTACTCTTGGGCAAAGGATGGCGTTTTGCTGGGTCAAACCGGCACGACCCTGGTTATTGATTCGGCCGAGATGACTGACAGCGGAAGCTACACCTGCACGGCAGCCAACCTGTTTGGCCAAGACGAATCCTCGCCAATCGTTTTGACGGTGAGTATCCCCGACCCGGTTATCCTCTTGCAACCGATCAGCCAGGTGAAAAATCCGGGCACGGACGTGACCTTCCAGGTAACGGCTACCGGCGGTTTGGCGCCGCTGGGATACCAGTGGTACAAAAAGGTTGGAGAAAGTTCAACTGTCATTGCCGGTGCAACGTCGCCAACCCTGACCTTGAACGGCATCTCCCAGGCTGACGAAGCCGGATATTTCTGCCGCGTTGCCAACGCGGTCGGGCCGGTCAAAGTGAGCCGAGTCGCCAAGCCATCATAAGAGAAGATGGTCAAGCGCAAACAAATCTAAAAGGCGGAACAAGTAATTGTACCGCCTTCTTTTTTTAAAAAAATATTTTTAGATTTGGCTTATTTTTTTATTCTATCCTTGCCAAAATCAAAAAAGTATGTTATTATGCTTGAGTTAAACGGGCCAAATTCTGGCCTAATTAATTTTTATCAAAATAACCGACTAAAATGGCCGAAGACGTAATTTTAAGATTCAACGAAGTCACTTTCGAGTACTCATATAATAAGCCTCTTTTGGATGAGGCCAGTTTTTCAATTCGCAAAAAAGCCAAAATCACTTTGATGGGCCAAAACGGCGCAGGCAAAAGTACCATTTTTAATTTGATTCAGGGCAAACTCAAACCCAAAAAAGGCATGGTTTCAATCACCAACGACGCCAGCATCGGGACTGCGGCTCAAACTTTAGACCGGGCGGATTTTGATTTAACTTTGGAAAAATATTTTGCCAAAGCTTTCAAACAAGTGCCGGCTAATTTAAAAAGCCGCATCAGCAAAGTAATGGAAGCGGTTAATTTGAATATTCCTTTTGAAAGAAAAGTCGGCGAAATGTCTGGCGGCCAGCAAGCTCGTTTACTTTTGGCTTTTGCCCTGATTCAGGATCCGGATATTTTGCTTTTGGACGAGCCGACCAATAATTTGGATCAAGCCGGTATTGATCATTTGATTACGTTTTTGATCATGTACGAAAAAACCGTTTTGGTAATTTCGCATGATGCGGATTTTTTAAATTGTTTTACCGACGGCGTCATTTACCTGGATGTTCATACTCATAAAATCGAAAGTTACAACGGCGACTATTATACCGTGGTGGCAGAAATTGCCAACCGAATTGAGCGCGAACGAATGGAAAACGCCCGAGCCCAAAAATTGATTTTGGACCGTAAAGAAAAAGTAAACTTTTTTGCCAATAAAGGCGGTAAGATGAGAAAGCTTGCCAAAAAATTAAAAGACGAAACCGAAGAACTCGAAGATAGTATGGTTGACGTCAGAAAAGAAGATAAAACCATTCGCGATTTTGAAATCGAAGCCCAAAATATTATCGGCGACGTGGTAAAAATCCAATCGATTTTAACTTTTCATAATCATCAAGCCGTGCCAAAAAAAGTTGATTTGGCAATTAAAAAAAGAATGCATGTTTTAATTTCTGGTCATAATGGCGTTGGCAAAAGCACTTTTTTGAAAAACTTAGTTGCCGGCAAAGCCAAAGGCGCCGAAATTACCAAAGAGGTCAGAGTCGGCTATTACAGCCAGGATTTTTCCCAGCTGAATTTTGACCAAACGGTTTTTGATTCATTAGTCCAAGCCATGCAAAGCAGCGAGGAAATGCTCAAAGAAGAAACCATGCGTTCAATTGCCGCGGGCTTTTTAATTACCGGCAATTTGATGGGCAGTAAAATCAAAGATCTTTCCGAAGGCCAAAAGGGTTTACTGTCTTTTGCTCGTTTGGTTTTGCTCAAACCCGGACTTTTGATTTTAGACGAACCAACCAATCATATTAATTTCCGCCATATTCCGGTAATTGCCGAGGCGATTAATAATTACGAAGGCGCCATGATCATGGTCAGCCACATGTCGGATTTTGTTAAAGATATTAAAATTGATCAAATTATTGATTTATCGAAATAATCAGCGCTGCACAATTGCGCGGGGCATAAATCGTAGAGACGCACAATTGTGCGTCTCTATTTTTTTATTAATTTCAATTTCTCCTCTCGGGATAATTTTTTAATTTTGCTTTCCGCTTTTGTTGCCAGCGAACGATTTTTAAATTTTTTGGTATAAACCAATTTCACCGGCCGGCGAGCGCGGGTATATTTGGCGCCAAGCCTAGATGAATTATGTTCTTTGAGCCGACGCGCCAAATCAACGGTAATTCCGGTATAAAGCGTTTTATCGGCGCATTTTAAAATATAAAGGTAGTACATTTAATTAAATCTCACTTTGTCTTTTCTAAGTTCTCTTCTGTGGGCTAAATAGTCAGGCATGGTTTTTGCCACCAATTGCCAAAAATTTTTTGAGTGATTGAATTGCTGCAAATGGCACAATTCATGAACAATAATGTAATCGGCCAAAACCGGCGGCAGCAAGGCGATTTTAAAATTAAAATTTAAATTGCCTTTTTTGGAACAGCTGCCCCAACGGGTTTTTTGATTTTTAATATTAATTTTATTAAATTGCAAACCGTAGAACTGATTGAAATATTCCAACCGGGTTTTTGCCAAAGTCAAAGCTTGATTTTTATATTTGGCATAATCGGCTTTTGTATCTTTGACTAAAATCTGACCGGCGGAATTTTTAAACTGCGAAAGCTTTTCAATAATCCATTGCGATTTTTCCAGCAAAAATTGTTCGATAAAATTTTGGCTCATTCTTTTGGGCGCCGTTACTAAAAAATTACCGTCACAATAAATGGTCAATCGCAGGCTTTTGGCTTTTTTGCTGACTCGCAAAGTGTATTTGATTTTATTTTGTTGCAAAGTGATTTCTTTTTTCACAATAGTTGGCTAACCGCAAGACTCACCAATCAGTAAAGATTTGGTGAGTCGTTGTGATGATAAATCAAAAGATTATTTTTTTCCACCCAAGGCGGATCCGCCTTTGGCGGACTTTTTGGCTGCTTTTTTAGCCGCTGGTTTAGCTGCCGCTTTTTTAGCCGCCGGTTTTTTTGCTTCTGGTTTTGGTTCAGATTTTGGCTTGGCTTCTTTGGGCGCTTTGACAATCTCTTGCAGATTTAAAGCTTTCAAAACTTTATCCAATTTGGAATTTAAAATTTCAAACTGTTGTTTGTATTGATCCAAAGATTTACCCACGGGCGCGCTGCTGCTATTGCCTTTGTCAAAACAAGAGCTGCAGTAAACTGGCTTATCGCCGGTTGGCCGGAAAGGCACTTCGCATTTATTGCCGCATTTGGCACAAACCGCTTCAAACATTCGTTTGTCACCAAAGCTTGGCTTGGAAAAACTTCTGCCGCCAGTTCTTGGTGAACCCGAATTGCCTTGTTTTTCAAAGCATGAGCTGCAATAAACCGGACGATCGCCGGTTGGCCGGAAAGGCACTTCGCATTTATTGCCGCAACCGCTGCAAACCGCTTGGTGCATCCCTGGTCTACCACCCCGATTATCCCCAAAATCCTGTCTTTTAAAGCCTCTATCGCCTCTGGGGCGGTCAGATCGGCTGTCTTGACTAAAATTTCTCATAATTTTATTTGGTTAAATTAATCAACTTTTTAAATTATAGCAAATTTTGACCAAAAAAGCAAATTAAAAATATACTAGCTCCGGCTACGGTTAAAAATAGCTGCCAGTCAAAATTTTATATTTTTAACTGCCTTGCCAAAAATTATTAAAATAAAGCACCAAAAGGTGCTGTAATTGAAAGCTACTGGTTGATCTAAAATAATTTATCGCCAAATTACTATTCCTTGTTTTTCTTTTCCTTACTCGTTTTAATAATTTCAGCAATTGCCTCCATTACTTCCCGCGGCGAACAATCACGTTTGAAAATGTAAGCTGACGCTCCCATTTTTTCGCTTTTGACTCGGTCGCGGTGGGTTTCCAAATTGGTAAAAACCACGATCGGAATATCTTTAGTTTTGGGATTTTTTTTAACCGCGGCTAAATATTCCCAACCTTGTTCGGCAATCGTATTTTCCGGCTTGGGAATAATGATATCAAGCAAAACCAAATCTGGCTGCTCAAATTCCGTCAGCTGCAAAGCTTCAGCGATATCTTTGGTCGATAAAAAATCATAGCCATTCATTTCCAAAAAATCATGGTAAATATCGACTAATTGTTTTTCGTCTTCAACCAAAAGAATCCGGCCTTTTTTTGATTTCATTACGTTAGTTGTTACCATAAATTTTAGAAATTAATTATTTTTGCCAAAAATTACAATTTTTTCTTCTTTGATTGGTGATTTTTCCCCCTCGCTGGTTAGCTTTTGATTTTTATAAATTGGCAAAGTAAAACTAAAAGTTGAACCCTTATCAGCCCCTTCGCTAAAACAAGTGATTTCGCCATCGTTGCCCTGAATAATTTTTTTGGCAATAAAAAGTCCCAGGCCGGAACCATCGGGCCGTAAATCAGTGGCATTTTTAAGCCGAGAAAACTTTTGAAATAATTTTTTCTGATCCTGTTTGGAAATTCCCGAGCCGGTATCTTTGATATTAATCTTTAAATAATTTTTACCAACCAATTCATAAAAAACCGTAACACCGCCTTGGCGAGTATAATAAATCGCATTATCCAAAAGATTAGATATAACGTGAGCGATTTTTTTATAGTCACACCAAACCAAAGGAATCTCTCCGCCAAAGGCGGATCTGGCTTGGGCGGAAAATTCCGGCTTTTGCACCTCAATTTTTAATTTTCTTTCCAAAGCCAGCTGTAAATTTTGTTTTTCGGGAATCAACCCGTTAACAATTTGAGCAATATCGGTTTTTTGCGGTTCCATTTTCATTTTCTCGCCTTCCAATTCGTAAGCATCCCAAAAATCAGAAACTGTTGAACTGATTCTTTCCAAACCGCCTTTAATTGCCGGCCGGGCTTTGGCGGGCGGATAGGAACCTTCTTCCATCATCGAAAAATAACCTTTCATCACTGCTAACGGCGTATTGAGTTGATGATTGACCACTCGCAAAAAGTCAGTTTTCATGTTTAATAATTCTTCCAGATACTTATTTTTTTCACCAATATCCTTGGTTTGCTCGTCAACTCTTTCTTCAAGCTTTTCGGCTAATTTTTCCAAAGCCAGCTTAGCTTCCCTTTGGGCAAAATTAGCTTTAATGATTTTATCCGTACTTTTATTCAAAAAATACCCATAGACAATAACTAAAGTAAAAATACAGATAATTACTAATTCGGAAACCCTTCCTTCAATCAAAAAGAAAAGCGTCAAAAAAAGACTAATTAAAACTATGCTGATTATTTGGTAATGCAAAAAAATGCATTGGTGAAATTTTAATTCACAATACTGACAACGGCTATACGGAGAATGATTAAGAGTTTTAGCCAGCCAACAATTTTTATTAAGGCAACCGGGTTGTCCTACCGGTTCTTCTGATTTTTTTTCGCCTTCTGGCATTGATTAGAATTTAAAAACCTTTTTAAAAAAGACATACATCAAAGTCGCGACACAAAAGCCGACAAAACAAGCTAAAAATATCAATAAATCCACGACTAAAATATAAATCCAGGCAAAACTGACAAATTTATCAAAATAAATCAGTAAAAACCCAATCAATAAAAGAACGGCAGTCATTCCGGAAACAAAGTTTAATTCGGCTGATTCCTTTTCAACTGGCAAAGATTTTTCTTTTTTCATCTTTTTAATAACCAAAAGATGAAATTGATAGGGTAAATTAAGTTTGAGAGAAAAAATTCCCAGGGCCATTAAAATACTGGCGGCTAAAACCAACCATTCACTGCGAATTAAAACCGCGACTAAAACCATGATTCCGTAAAATGCCCGGGAAAATTTTAGAGAATCGTCATGAATTTGGCATTGTTGCATAAAAGTGTCAAATTAAATTTAAAATTTTTTAATTAATTATTTACTTAAATATCTTTCACCGCGATCTGGCAAAATGGTAACTATTCTTTTATAGCCATACTTTTTTTCTAATTTTTGCGCCGCCAAAATATTGGCACCTGAACTGATACCGACCAAAACTCCATACTCTTTGGCTAATTTATTTTTCATTTTAATCGCTGCCTGGCCTTTTATCGCAATCACTTCATCAATCAAATTCAAATTATCTTTAACTATTTTAGGAATAAATCCTTCCCCGATTCCCTGAATTAAATGTAATCCCGATTTTTTACCAGACAAAACGGCCGATTCAGCTGGTTCAACGGCAATAATTTTTGCTTTAGAACCGGCTTCTTTCAAAGCTTTGGCAACGCCGATTAAAGTTCCGCCCGTTCCAACACCGGTAACAAAAGCATCAATTTTACCCTTCATTTGTTTGATAATTTCTTTACCTAAACCATTTTTAAGCGCGGCGATATTGTCCGGATTTTCAAATTGTTTTGGCAACCAAGCATTTTTGTTTTTCCTGACCAGCTCGTTGTATTTTTTAACCGCACCGGCCATATCGTCTTTTTTGGGAGTCAAAACAATTTTTCCACCAAAAAACTCAATCATTTTTCTTCTTTCCAGACTCATTGACTCAGGCATAATTGCGATAAATTCATAGCCCTTTAGAGCCGAAATCATTGACAGGGCAATGCCGGTATTACCGGAAGTGACTTCAATTATTTTATCGCCTGGTTTTAATTCTCCCCTTTCCTCGGCTTTTTTTACCACGTAATTTGCCATTCGATCTTTGACGCTGCCGGTTAAATTAGTCGTTTCAAGCTTAGCGTAAATATTACCAATTTTAATCAAAGGAGTGTTGCCAATATTATTCAGAATATCTAATTTATTATTTTTCATAAATATTAATCAAGTTTTTTAATCAAACCAGATTAAATGCATTTTTTAACGGCCTCGCACGCTTTTTTCACATCAGCAATGTCATTGTAGATATAAAAACTTAACCGACAGCTGGCAGGCGGATTCAATTCATAATAATGATGAGCCAAAGTCGCACAATGGCAACCGGCTCTGGATTCAACGCCAAATTTATTTAGCGCCTCGGCAATTTCAAACGGACTTTTGTCTTTATAGGAGAAAGCCACCAAAGAAGTCCGACCCTCGGGATTTTTTGGCCCATAAATTTTTAACCCTGGAATTTCTCCCAATATCTTTAAGGCTTCACCGATCAAAAGTGTTTCATGCGCTTCAATATTATCCATGGCTTTTTTGACATCTGCCCGATCCAATTTTTTATCAGTCATAAAATAAACCCGCTTTTTAGGGTCTAAAGAAAAATCGATTAATAACCTTACGGCTTGAACCGATAAAATTGTACCTAGAATATTTGGCGTGCCGGCCGTAAATTTCCAAGGTAAAACATTATAGTTTACTTTTTCGGGAGTAACCATGCCTTCGGCAATCATATCACCACCATAAAGAAACGGCATCATTTTTTCCAAAAGTTCTTCTTTGGCATACAAAGCGCCAACGCCAAAGGGCGCCAGCATTTTATGAAAAGACCAGGCCAAAAAATCAACTCCCAAATCATTGACGTCAATAAAAACATTTGGGACCAATTGCGCCCCGTCAATTAAAAGATAAGATCTTTTTTCGCCGCTTGGCTGAACGTAGCCGGAAGCATCGGCAATTGCTTTAATTTTTTTAATCGGATTTTTGGTGCCTAAAAAATTTGAGGCGCCAACGCAGCAAACTATTTTGGTTTTTTGATCAACCAAAGACTTCAAATGATCCAAATCGAGTTCGCCGGTTTCTTTATCGAATTTTACCAACCGGTATTCAACGTTAATCCCAAATTTTGGCAAAATTTCTTTGCATAGTCCATACCAAGGAACATAGTTTGAATTATGTTCCATAAATGTCGTTACGATATTATCGCCATTTTTAAATTCCGTCAGCAAAGAATACATGACCGAATTTATGGCTTCGGTAGTATTTCGGTAAAAAATAATATTTTTTCGCGAGGGCGCACCGATAAATTGGGCAACCGTATCATAGCAAGACTCAAACTCTTTGGTGGTTATAAGTGAAGAATTGGACTGACCTCGATGAACGTTGTCATACTGAACTGAAAGTTTTTTCAATAAATCCAGCAATTGAACCGGAATTTGAGTGCTGGCGGCATTATTAGAGACAATTCTACCTGACTTGATTGCCGGGAAAAACTTTCTTATTTTTTTAGTCTGAATCATAAAAAAACAATTAATAATCGATTCTTCTTATTAATTTAGTTAATGTTTAAAAATATAAAATTGAGCTATCAATTGAAATTTCAGCATTTTTTAGCTAGACTAAACAATTTTCCCTAAAAAACTTAGCCAACCTTTCCGATAGCTTAATTATACCAAAAAATTGCCTAAAAATGTATAGGCAAAATTAAAAATCCCTAAGCTTACCCTTCTTAACAACTTTTAAGAATGATTATACACAACCGGGTATAAATATTCGGCCACGATCTTAGACCAAACGAAAGGATTGCTGCCAAATATAAAAATCGACAACCCCAACCTGCCTGCCGTCAAGCTTGCTTAATTTAAATAAACATAACTACGCTCTCAACTCAGTTTTTTCATTGCTTCACTAAACTCTTCGTCGGTTGCCGTTTCCCCCTTAAGAATCTCACAATTTTTGCCTTGCCAATACGGCTGCATATTCATATTCTTCCTAGTGACCTTTTCCGCTACTTGGCGATCACCGCCAATTTGGCTCATAAAAAACTGAACTCCGCCCTCAAAAATCTCTTCACAAGTTTTGACGCTGCCGTCAGCGTTAACGCAATAAAGACAAAAACTTGAATTTTCGTCACCACCGGCAAAATCCTCTTTTTTAGTTAACGGCATTCCGCACGCCTCACAATATTTTTCCATAGTTTTTTAAAAAATAAATAATAAAATTTTAATTTTCTTGAATGAAAGTCCGCCCATCTGGTGTCGCACATTGAGGCGGATTTGATTTCATAATGGAAAAACCAGCCTTAACACAGGAATTATAATCAACTATCTGTTTTAATAGCTCAATACATTTCTCATGGCTAGCCATGTTGCTTTTAGAAAGACATTCTCTTAATTCTAATTCATTGATGAGATTAATTTTATTCTCAATGACAGTCCAAATTGTGTAAAACCGGCTATATTGGCGTTTAGTTAAAACAATAGTTTTGTCAGATGACTTGAAAAAATAGCCTGATCCCATTTGCTCACTAAATTCATATCCTCTGCCTTTCATGAAAGCATCAACCGCTATAGATCCGCCTCGGCTTTTAGTAAGGTACATATTATCCGAACCAGACAGTTTGGCCATATCCGCTCCGCCAAAAGTCAGCTGGGTGATACCTTTAATCTGCGGCCAAGGGTTTCCCTCTTGAAAGATGACTGGCAAATATACTAACACTAAAAAACCAATTACTAAGACTGTAAATGAAGTAGTAAATAAAATCTTTTTGTTTTTTGATGAGTGTTCAGATACCATAGAATCACATTTGAGGGTTTCCCTTTGCTTGTCTTTTATATCCGTCAATTAAATACAAAATTCCCGGAATAAGAGGAACAGCCAAATTGACGCTAAGATTGGCTTCGGTTAGAAGTCCGACAATAAAACCGATGGCGATTGAAATAATTATCAGCCATCCTCCGGCCTTAGGATATTTCCAACCCAAAGCCAAGCCGATAAAAACCAACGGCATCATGGCAAGCGCAACATTTTCCCATAATGAATAATTAGGTTTAGCAAATGGCAACGGATTACCATAGCCGAAATAAAACGGCAGAGCAAAAATTAAAATACATAATGCCAATACTCTAGCTATCCATTTGATTGTTTTCATATTTTTTCCTATTAACTATTGACTATATTTTTCATAAAATTGAGGCACCCGGCATTGCACAAAACCGACGCAATCGTTGGGTGTTTTAATTTCCGTTGCATTAATACATTTAATCATTGCTTTAGGCCAAGTGGGGCATTCTTCCATACAAGCATTATAAGCATCAGCCAAATCAACAGCAGTCACATCCTCGGTATAAGCGGCGCAGTCTTTGTGCCTTTGGCAAGCATCACTACATTTATCAGATATCACTTTTTTGGGTTGTTCTGCCTCTTGGCACAAATATCTCAAAGCTTGCAAAATATCTTTTATATTTTTCTCGTTGTCGTCCATTTGGTAAATAGGTTCGCTAGGATCAATAATATTGATTTCATTAATTTCCGGTAAAGGTGGTACATCAGAAGTCAGCTCGGGCACTTCTGATCCTGGTTGGCCCGGATTAATTTCTGGCATGTCGGGAATATATTCGCCTTCAATGTCTGGCAATGGCGGCACGTCGGAAGTCAGCTCCGGTACTTGCGACCCAGGTACTTCTATAATCTCCGGATCAATATCTGGCAATGGCGGCACGTCTGATCCCAAATCCGGCACTTCTGATCCGGGACGACCAAGTGGATTGTCCGAATTTAAAATTTCCGGTTCTACATCCGGCAACTTAGGCACGTTATCCAGCCACTGTTTTTTTCTGTCAGCCAAATCCGCCAGCTTTTTTTCCAAGGCGTCTATTTTTTTATTGGTCTCTTTTTTATCGCCGCAATTAACGCCAGCCGAGTTTTGCAATTGCTCCGCTTCAGCCAACAGATCTTTGTAATCGGTGACAATTTTTTCCGGCGTGTCCAGCTGTTTTTGCCTTGAATCAATTAAGCCATCTTTGAAAAAATAGCCTGCAGCGCCTAATACAATTACAGTCACTGCACCAATGATTATTTTTTGGATAGTGTTCATAGAGTAAAAATTAAATTTTAGAATTGTTTTTTGTCAATCTCTTATGTGCGTCTATCGAATACAAAACATAAAAACCTTTAGCTACTATTCCCAAAAGTCCGCCCAAAAAACCGTTGAAAGCGAAAAGTAAAGCCATCATTAGTGAATCTTTTTGCAGCCAAAAGAAAAACGGGAAAGAATAATCACCAGATAATCTTGTTGTGATGTACATTCGCAGGGAAACCAGAAACATTGTTAGTATTCCAAAAAACAACGAACCAATTAAAAGTTTGTCCAAAAATTTATAAGCTTTGGTTTCTTTTTGGACTAGGGCCATAGAAAATCCTGACAAAATCAAAAATGGCAGGAATGGCAGACTACCTTCAAATATAAGCGACCCAATGGCAGTACAGACAATGGCACTGATAATTGATACTAAAATTACTGGCTTAATTTTTTTCATAGCTTAATCAATAAGTTAATATAATTATAACAAAAAATTGCCTAATTAAATAGGCAAAATTAAAAATCCCCAGACTCCACGACCAGGACTCTCCATTTATTGCAAGTTAGTCTTGGAAACAAAACCAAATATTTTTAATATAAAATAAGCCCTTTACTCCGCGACCAGGACTCGAACCTGGAACCAATGGATTAACAGTCCACTGCTCTACCATTGAGCTATCGCGGAGTAAAAGGCTTATTTTTACTATTGTAATTGAATGAATTTTAAAATGCTAGCTTACTTGCCCCGCCTTGGCGGTGGACCGGGGGTCGGTCAGTTGGGAAATCGTCCGATCCTCTTCGCGACCAGGACTCTCCGCCAAAGGCGGATGCGCCTGCCAACCCCTGATTAATCTTTGGCGCAGAACCTGGAACCAATGGATTAATCCCGCCATGGCGGGACTCTACCATTGAGCCTGCCTACCGGTAGGCAGGCTATCGCGGAGTTTGAGGATTTTTATTTATATAAGATACTAGTAATCTTTCAATTTGTCAATAAGGTGATGTTTTTCAATCTTTTCCAAAGCTTTGGCCTCAATCTGCCGAATCCGTTCGCGGGTAACATCAAATTCCTGACCGACTTCTTCCAAAGTATGTGAGACACCATCCTCCAAACCAAACCGCATCTCTAAAATCTTTTGTTCCCTGGGAGTTAGATCTTTAATCACTTCTACAACATAATCACGCAAAAGCTGTAAAGCGGCCGCCCGATCCGGCGTCACAGTCCTGACATCTTCGATAAAGTCTTCCAGAGTGCTGTCTTCGTCGTCTTCACCAACCGATGTTTCAATTGAAATGGTTTCCTGAGAAATTTTAATAATATGTAAAACTTTATCCAAAGGCTCACCCATTTCCGCGGCAATTTCTTCAGGCAACGGTTCGCGACCCAAATCCTGGATTAGCTGGCGCTCAGCTTGTTTGAATTTATTAATGGTTTCCACCATATGAACCGGAATTCTGATGGTTCGGGATTGATCGGCCAACGCGCGCGTAATGGCTTGTCTGATCCACCAAGTGGCATAAGTCGAAAATTTATACCCGCGCCGGTAATCAAATTTTTCCACCGCCCGAAAAAGCCCTATATTACCTTCTTGGATTAAATCCAAAAGCGACAAACTTTT
>Ga0172379_10008755_pt1 | contig 12656 bp, 12 predicted proteins | sample GrowelOW334metaG_FD_119756 | JGI IMG/M metagenome (GOLD analysis project Ga0172379, IMG submission 119756) | Groundwater microbial communities from an aquifer near a municipal landfill in Southern Ontario, Canada - Groundwater well OW334 metaG | ecosystem: Environmental > Aquatic > Deep... | reverse complement strand
GTCAATTTTTAGGCCAAAGATGCGCTTGGCTGGCACCTGAAACAGTGCGAGGGGCGGTTCAACTCCATAGACAATCGGCACATTAGCAGCCTTAAGACCATAATGGTGAGCCAAGTACATGCAATTAGGTGTCTTGCTTGTGCGCGAAACACCGACAAGAACCACATCGGCTTGCAGAATACCGTCGGGATTTTTGCCATCATCAAAGCGTATGGCAAAATCAACCGCCTCAATGCGCTTAAAGTAAGTTTCGTCGAGCAAGTGCAAGCGGCCTGGTTGTGACAGAGGTTGAGCCCCAGTCAAATTGCCAATGCGAGCCATCAGGCCACCAATCAAATCGATGCTGGGCACTTTGTACTTGTTAGCCTCAGCTTCGAGAGTTTCTCTATATTCAGGCAATACCAGGGTATAGGCAATAATCGAGCGCCCCTGCGAAATCTCCTTAACCATGGCCGGAATTTGCTGCGAGCTGCGCACCTGAGGCATTCTGTAAATGGAAGCATGGCCAGGTGGAAACTGCACAAGCGCTGCTCGAGCAACAGCTTCAGCTGTTTCTCCACTAGAATCTGACATGGTGTAGATAATCAGCTCGCTAGAGTTAGACGGCAGCTTGAGCTCATTGGCCAAAGTCTTACTTGAGTCATGGTGTGCGTCTTTCACTTATCACTCACGGCAACTGACCGTAAATAAGTAACACATTTTTTCTAAAAATTGGCCCTACGATATATATGTTTTATACTTCGCCCGAACTGAGGGCAAAATCTGGCAGATAAGAGGCTAAAATAAGACCTAGGTATCTATAGCTAAATCCTGAAGCAAGTGGCTTAAGTAAGTAACTGAAGGAAGCAATTGGATCCCCAAGAATTTACTGTTAAACAGGCCACTAGTGCCGATCTAATCGGTACCAGAGTTGGTCACGCCTACCTACTAACTGGAGTATTGGGCACAGGCGGCATGGGTAATGTCTACCGGGCCAGCCAAGAAACCATTGGTCGTGACGTCGCCATCAAATTTTTACCTGTAGAAATTGCTACTGATGCTACGGCTGTGCAGAGGCTCGGCAGAGAAGCCAAGGCCTTGGGACAATTGAACCATCCTGGTATCGTCACTACTTTTGACTTTGGTTTTACCGAGAAGCGCGAGCCTTACTTAGTTCTAGAGCTAGTTGAAGGCAAATCGCTGCAAACAATTTTAGATCAAGACAAGCGCCTAGAAATGTCTCGTGCCTTGCAGATTTTCGTGCAAATATGCGAGGCCATGAGCTACGCCCACAGTCAAGGTATAGTTCACCGCGACCTCAAGCCTCTCAATATCATGATCGGTGTGCGTGAACAATTCGAATTCGCTAAGATACTTGATTTTGGCATCGTCAAGCTGACATCTGAAGTGCAACAGCTAACCAAGTCTGGAGAGATTTGGGGCTCGCCTTTTTATATGAGCCCAGAGCAGTGCACTGGCGGCACCGTTGACAACCGCTCGGATATTTACAGCCTGGGAGTTGTGATGTTTCGCGCTCTTACCGGCGAAGTGCCCCATCGCGGTGCCAGTTTTCCCGAAACAATTGCGCGCAAATTATCAGAGTATCCACCTTCCTTCGACAGCATCGCTCCAGGGCTGAATCTGCCACAGAAACTTGAGGCGGTGGTCTTGAAGTGCTTGTGCAAGCAGCCCGATGAGCGCTTCAACTCAATGCAAGAGTTACGAGCAGAGCTTCTGAAAAACTATCCCAATCGCCTTGAGTCAGAAGCAACGTTGACTTATGGGCAAGTCGATGCCGTGCCGACGAGCAAAATAAAAATAGAAGTGCAGTCTGAAGCACCAGCAAAAACTCGTGCTCTGCCGCAAGCGAAGAAAACCAAGAGCGACTCGGGGTTGAAGCAGCTAGCAATAATTGTTTCGGCATTGCTCGTTTTAGTTGGTGCCCTAGCGGCTGGAATATTTGCACTTTATCAAAGCCAACAGTCAACGGCCCAAAAACCGCAAGCAGATATCAATATCAAAAGTAATACTACTAGCAGTGGCAATCTTTCTCCGGCAATTGCTCCGGCAACTGCTCCGGCAATTGCGCCTCCTATAATCACACCCGTGGCAACTCAGTCCACGGTCGACCAAATTAAGGAGACTGTCAAAGCTCCTGTGAAAGCCACAAAAAAGGTGATCAAAAATCCGATTGGCAAACCGAAAAAAAACACTAGAAAAGCTGTGAGTGCAGCGCCATCACGCCCTAAAACATTGCGCGATATCTTGCGCCACACAGGTCATGAAGTTTTACAAGAAATTAGACCATTCAGGCGTGCAAGACAAAATGATCCAAACAGCTTCTACCGCGATTTTGGTGGCAGATAGATCACTTCTATTTAACAACAGCGATGTTCAACGATTTGAGAATGAGCAAGAGATCAACCCCTTCTGATATAACCTTGATCAAATTGCCTTGATTGACTCGTGGCACTGATATTGAAGGGCTGAACTTAAGACATCCAAGGTAAGGTGCCGTAGTGCGGGATGCTAGTAACAAAGCCACTTCTGTGCGGGTCAGTTTACTCTCTAACACTTTCCCTTCATTGGCCACTGTCTCGACAGTGACCATGCCTGTAATGGGCAACTCTTGCATGTAGCTGTAGGCTAAAACTAACTTTTCAATTGCTTCGTGATTATGGTGCGCCACGATGATGCAAGGGTAGCCGAGCTCGCGCGCAAAATCCCTGGTGTCTTTCCATGAGTGAGCCAAAGTGCCAACACTGTTTTGCTCAAAACTCATGGGCGAGGCACAGCCACCAGGAGTTTCCACGAAAGTGAATTGAGAGGCAGCTAAACCCACTGACAGAGATTGCTCCCACTGCGCCTCAGAGAGATTCTTGGCAGAAGAAATAATTGAGGCGGGATAATTGCGCGGGGTTCCGCTGATTGAACAAATGAATGAAATTTCTGACTCAGCTCGCTCTTTGGTACCAAGCACAATTGGTTTGACGGCCCGCACATCAATACCCTGTTGACGTAGCAAAGCAGATAAACCAGTCATAAAGACAGTTTTACCGCATCCGGCTTCGGTACCGATAATGGTTAGACCTTGGCTGGCTTGCTTGCCTTTTGCAGTGGTTTGAGTGGGCGCTGTTGACATAATCAACTAGAATAGCAAGTTGAATGTAATAGTTCAGTGAAAATGATCACTGATTGGTATTTATTATTTCACTTGCACTGCTAGATGATCTGCGTCTTGAATCTGTTTATGGACAGCTTCTAGAGCGGCTTTGAGCTGCACGTCTTTACCGTCTTCAGGGCCACGACGAACACCAGCAGTTGGTTTCTCTAACCACCAAGGACCTTTTTTATCTTTCAAATCTTGCTCCGAAAGCTCAATTGCCACATCTGGCGAAATGCCTTTCTTATGAATGTCAGTGTCACTAGGTGTGAGATATTTGGCAATTGTGACGTTGACACCACTGCCATCTTCAAGGCGGTTTATACCTTGCACTAGACCTTTTCCGAAAGTTCTCTGGCCAACCAGAATGGCTCGATTATTATCATGAAGCGCACCAGAAGTTATCTCAGAAGCTGAGGCACTGCCTTTATTGATCAAAAGCGCCAAAGGCTTGACACAAATCGGGTGTCCGTCCGATTGAGCCGGAGTCTTGTAACCATCGCGGTCGACAGTAGACAAAATATTTCCGGAATCAAGAAACATATTTGAAATGTCGATAGCATTAGTCAACAGGCCGCCGGGATTGTCACGCAAGTCGAGCACCAAACCTTTGGCTCCAGAGAGCTTAGCGATGGCATCTTTCATCTCCCGATTGGCTTGCTGCGAGATAAAGCTTGAGAGCCGAATGTAGCCGACTTCTGAGTCAAGCATTTTGGCTGTAGGTATAGCTTTAATGGCGATTTCAGCGCGAACAACTTTGACCTTAACGCGCTTGCCACTGCGGGTCAAAATCAAATTAACCGGAGTGTTTATTTCTCCACGAATATGCTTGGCAGCATCTTCAACGTTGAACCCTTTTGTACTCTTTCCGTCAATTTCAGTGATTTCGTCGGAGGCAAGAATTCCGGCCTTATAAGCAGGAGTATCTTCAATAGGAGTGATGACAATTACTTTATGGCTTTCAGGATCAAGGCCAATCTGCACACCAATGCCAAAGAGCTTAGCGTCAATCTGCGATTTTTCATCGTCAAATGCGTCTCTGTCTAAGAAACGAGTGTAGCGGTCGCCCAAACTGGCCAGCATAGTCTCAATTGCTTTGTGGGCATCTTCGAGGGTTTTCAACTTACCGTCATAGCGATGCTCCCAGCGATCCCACGACTGGCCGGTGAAACTGGGCTCGTAATAATCTTCTTTGATCAAGCGCCAGACTCTGTGGTAGAGCCCATCGGGACGAATGGTTGGCACAAGAGGTATGTTGTGAGCCAAACGCTCTCTGTCAGGAAGCGAGGCAAGATAAGTATTTTGAGTCTGTGCACCTAGTAGACCAGAGCCGCCTAAAGCCAGTGATAGAGCAACTGGAAGTGCTAAAAGGTGTTTCCATAACATATTAAAACAAGACCCCGACTTACTTTCTAAACGAAATCACTACCTTGACAAGCTCTTTATACCCAGTCACGCCAGCTTTCAGACGGTTTCAAGTGATTTTTTTCTGGCACTGGGCAAAGCTAGACTTTTATGATTAGCAATCTAGTTAGAAATCTGGATAGTGATAGGATCAACGCTATATTTATTAGGCTTACTTTTATCCGTCCCTATGAGAATCTAATGGCAACTAAATCCAGCTCAGGCAATGCCGACTTAGCAGATATCGGAATATTTGGAGGCTCTGGCTTCTACAAACTATTCGACAAATACGAAGAGAAGATGGTCGAAACACCCTACGGCCCGCCTTCGGCCGCTGTCGCCATCGGCACCATGGGTGGCAAGCGTGTCGCTTTCATGCCGCGCCACGGTGAAAAGCACACAATTCCGCCGCACAAAGTTCCTTTTAGAGCAAACCTCTGGGCTATGCAATCTCTCGGCGTGACTAGATTGGTTTCCCCCTGTGCAGCCGGCTCACTGCAAGCCCACGTCAAACCAGGCGAATTTGTGGTTTGTGACCAATTTGTCGACCGCACCTCTGGCCGTGCCGATACTTTCTATGACGGACCAATCACCACCCACGTCTCACCGGCTGAGTGCTACTGCCCCCAGATGCGTGAACTAGCAGTCAAAGCTGGTGAAAAAGCTGGAATTACAATGCACCCATCAGGCACAGTAGTGGTAATTCAGGGGCCACGTTTCTCGACCAAAGCTGAATCGGCTTGGTTCAATAAAATGGGCTGGGAAGTGATTAACATGACCCAATACCCAGAAGCGTACTTGGCAAAAGAGCTTTCGATGTGCGTTGTCAACGTTTCGCTAATTACCGACTATGATAGTGGAGTAACTGCTAACGTGGAGCCAGTCTCGCATGCTGAGGTAATGAAGGTTTTCGCTGCCAACATTACCAAACTGCAAACACTCCTGGTCAACTTGATTGAAACCATTCCTGATAGCAGAGATAAATGCAGCTGTGCCGACACTCTCAAATCAGCCCGCGGCTAGAAGAAAGATCAGAGACTAGACTCGACGAGACAAGTAAATGCTACGCAGCTTTTCCCTCAATCATGTGGTGGCAATATTAGCCGGTGTGCTTGCCGCTGCCTCATATTTGATGCTGCACCGCTACGGCGCGCCAGAGAAGGTCTGTGTAGGCGCAGCAATTCTGTCACTCTTGGTAGTCTCGATTTTCTGGTCGAGCGTACTGCTTGGCACTGACGATGACGAAGACGATTGACGATTTAAATAGTAAAGAAGACAAGGACCTTATCTAAAGAATGGACTTTCTAAAAAAACTGCCCTCAGGCCGACTTGCTATAGGTCTGGCGCTGCTATCCTGTTTAGCAACTAACAATATCGCTCACGCCGACGCCATTAAGTCTGATAGCGAAAAGCCCGATATTAAAATCAACCGCCCGCTGATACCGGTCAACAAAGACTTCAAGCTAGCTAACGGATTGCGAGTGGTGCTCTCAGAAGATCACTCAGTGCCAGTGGTATCAGTGGCAATTGTCTATGATGTGGGCGCACGAGACGAAGTAAAGAAGCGCTCTGGCTTTGCTCATTTGTTTGAACACATGATGTTTCAGGGTTCTGAAAACGTCGGCAAGATGGACCACTTCAAATATATAGAAAGTGCTGGCGGCAGCCTCAATGCCTCAACCCATGCCGACTTCACTAACTATTTTGAAAAGCTACCTAGCAACCAACTAGAGCTTGCACTCTGGCTTGAATCAGACCGCATGCGCTCTCTCAAAGTTACGCCAGAAAAATTTGCTAACCAATTAGAGACTGTCAAAGAAGAAAAAAGACTGCGCGTCGACAATCAGCCTTATGCACCAGCATCAGTAAAATTGGAAGAATTAGCGTTCGACAATTGGAGCAATGGCCACCCACCGATCGGTTATTTCGAAGATCTCGAATCTTCTTCAGTAGAAGATGTGCGCAAGTTCTTCGACACTTATTATGCGCCAAATAACGCTACCATGGCTATTGTTGGTGATTTCAATAGTGAAGAAGCCACTCGCCTGGTAGAGAAATATTTTGCCACCATCCCAAGGGTTATTTTGCCTAAGCGCCCTGACCTCAGTGAGCCCACGCAGACAAAGGCCAAGTATTTAAGTGTAGAAGATCCCCAAGCACAGGCACCGGCATTCTGGGTAGCGTGGAAGGCACCAGCTCGCAGAGAGAAAGATTTTTATGCACTGAATCTACTACAAACTATTCTCTCTACCGGTGAATCTTCAAGGCTATATCAACGGCTTGTCAAAGAAGATCAAGTAGCCCTGCAAGTTAATTGTTCGTATGACGAACGCCGAGGCCCTTCTTTATTTGAGACTTTTGTCGTCTACAAACCTGGCTCTACAGCTGAGAAAGTTAGAGACGTTGTCTATGAAGAGCTTGACAAAATCAAAACAGCGAAAGTGACCGATGTCGAATTACAAAAGGCAAAAAACCAAATTTTACGCCAGCTCTTCTCGTCCAATAGCCACTCTTCACTACAAAGATCGCTAGGAAGAGCCGAGATCTTGGCAGAGTATACCGCCTTCTTTGGCGACCCTGGTTTAGTAGATACAGACGTCGAAGCTTATCTCAATGTCAGCGCTGAAGACATTCAGCGAGTAGCAGGAAAAATATTTACCAAAGAAGGCTCAACCACGGTAGATGTCGTGCCTGTAAAGAAAAAGGAAAGCTAGTAGCAATGCAAAAGAAACTAACAGCACGACTAATTAGTCTGACAGCCATATCGCTTATGTTGAACGGAGCGCTTGTTCCAACCTTTGCCGCGGTAAAGGCAATACCAAAAAGTGCTCCGGTCAAGCCACTTATACCGAAAGCAGAAAGTCTTTCAAGAGCCCAAGTGACCAACACCGCCTTCGAAGGCTGGCGTAAGGATGCGCCAAAAATGGCAGCACCTCGCCCGTTTAACCTTCCAGACATAGTTAGCTACAAGCTAGATAATGGCCTAGAGGTTCAGTTAGTAGAAGACCATCGCTATCCATTTATATCTGCCACTCTAGGTTTTAGAGATGGTTCGGCCAATGAGCCCAAAGACATGCTGGGCTTAGCTGATATGACGGCCGACTTATTAACAGAAGGCACCACTACCAGAAAAAGCAAAGAGATTGCTTCTGAAATTGACTTCATCGGTGGTGGCCTTGCTGCCAGTACCGATTATGACTACACCATACTTAGTGGTTCGGCCCTTTCGCCATACACCAATAGATTATTCGATGTACTCTCCGATGTGCTCTTGCATCCTAGCTTTCCTGAAAACGAATTGACATTGAAGAAGGTCAACCAGATTCAGGCGCTCACTATCAAAAGAGGCAACCCTGATTTTCTCGTTGAAGAACGCTTCAATAAAGTACTCTTTGGTGAACATCCTTATTCGGTGATTTCGGCCACAGAAGAGTCTCTCAACAAAATCACGAGAAAAGATATCGAGGCCTATCACAAAGCCCACTATCAACCCAATCATTCGGTCTTTGTAGTGGTTGGAGACTTTGATCCTACTAAGATGCGGGCCCTAATCGACAGCAAATTTGGTGCTCAATGGAAAGCATCAGACGTTCCACTAGCTGTTCAGCCAGAAATGCCCAAGCAAACTGGTCGACGCATCTATTTAGTTGATCGTCCAGGATCGGTACAAACATCTTTGAAGGTCGGCAATGTTGGCGTAAAGCGAAGTGATCCTGACTACTTCGCTATGGTAGTGATGAATCAGATTCTTGGTGGAGCTGCTCATGCCAGGCTATTTCTCAACATTCGAGAGGCCAAAGGCTTTACCTATGGTGCCTATAGTCGCATGTCTGCGCGCAAACAACCTGGCACATTCTTTGCCGGCGCCAATGTGCGCACAGAAGTGACTAATCCATCGTTGCAAGAATTTCTCTACGAACTTGATCGCATGCGCACCACAAAAGTAACCGACGCCGAACTCAAGAGCGCTCAGAACTATCTAGCTGGCTCCTTCCAGCTCGGCCTTGAAACTCAAAGCGGCTTGGCTCAGCGTCTTTTAGAAGCCAAACTCTATGATTTGCCCGATGATTTTCTCAAAACCTACGCAGAGAAAGTCACCGCAGTAAAAGTAGATGATGTTAGAGCTGCAGCACGCAAACTAATTGACTCAAACAATATTGTGGTGGCAGCTGTGGGCGATGCCAAGAAAATCAAGAGTGACCTAGAATTATTTGGGCCAGTGACTGTCTATGATGCCCAAGGCAAACTAAGTTCGATATCTGAGCCAAAAGACATAGGAGTAGTGAAATGACAAAGAGAGCTCTAGTAGTTGTAGACATTCAAAACGACTATTTTCCTGCTGGCAAGTGGACACTTAGTGGCATGGATGCCGCTGCCGATAACGCCGCACTATTGTTAGACAATGCCCGCAAGAGTGGTGAGCTAGTGGTCCATGTGCGTCATGAATTTCCCACAGCTGATGCGCCTTTCTTCGCGCCGGGGAGCGAAGGCGCTCAAATTCATAAGAAAGTGCGAAATCTTGAAGGCGAACATGTAGTGGTTAAACAACACATAAACTCGTTTAGAAACACTGACTTAGCAGAAGTGCTTGATAAAAACGACATAGACGAAGTAGTTGTTTGTGGTGCCATGAGCCACATGTGCATCGATGCCGTTAGTCGCGCCGCCAATGATTTTGGCTACAACGTCATTGTGGTGCACGATGCCTGCGCCACCCGCGATTTAGAGTTCAACGGCAAGACGACTGCTGCCGCCGACGTGCACAATGCTTATATGTCTGCCCTGCAATTTGGTTATGCCACAGTAGTATCTACTCAAGAAGCGCTAGCCAACAAGGTCTAGCAAAAAATTAGCGCATACCTTGTTGGTTGATCAAATCGAGCAGTTGCTGAAATGTAGAAAGTTCTTTGCTCTCAGGATCTAGCAATCTAATTTTCTGCAGATGCTCTTCCAGCTTTGGAATTTTCCAATAGATCAAATCAATTGTCGAAAGCAAAAGCCAACCTTTAATCATATTGGGGTTTTGCCGCACCACTTTTGATGCTAGATCAAATGCCCGGTCAACTTCACCGGCAGTTAGCAAAATATGACCAAGCTGAATATACGGCCACTCAAAGTCGGGGTAGTCTCGCACTAATAGCTCAAGTTTGGCTTTGGCGTCGACCATTTCTTGAGTGATATAGAGCTTCAAAGAATCGACATAACGGCGAGTGGCGTCATCACTAACAAAGCTTTGAGGCACACGGGTGCGTAAGCGAATTTTAGCGCGCTTGCCTTGCATGGTCTCAGCACCTTGAGAAATGGTTTTCTGTAGGGCTCCCCGAGCCTGTTCAGCAAAACCAAGTTGCTCATAACGAGCCCCCATCTTTAAATACTCTGATTGCGATAGCCCCTCGGGTAAGTGATCAATCGGTAAACCAATTTGCGGAAGAACAACTCCTTCGACCACTTTATGCAAAGCGCTGTTAGCCAATTCATTTGCCAATGAAAAAACATTGCCAACATTGCGCTTAGCCTTAGACAAAGTCTCATTGCGATCAAGTACTTTGCCTGCCTCAGAACCAGCAAGACGCACTGCCTCTTCAAAAGTACCGCGCACAGCATTGACGGCATCATTAACTGTAAAAGTAATCTCGAGAGCGGCCATCAGCGCCCCCACCTTACGTCTAGTCTCTTCTGGCACAGCGTCGCCCGAAGCAGCAATGCTGTAGCGAGAACTAGCCGCCATTTGCTTGGGCCATTTGAGCATTTGATAACGTATTGAAAGGCGCTGATATTCTATTGCTGACAGACCGTCTGGCACTTCTTTTGGTGGCAGCATATTGCTTTCAATCCTCAAAACCAATTAGGAAATTATAGACCTTGTAACACAAGCGTAACATGAGCCAGCGACTATCTCAGGGTTTTCCCTATTATCGCCGAAGGGTCGAGCAGGCAAGATGAAATCAAGAACGATTGATTTTTTCGAATTTACGCCACCACAGGAGGTCTACAAATGACCCTCAATCCTTTGCGCACACTTTTTCTGATGCTCTCTCGCACCCCTCCAGCCATTATGCTTTTAATGATTGTGGGTGTGGCAGTGCTAATCACTGTCACGGTGACAAGCACAGAATCAGGCCGCGATAGAGCCTTAACGAACAGCTACAAGACCTAGAAAGGAAAAATAGTGCAAAAACTAAAGTTGTCTATGTAATCAAAGACATAGCTGACGGCCAAGTAATTACTTCAGAAGCCCTTGAAGAAAAAGAAATTGAACTAACGAGAACACCGCAAGATGCTGTCACTAGTTCAAGTATCGCCATTGGTCGAACAGTTAAATATGGTGTCAGTATGGGCCAGATTCTCTCGACCCATGATCTAGCACCACAAGGTATCAGCTTGAGCTTTGAATCACATGTCAAACAAGGCATGCGAGCAGTGACCTTTGCCGTTGACGCCAACTCTGGTGTGGCTGGCTTCATTGCGCCAGATAGCCACGTTGACATTCTCGGCATGGCGGGTAATGGTGCCGACACTAGAGTGGCACCGATACTGTCAGATGTTCAAGTTGTAGCTGTCGGTCAGATGTTCGAACGACAAGCAAAAAACCAAGCCAATCCAGCCGGTTCAGTAACAGTTGCAGTGTCGCCAGAGGACACGCAAAAGCTGATAAAGGCCCTATCTGCTAGCAAACTGTATCTATCGCTGCGCAACGGCTCAGACCACGCTCCAGTAGCGACAGTTGATGTCACCGCTCTCTATCCTCGCCCAATCAAAGCCTCTAGTGCCACCAGCGGCGGTGAATCAGCAATTTCCAATCTAGCACCACCACCTCTTCCAGATTTCACTGGCGGTCCGATAGCCAGTGCCTCATTCAATTCAAACAACGGGCAACCTGTGCCACCACCATTGCACGAAATTGAAATGTGGACTGGTTCAAAGAAAGATGTGGTATCTGTCCCTAAGTAAGAGCCCTAAATAAGAGTTTTTAGCCTGCCGACCCAGGACTAGAGACCGGCTTTGGCCCCTTCTTCTTATCTGATTTAGTCGAGTCAGGAGAAGCAGGGGCTTTGCCGTCTTCTTTTTTAACAGCAGGCTTCGGCGCTTCAACAGGAGTATTGATCATTTTAATTTCAAAAGTTTGACCAGTGGGGTTGATCTTGACCTTACCAGAATCACAGTTCTTAGGGTTTCTCAATTGAAACTGGCAGACAGTCTTGAAAGTCATGTGTCTGCCATCAAAATCAAAGCGACTCTTATCGGCAACAATCAGAGGTGCTGGAATCCATACCCTAGTAGCTGTAGCGACAGAAACTTGGCGCAATTCTGGATTGATCTCATCATAGAAAGTTATTAGCTCAGGTCTTTGCACAAAGAAGCCACCAGGGCCGCATTTGTCCATAAAGCCATTGGCCGCCTGTCGCACCGCCACGCTATCTTTTCCTTCTGAGGCTGCTTTGCCAGCCAAAGCGATGGCAATGTGGCACATGCGCTCGTTGTAGTCGTTAGCAAGATTCGCAATGAAAATATTGGCAGCAAACAACGCAACAAACGACAGAAGCAAGACCCCGGCAGCAAGGTCAACGATGCTCAACTTTGCTGGATTATGAGCCGGTGTTTCAGGAGGAACAGACTCTGGCGAAACTACGGCCTCGTCTTTCTTGTCTGTTGCGCTTTCTTCTATCTCAGGTTTTGCTTCTTCTGTCACAAGGCCTCTAATGCAAGCTTTTTACTTAGCTAGTTTGAGTTCCCCTAGATAAGGAAGCTCGCGGTACTTCTCAGCATAATCAAGACCATAGCCGACAACGAAGAGATCTTCAATACTGAATCCGACATAATCGGCCTCAATCGGTACAACTCGACGGGAAGGTTTGTCTAGAAAAACAGCGATTTTAAGAGTATTAGGGTTAAATTGATCGCGCAGATAATCCATGAAGAACTTGGCTGTGCGGCCCGAGTCAATGATGTCTTCGACCACAATGATGTTGCGTCTCGAAATATTGGGCAACTCTAAATAGGGCGTCTGCACAGCGCCAGAACTCTCGGTGGCGCTACCATAGCTGGCCAATCTCACGAATTCTATTTGCAGTGGATCAGGAGTGACAATTTGCCGAACAATGTCAGCGAG
>Ga0172379_10008754_pt1 | contig 12657 bp, 10 predicted proteins | sample GrowelOW334metaG_FD_119756 | JGI IMG/M metagenome (GOLD analysis project Ga0172379, IMG submission 119756) | Groundwater microbial communities from an aquifer near a municipal landfill in Southern Ontario, Canada - Groundwater well OW334 metaG | ecosystem: Environmental > Aquatic > Deep... | reverse complement strand
TCTCATTCCTTTGAGGATAAGTCCTATTTCTGCGTCGGGCCTCACCCGTGATTGACCTCTCAATTCAAGTGCGTCACTTAATCCTCCGAATGGGATTCTCACAAATCGCCTCCCCATAGCAAGCGCAATCGACTTTGCTAACGTTGTTTTTCCTGTACCGACGAGCCCCACAAGACACAGAATCGGCGCGCGCCTGGCAAATGCTCCATGAACCGGAGCTGACTCAGATTCTTCTTTCGTAAAAATTTCCGAGCTTCCACGAAGTTTCAAGACTGCCAGATACTCCAATATTCGGTCTTTTACGTCATTAAGACCATAATGATTTTGGTCAAAAATCTGTTTTGCTTTGATAAGATCAAGTGTATCGACAGTCCGCGTGTTCCATGGAAGATTTAACGCCCAACTAATGTATCCCAACATCTGTTCGACATAGACAGCGGCACTGATATCGTTCTGCAGCCGTTCAATTTGTTCCAATTGATCATTCAACCGTGAAACAAGAGCAGGAGGAATATTTTTTTCTTTCAACTGTTTCCGGTAATCGATAAGTTCATCAGCAATTCTACTCATATATCCATCATACACTAAAATTACCAATGAGAAATAGTGAACGACACTCCGAAGCTGACGCACAAATTACTCTATGTTTAATTTTTAGCAGAAGAAAAAAATAGTTTTAGAATCTTCGTCCACGATTTCCGCCACCTCCGCCGAATGATCGGCGTGGTCGGTCAAAAGTCCGTGGCTCTCTTGGTGGTGTTTCTTTTTTTGCATCTTCACCAAAAAGCATCGAGAGATTCACTCTTCCTTGATCATCTATTTCCATGACCCGTACTTTTACTTTTTGACCTAAAGCTACGACCTCTGAAGGATCATTTACAAATCCTACGGTCATTTGTGACACATGGACCAATCCTTCTTTTCCAGGAAGAATTTCTACAAATGCGCCAAATGGCAACATCCGTTTCACTTCTCCTTCATATTCTTCGCCTGCTTTTACTTCATGGGTGAGTCCTTCGATCCATGAAACTGCATGTTTCACTGATTCTTCTTTTATAGAAGAAATAAACACGGATCCATCATCTTTTACGTCAACAACGGCTCCTGTTATTGATTGAATCTGTCGAATCATTTTTCCTCCCGGACCAATGATTTCACCAATTCGTTCAACAGGAATTTTCACCATCTGCACTTTTGGAGCATATTGAGATAGGTGCGCTCGAGATTCACCAATGACCGCACGTAATTTTTCCAAAATCATAAGTCGGGCAATTTTAGCTTTTGAAAGAGCTCCCTCAATCATCTCATTGGTAATTCCGTTGATTTTCATGTCCAATTGGATTGCCGTAATGCCATTTTTCGTTCCTGCAACCTTAAAGTCCATGTCTCCTCCGAAATCCTCAACGCCTACGATATCCGTAAGGAGAACATATGCATCTGATTTCTTGTCAGTCATCAGTCCTACGGAAATTCCCGTTACTGGCTCTTTGATAGGAACCCCTGCATCCATAAGAGCAAGTGTTGATCCGCAGGTAGAAGCCATTGATGTAGAACCATTTGATGACATAACTTCTGACACTAACCGAATCGTATAAGGAAATTCTGCCTCTGGTGGGATGACGGATAACAATGCCCGTTCAGCAAGTGCTCCGTGTCCAATCTCTCTTCGAGATGGCGTTCCAACCCGTCCTGTTTCTCCGACAGAATACGGAGGCATAGAATAGTGATGAATATATCGCTTTGATTCTTCTCCGGTTGGACTTTCAATCAATTGATTGAGGTCCGGTGAAGCAAGTGTTGCGACGGTCAAAACTTGCGTTTGACCTCGTTTAAACATTGCGCTTCCGTGAACCCGTGGAAGAATTCCCACTTCCATGGTTATTTCTCTTACGTCATCCACCCCTCTACCATCAACCCGTTTTCCATGTTTTAAGACATCTTCCCGAAGTTTCTTTTTAAACATACCATCCAAAACTCCCATAATTTCAGGACTCGTATACTTCTGTTCATACGTTGTGAGGATCGTTTGTGCCAGCGTTGGGAGCTCTGTGTCACCGTATTCTTTTTCCGTTTTTTTCTTGAATGCGGCTTCCACTTCTTTTTGGAAATCTTTAACGATTTTCTCTTCCAACTCTTTCAAATCTTTTTCCGGTGGAACTGGAGCCTTTGGTTTTCCAACTTCTGCGACGAGCTCTTCAATACAGGCTATAATTTTTGCATTCTCTTCTTTTGCTTGTAAGACTGCTCCAAGAACAATGTCATCTGGCGTTTCACAAAATCCACCTTCAAGCATCATTACTTTTTCTTTATTTGAAGCGACTACAAAATCAAAATCAGATAGTTCCTGTTCTGTAGCACGTGGGTTAACAAGGTATGAACCTCTTTCTTCTCCCCCGTCCACGGTTTGCGTCTTGGCATATCCAACCCGTACGGCTGAAACTGGACCATTCCAAGGAATTGGAGAAATTGCTAGTGCTGCTGACGCAGCAACTAATCCTAATACATCAGGATCATTTTCCCCATCAACTGAAAGTGTTGTGATGATGACTTGTACATCATGTTTATATGTTTTTGGGAATAAAGGTCGGATGGATCTATCTATGAGTCTGCCTGAAAGAACAGCGTCGTCTGTCGGTCTTCCTTCTCGTTTCACCCAGCGGGAACCTTTAATCCGGCCACCCGCATATAACCGTTCTACATATTCAACACTTAATGGAAAATAATCGAGCGTTGTTTCCCTACTTGATGCAGTGACCGTTGCTAAAACGATCGTTTCTCCATATTGAGCTACCACTGCTGCACTTGCTTGTTCAGCAAATCTGCCAACTTCTAATGAAAGGGTACGACCAGCTACCTCAACGGATTTCTTTGTGAGTTTCATACGTATATAGTTGAGGGATACATGAACAAAAAGTGGGGCTGAAGTGGGATGGCCAGAATTTTTGATATTCAAAAACTCAAGTAATCACACTTCGCATTTCTCCACATTTCTCTTCGTGTTCTCTCAATCCTCGATTATTTTGAAAGACCTACTTTTTTTACTATTTCTGTGTATCGTTTTTTATCTTTTTTCTCCAGGTAATTAAGAAGTCTTCTTCGTTTACTGACTATTCCCAAAAGACCTCGTCTTGAATGATTATCAGAAGGATTGCTTTTCAGGTGTCCTGCAAGCTTTTCAATTCTTTGAGAAAGAAGCGCTACCTGCACTTCCGGGCTTCCTGTATCACCCGGTTTTACCTGATATTCTTCAATAACCTGCATTTTCTCTTCGCTTGGGACTGGTGTTTCAACTGGAACTTCTTTTTTCAAAGATGCTTTTTTAACGGGTTTAGTTACTTTTTTTTCTCCCTTTTTCACTTTTTTTGGTTCGACAGATACATCCTTATGAATGGATTTCTTTTCTTTTACCAATGCTGTTTTTGTTGTTTTAGCCATATAGAATTTATTTATCAATAGGGTTGTATTGTACCGTATTTACTCTGCATTTACAAGGATGAAACCAAGTTACTATCCTGAGATGGTCGACCCTATGAATGGTTTTTCGTCAAGCGCAGCTTCCAAATTCTTGATATTTCTCCCGTTCAGTATCTTTACGGTGATTCCCATGTCTTGTGCAAGTTTTGAAGCAATTGGATCAAATGGTGTATTCATCCGTGGTGACCAGGTATCTCCACAAATAGCTCTATATTCTGTCCATGTAATAGTATCAATTGGCTTTGCATCAGGAAATTGATTTGGATCCTTATCATACACTTTATCAACATTACTCATATTTATCATCTTCCTCACACCATAATCCTGACACAATGTGACTGCATCGTAGTCTGTACTCCATCCTGGCTTCCACCCAGCCGCCACTGCTACTGGTCTATCTATTTTGAGAATCACTTCATAATGTTTTATGACCCGAGGATCTGCAATATCCCGAAATATCGTTCGGACCAGTTGTGCATTCAGCCTGGTAGCGTGAATCCCAAGCCAATCCAAATCAACATCCGTAAGATCATGCCCGACAATATCTTTCCCTGCTTTAATATATTGTCCGGCTGTCGCTCCACCTCCAACCACTATAAAAAATCTCCGGTTTTTTTCGGAGACTTGTTTACGTATAAACAAATTAAATTCTGTAAGAAATTGGATATCAATTCCACTATTTGGAGCTACAATTGACCCACCGAGAGATAAAATGAAGGCATCAGATGCTGAACTCATACCATTCCTCCTTATTATGTTTCTAATAAAGCGCCAAATCACAACGTTTTCTCTATCTTACCACGATAGAAGCACTTGTCAAAGAACGAATAGTAGTATACTATAGGATTTAAACATCAGAATATATGGCAAAATCAAAACAAGAACAAGCAATTTTTGACGGGAATCCTGCTGATTTAAAGGCCTCATCAGCTCTACGAATATTAGCAAATTCAGCACTGGGGGAAGTAAATAAAGAACCACTTGTCACTCTAAAAGATGGTGAACTCGTATTTCCAAGAAATGACAACAAAGGCTCTGCACTACAAGCATCGCTCGATCTTACTGCTTCATTGAGAAATTCCCTGTCAAAAAAATAATAATCCATCACTAGACAAGAGATCTCACACCGTTCCGAAGTACCGGTCGCCAAAATCACCGAGTCCTGGAACAATATATTTTTTATCATTTAATCCGGTATCAATTGCAGCAGTAACAATTGTAACATCAGGATAGTTTTTTTGAATTCTCTCTATACCTTCCGGAGCTGAGACTATGCTTACGATAGAAATATGCTTTGCACCTTTATTTTTTAACACTTTAATCGTATCGTCAAATGATCCACCTGTTGCAAGCATGGGGTCTACTATGAATACATGGTGAGTTGAAAAAATTTTTGGTAATTTTTTATAATATTCCCGAGCAATTGCAGTTTCTTCGTCCCGTTCTAGTCCGATAAAACCAACCGCTACTGACGGTAAAAAATCCTGAAGCGCGAATACCATACCGAGAGCTGCTCGGAGTACGGATACCACTATAATATCATCAGTTAATTTTTTTCCAATCATCGGAGCAAGCGGTGTAGTAATTTTTTTATCCGTTAGAGTCAGGTACTTTGTTGCTTCAATGAGAAGAATTTTAGAAATGATATTTGCATGTCTTCTAAATTCTTCTGTTTTCGTATTCTTATCCCGAAGTATAGTCAGTGAATGTGAAATTAATGGATGTTCAACAACTGTTATTTTATGCATAATTCCTCCTTTACTAATTATTTCTTCACTCCCACATAGGAGTGTAGAGAGTAAAAAAATATCCGTCAATGTATCAGTAAAACGAGGAAAATTATTGTTCTTATACCCGCATTAAAATATGTTTGGTTCAAGCGTGAGTATGAGTATCAATAAATGACCGTATCTAATTTTGAAATAGGTCTTTTCCAAATACTTAATCCTAAGATTTGTATATATCTATCCATTTCTTTGTTTTGTGACTTGTAAAAAATTTTATCGTATAATCAAAATATATAGAATGAAAAAACTTCCAATTATTCTTATCTGTGGCGGATCATGTTCAGGCAAAACCGTATTTGCCAATTTTTTTACCCAAGCATTTGTTCTCTCTATGGATCACTTCTACTTCGGAAAAAATCAAATGAAAAAAGAACCTGACGGAACCTATAATTTTGACGCGCCAACCTCGGTGGATCTTGATGCCTGTACAAAAGCGGCAATATCCTTATCCCAAAGTCAAACGACAAAAATTCCTGTCTATGATATGAAAGTAAGCGACCGTGTTGGAACACAAACATTAACGATAGGAAAAAATACGAAATTTATTGTCGTTGAAGGAATATTCGCATTCCAACCACCACTTCGGAACATCGGGAACATGAAAATATTTTTGGATATTCCCCCAGAAATCCGTGTAGCCAGGAGAATGGTGCGGGATGTCGAAAAAGGAAGATCCAATATTGATACGCTTTCGTGGTCAATAACGGTTGAAAAAAATCACAGGGAGTATATTGAACCAATGAAAAAATTCGCAGATCTTATCATTCCTTTTAGCTACAATCCTGTTGCCTTCCCAGGTTAATGGCTAACTGTTCAAACGCCTTTTGGGTATCCTCTCCCTTATCTACCCATTCATATGCATTTTCTGAAAGATCTTCTAGTTTAAAATACCCATTCCCAACTCTTTCCTTTTTGACTTTTACCATACATCCCCTGTATTTAAATAGTCGGAACGGATTTGGATCAGATGCAACTGCTTCCTCATGGATAGACATAAGTTTAGCTGTTATCTCGTTCCACGTCTGTACTCGAATTTCCTTTGGCAGCGGCACTCGTGATGCATTTACATCGCCGGCAAGCGCGATACCAATAATCTTCTCGTCATCCAATAACGACCCATATGATTTTAATAGATCATCCACAGCTATCATCTTTCCTTTCCACCCTCCTTTACGGCGATAAGAAAGCCACTTTTCTACCACAATTTTTTTAGATTCAATGATGCGATCTGGAAGCATCGGCATCCCTTCAGAACCATACAAGTACCCATTCTTCGGTTCCTTGTGAGATAAAGCGTCCACGTATCCTTCCTGACTCTTATCTCTCAAAAGTCCATTCCAATCCAACACTCGAAGTGTCGCAGGAATGACATCCTTTGGCCGTCCTGTCAGATACGCATATCTATGCCCCATGCGTTCCTGTGCAATTATTGCCTCAACTGCGCTCGAATATGCTTCATTCACATACGGATAATACTGAGAATCAGTACCACCGATAATTGCATCTTGAATGTGTACAATATTTGGATCATCTTGCCACATTGGAATTTTTCGTGTATTGCCGTATTTCCTATATTCTTCCATATCTATTCGTTTTCCTGACGCTTCACCAACAGCCTGAACAACAGAGAAAATATGTCTCCATACCACTTCATCAAGATCAAAAAGAACTATTGGTGCATACACTGGAGAGAGAATTTCTTTGGGAATTTGACGAATCGATGATGATGACACATTTTTTGATATATTTCGAAGGCCTGCAATTGGAAGGGTATCTGGGTCAAAATAATACGGTTTTATCTCAGTTGAAAACAAAATTTGGTCTGCTTCTTGATGCGTGTAGATTCCACCAGGAGAAAAAGATTCCGTTCGTTCAAAACCATTGTTCATACTATACTATTTCCTTGGACAGGATTTCATGAAGATAGAATGGTGTACATGGTATCACGCTCTCGCAACTACTCCAAGGAGAAAAATCACTCTCATGTACTTTTTTCCAAAACAAATGTTTTCAATTTTTGTTGGAACACCTTTACGCTGAATTGTTTTGCATGGGAAATACATGTTTTTCTCCAAGATGATTCTCTTGAAACTTTTTCGAACCTCTGGATTGCAGAGCATATATCTTTCACTGTAGGATATCGAAAAAGTATACCGGTTTTCCCATCGATCACGGTTTCTTTCACTCCGCCTTGGGCTAATCCGATAACAGGTGTTCCATAGGACATTGCTTCAACAGGCACCATACCGAAATCCTCATCCAATGCGCAAAAAAGAAGTGCTTTCGCGTTGGTATACAATCGGGCTAATTCAATGTCGGAGACGCTTCCTAAAAATTCCACCGTCGGTCCTGCAATTTTTTTCAATACTTCTTCTTCTTTTCCAACCCCAACAATCTTCAATGGAAGTTTCAGGTTGTTACAAGCGTCGATAATTATATCAACCCGCTTAGCCCATGATAGCCTCCCCACAGAAAGATAATAATTTTTCTTCTCTGTTTTTGATTTTTGAATTTGCTTCGAATTTCGAGTAATCGGTGGATATATGACTATGCTGTCCCTCCGATAGAATTTTTGCACTCTTCGAGCGGTTTCTTTCGAATTAGCGATAAAAAAATCTACTTTTTGCGCGGTTGTAAAATCATAATTTCGTAAGAAAAAATTAATAAAAATAGAATACAGTTTTACCGGCCAATACTTCTGTAAATTACTTCCTGTCGCATACCCATAGAGATTTCGTGGAGGGTGGTGAATATAACAAATTTGCATTGGTATATCCTTTCCTGCTGGCACGTCGCCCAAACGTCTTCTTCCCGCATTTACTCCTCGTGGGATAAACCATCCGCTTGAGGTGAGAACTACATCAAATTGAGATAAATCAAAACTTTCCCAGACTAGAGGCGCTATAAATCGAAGAGGAGAAATTAATCGTTGGAGCATGGGAAACCGTTGCAACCAGCTTGGTCGAATATCCCAATCTTTGAATCGTTCCCAGTGGACGCCAAGTCGCTTCTTGTCTACAAAGGCAGTATAAAGCGGTGCGTTTGGCCACACCGCATGCAAGGCTTCAACCACTCTCTCAGCACCACCATATTCAGATAAATAGTCATGAACGAATGCAATTTTCATACTTTTTATACTAATGCTAACTGCTCTGTAGATTTTTCTTGCTTCTTTTTAGACTCTTTTTTAGATGGCTCTTTCTCTTGAAGACCAGTAACACCTTGTAATCTTTTTACCAATGATTGAAATCCCAGAGTTTGTAAAAATTGTAACACCTCAGAGGCTTGAAATTGTTCTTGAGAAAGAATTGGTATAGAAATTTGTATTGGCACATCTCTCCTGATCGTTGCTAAGTCATAGGAAAGAAGTGCACTCTCTTTTCCTTCAATAATTTTTTTGACTAATCCACTGGATAAATCAAAATGATTTGTATCAATCTCTTCATACAATGCTTTTACAGATCCTGCTTTTGTGAGTATGTCTACGGCTGTTTTTGGCCCTATACCGACAATACCCGGATAGTTATCCGACGCATCTCCAGCAAGCGCTTTAAAATCTGGAATCCGATCCGGCATGACTCCTAATCGTTCTGCTGTTTCTTTTTCTCCGTACAGTTTCCCTTCTGACAATCCTTTTACCGGCATATACACAAATACTTTTTCATCTTCTACCAATTGAAGTATATCCCTGTCCCCAGTCACGATAATAATTTGATCGATACCTTTGTCATTCCCGCAAAAGCGGGAATCTATGTTTCCTTTTTCTATTCTGGATTCCGACCCGTTGGCCGGAATGACAGAGGAAGCAATTGTTCCGATGACGTCATCTGCTTCAAATCCATCCAGCTCAAATATTGGAATTCGAAGTATCGTAAGAAGTTCGTGTACAATACTAATCTGACCCACGAGCGCATCATCCATTTTTGGCCGTTTTATCTGATAGTCAGCAAAAAGTTTCTTACGAAATGTAGGAGCCGGTCGATCAAATGCTACCGCAACATGCGTTGGATTCAAATCATGGATGAGTCGGAATAGCATACTCGTAAATCCGTAGACTGCATTCACAATTCGTCCATCAGGGGATGTAAGCGGCGGAATTGCATGATACGCTCTATGGAGTATTGCGTTCCCATCAATAAGAACGAGGCGGTTCATAAGACTTAAACTTTTCCCATCAATTCAGCAAATTCTTCTCCCTCAATCGTTTCTTTTTTCAATAATATTTCGACAATCGCATCCATTTGTTTTTTATGTTTTTTGAGGGTCGTTTCGGCAGTTTTATACCCAACATCAATAAACTTTTTTACTTCTTTATCAATGGCAGATAGCATATCAGGAGAGATTTGCTGAGATTCTGAAAGAGACTTCCCCCATTCAGTGACATCTGTCTGCGGTCCAAAATTGATGGGTCCTAAGTCACTCATACCAAATTCCATAACCATATACCGAGCGATGCGCGTTGCTTGGTCAATATCATTTGACGCGCCACTGGTCACATCATGATAAATTATCTCTTCTGCAGCACGTCCACCCATCATACTGGCAATCTGATTTATAAGATGCGATTTTGTTTCGTGCAACCTGTCTTTCTCTGGAGGAGTAAGAGTGTACCCAAGCGCCATACCCCTCGAAACAATCGAAATTCTGTGTACTTTATCCATCCCAGCAAGGTGATAGGTCACAACCGCGTGTCCCGCTTCATGATACGCAGTCATCGTCCGATCAGTATCTGACTGCAACCGTTTTTTCTCAGGTCCTAATTTCACTTTCGTCGCTGCTTCTTCAATATCAATGAAATCAATTTCTGTTTTATTATCTCTAGCTGCAAGGATTGCTGCTTCATTCAGCATATTCTCAAGATCTGCTCCACTAAACCCAACCGTACGTTTTGCCGCTTTATCCCAATCAAGATCTTTGACGAATGGTTTGCCTTTAGCATGAATGGCCAGTATTGCCTTTCTTCCTTCCATATCCGGTAAATCCAATGAAATTCTCCGATCAAATCGTCCGGGTCTTGTGAGCGCCGGATCAAGGAGATCTCCTCTATTGGTTGCAGCAACGACTAACACGGCAGTATTTGGTTCAAATCCATCCATTTCTACGAGAATTTGATTGAGTGTTTGTTCACGCTCATCATGTCCACCCATAATGCCAACCGACCGCATACGACCAATGGCGTCAATTTCATCAATAAAAATGATGGCAGGAGCATTTTTCTTCGCTTGTAGGAATAGATCCCGGACACGCGCTGCTCCAACGCCAACGAGCATTTCCATAAACTCACTACCTGCAATACTATAAAAAACCGTATGTGCTTCTCCTGCCATAGCTTTTGCAAGAAGCGTTTTTCCAGTTCCTGACGGTCCAACGAGAATTACTCCTTTAGGAGTTCGCGCTCCAAGCGCTTTATATTTGTTCGGATTTTTCAAAAAATCAACAACTTCTGCTACTTCTTTTTTCGCTTCATCAATCCCAGCTACATCGGCAAACGTTGCCTTTGGTAGGTCTTTGTTAAAAATTCGTGCCTTACTTTGACCGAATGAAAAAATACTATCCTGCGCACCCCGTGCTTGTCGAAAAAGAAAGAGGAAAAAAACAACCATCATAACAAGTGGGAGCACATTTCCGAGTATATTCAACCATATCGCACCGGCATTAAAATTATTTACTTTTATTTCAATAGATTTCGGATCAACGCCGGACGATTCCAACATTTTAAACAAAGATTCCTGTGGTTCTTTCCGGGAACTTATTTTCTTCCCATCCGTATACGTAACAGTCAATTTTCCTTCATCTACTTCAATAGTTTTTACTTGTTTTGCTTTTATGTCATTAATAACCGTGGTCAACGGTTTTTCAGGCAACGTCCCGTTTGATCCGCTCATACTGCCAATCGCTGATACGACGAGAAAAAGGATAAGAAAGCCTAAAACAATATTTTTGAGATTCAGATTTAATTTCATCTCAAAAATACGGAGTTTCTTCTTCCCATTTCCATTTTTCTTTGCGGATTTATTTGATTTTTCAGCCATAGAGACAAAAGAATAGATATTTTTTATTTGTCATTCCTGCGAAAGCAGGAATCTTACATAAAGATGCCGGATTTAATCCGGCATGACACAGAATAATGTGCGTAGTATACCATAAAGTACGTACACATCTATAAAGCAATGAACATTATATGCGAAGGGAACAAACAAAATTTTGCGCGGTTTCACTTCCTCTTTGCAAAAAAACTCATGGAGAAATTATGAACGGAACTGAAAACGCGTCTAAATTTTCGTTTGTGACCGAAAGCTTCGTTAAAAAAATACTATCGAATCGTTGACCCCAGCGGCAGTCCTTCAGCGGAAACAAAAATCGGCTTTCCATCCACGCCGTCTACTGCCATAATCATCCCTTGAGACTCTTCACCAAGCATTTTTCGGTACAATAGATTCGTCACAAAGAAAAATTGCTTACCAGTGAAATCCTCCGGGGTATACCCATATCCACGAACGCCGGTAAAAATTATTCGATCACCAAACGCCGCGAAAGACACATGGAGCCGAATAAGTTTTTCGCTCTTCTCAACATTTTCAGCTTGTTCCACTTTACCCACTCTCAATTCAACTTTACCAAACTCATCGATAGTAATTTTATTGTCATCCTGAGCCCGTCGACTGACAGGCGAAGGATCTTGTTTGAGATTCTTCACTTCGTTCAGAATGACAGAAGAAAAAGAATACCTATTTACCAATCCGACGGTGTCCCGCACTTCTTTCATCGTTTCTTGAGCTACGTCGCGCGCTCTGACGGCACCCTTTTCCAAAATATCTTTCACTAAGTTTGAATTTGCTTTCAATTCCTGATACCGAATCCGTGCATCAGCAAAATACGTCATGAGGGATTCAAATAAATAGTTTTTCACTTCAACGTCAGCTACTTTTCCTTCGATATACAATCTTTTTAACTCTTCGACTCGGCTTTTCTCTCCGAAAAAATCGAGATACGTAAACACCATATTTCCTTCTATGTGTCCCGGGTCATCTGCATGTTTTCGTAATGGATCGGTGTAGCAACCCATCACCTGTTTTTTTATTATTTCTTCATCCTCAAAAATACTGATGATATTTCCAAGTGATTTACTCATCTTCCGCTTTCCATCAGTGCCTAATACTGTCGCTACATGTTCAGGAATAAATGGTTCCGGCAAAGGAAACACATTTTTTTTCAATTGTTTATTAAACCGCTGTGCAATATCCCTGGTTATTTCCACATGTTGTTTCTGATCTTTCCCGACTGGTACCAAATCCGGTTTATAGAGAAGTATGTCTGCTGCCATGAGAATCGGATAACAAAATAATCCCATATTGATATCATCTTCCGTAATATCTTTCTCTAATTTATCTTTATA
>Ga0172379_10008753_pt1 | contig 12658 bp, 13 predicted proteins | sample GrowelOW334metaG_FD_119756 | JGI IMG/M metagenome (GOLD analysis project Ga0172379, IMG submission 119756) | Groundwater microbial communities from an aquifer near a municipal landfill in Southern Ontario, Canada - Groundwater well OW334 metaG | ecosystem: Environmental > Aquatic > Deep... | reverse complement strand
TTGTACGGCAATATCCAAAGCACCGGAACCGTTTGAAACAGCTATTCCGAATTTCCGTCCGATATAAGCGGAAAATTTTTCTTCAAATTTTGCAATAAACGGACCCTCGGAAGATATCCATCCGGTGTGGATACATTCCAAAAGATATTTTTCTTCATTGCCGTTTAAAAGTGGGGTGTTGACCGGTATCATATTTTTTTCAAAATAAAACAAACGCCCCAAGTATTTTCAGAGGGCTTGTTTCCCGTTAAAAATTCTTCCGTTTTTATTACTTCAAAACCGGTAAGTTTTGCGAGCAATCCGATTTCAGGAATACTGAAATGTCGCATCGGGTGAGATTCAAACAGTTCGTTCGTTTCTCCTGATGATAAATCTTTTGCGAGTATGGAATAACACACATTTACGAGGTTTTTGTTTACATCAATTTTTGGTTCAGCGACGCGAGTAACGGAAATTTCTTTGTTTTGCATTTTTTTAATTCTTGGTACGGCTTTTTGTTCATAGACTGCGGGAGAATACCATACATCAAACAAGAAAATACCGTTTTTGTTTAAAGGTTTATTTGCGTTTTTAAAAGTCGCAATCAAAGCTTCGTTTTCGGTGAGATAACTTACCACATGAAAAAGAGATACAACCGCATCATATTTTTCTTTCAGCTTGAAATCGCTGATGTTTGCCATTTTACAGGGAAGACCTCGTTTTTTTGCTTCCGCAATCATATATTCGCTTTGGTCCAATCCAAACACATCAAATCCTTTTTTTTGCAATAAAATACCGTGTCCGCCGGTACCGGAACCGAACTCCAAAATGGATTTTGTGTGTGGAGCAAACGCTTTTATTTGTTTGACAACATAATCCGCTTCGGCTTTGTAATCTTTATCGCCATAAAGCAAATTATAGTATTTTGAGTAGATTTGAAAATTTTTCGGCATAATTATTTTATTATTATTTTTGATTCTTCTACTTCCTGAAATCGCACCTTATCTTCTTTTTCCATATATGGACCTTGTTTAACTTCAATTATTTCTGTCGGTTCCAGCATTTTAAATCCGTGACCGCCGGAAACAAGAAGCAAGATATCGCCTTTTGATAAAATACGACTTTCAAGATAGGTATGCTCGTCCTCATAAAAATCCACACGCACCTTGCCTGACCTGATAAATAAAGTTTCTTGCGTTTGAAAAACTTCTCTTTTATGAAGATTGTGAAGATGCGGAGCGATGGCGTAACCCTCTGGTCGATTCATATATCCCAGTTGTTGGGAATAATGATTTTCCGTAAAAAAAGCGAGTCCGTCCTGTTTGAAATCATTGCCGATTATTATCGCGATTATTTCACCATTATGGACTATTTTTTGTATTTTGGCATTCATTTGTGTATTATTTAAGTTTTAGTTATGGTAACCTTATCCGACAAACCGCCAAAAGATGAAGGAAGTAATTTTTTTATGGAAAAGAGATGCCTTGCCGCTAATGAATTTTGTGAATTGAAACCGTTATCTATCTGGTATACAAACTGAAACTTGGGGTTAATAAATTTCGCAAATTCGGTTATGTTTGAATCTCCGCATAATATGCCACTGCATTTTGAAAGCAAAAAGACATCAATCAAAACTTCCAATCCCAATAAATAGAAATGATCTTCTCTCGGAGAAATATTGAAAACATTTTTTTTGTGACTGCGAATGCGAAAACTCTCCGTATATACTACTGTATCACCATATTTTCCAATAAACAAATCATTGTATTCTTGAATTATCGTAACAACGAAAATCTTTTCCAGATTATATTTTTTCAAAAGCTCATCCGTATATTTGAGCATTTGTTTTTCGGTAGGAGGAAATGGATGTCCCGGCGCATATTTCATATCTTGGCCTCTGAAATGAACGCCAAGCGTTTTATTGTTGAAATTGAATTTCTTTACATATGAATGTATCAGATCTTCAACATGGGGTTGTAAAATTACATATTTTTTATAGATTTCAGAAATGCCTTCGATTTCCGACATATTATAGCCCATTGACACTGGGTACATCCCCGAACAAAAAAACACATTTTTGCTTTTATATACATCATCCAACGTGTAGGCCGATACCGGTTTGAAATAATATTCCCATGCATTTGAAGTGCCATGTATCGGTTTTTTTTCGTTATAATGAGTTTTGAAATTTTGAAAATCAACGACGGGTATCATGCCGGCGTCAAGAGCAATTTTCAGATGACACAATACAAAAGAAATATTTGAAAACAATCCGGCTCCTTTATTATCAAGCCAAATGACGTAGAAAGTTTTATCCGGATTTTTATCACCGAATGTTTTATAATAACCCATCGGAAATTTTTTAACATCAAAGGTATTGTCGGCCCCCTTTTTCCAAAAAACCTCTTTAACATGTTTAAAAATTTTTCGTTGGATATGGATTTTAAACCTCCGCAAAGCAAGATACGGAATTTTAATATATTTGAATATTTGAACTAATTCAGTTTTCATAAGAGAATAATTATTTTTTAATATTTTGTTTATATTTTTTACAGAAGAGTAAGTTGTTTTTCAAGAAAATCCGCGAAGGCCCGCAGTCGTATTTCAGAGCTGTAATGCTCCAATGTTCTTTTTTGACCGGCAAGAGCTATTGCTTTTCTTTCTTTATCGTGACTCAATAAATATTTAATTTTTTCAACGGCTTCGGGAATGCTTTTATAGGTTACAATCTCTTTGTCCGGTTCAAAATAATTTCTGATATTTTCGAGATCGTCGGTGAGAAGGCACGTTCCGACACCGGTTGCTTCCAAAAGACGCATATTTCCGGCAAAACGTGTGGCATGCATATTTAAAGTTATTTTTGAATCGGCGAGCGTTTGATACATTTTAACTCCGTATACCGCCGGATGATTTATTAGGGCGAGCCGAAGAAGGATGTCACGATGTTCTCTGAAGGCGCGAGATCTTGCGCGTTTTATCCATATTTTATCAAAGGGTTGCCATACGGAAGGGAAATCCGCCAGCCATGTTCGAAGTTTTGCACGTTTTGATATTTCAACCAAGAAATCCAAACGATTTTTATGGAAGTTGTTGTCCATAACAAGCGAGCCGATAAAAGACACATCATATTTTTCACGATTCGGCGTTATTTTTTGCAGTATATTTTTTTCAAATCCAAACGAAAAAAAATACCCGATGAAACCGTTATGCGAGTAATAATCGCTCGTTTCTTTCACACAAGAAAGCATCATGTCATATCCGGCGAAGTATTTCGTATCATGAAGCAATATTCCGTCCCAAGCAATCATCAGCTTTACTGATGGATTTTGTTTTTTTACGTCTCGTCGCATTTTTTCCGAAAGAGAGGCGCACTCGTCAAAAATAACGTCTGGTTTAAATGATGAAATTTGGTCGGATATTATTTCCGTTACCCAGTTTTCGTTTGAGTATTTTATATTGTGCTCTTCCGCCCATTTTTTTTGCAAAGGTTCCACGTTGATTAAAATTGCCCATACTTCATACTTCCCGGTTTTTTCCAAATTCTTTTTCCAGAAATCAGCAAAACTGAAACAATCGTCCATAATGGCGCGATATTGCGTTTCGTAGCTTTGAGAAGAAAGAGAAGGGTCTCTTTGGTAAAATCTGTTAGCATATCCAGTGGGTATCGCTGAAATGGTTATAAGTCGTATTTTTGTCATGATAATAATTCTACAATTTTTTTGGAAATAAATGAAATTTGCTTTTCGGTCATTTCCGGATAGAGCGGAATTGACAGCGTTTCGAAAGTTACTTTTTGGGCAATGGGAAATTCTGTTTTTTTGTGACGTTTTTCATAGGGAGGAAGAAATGGGAGAGATGTCGGATAATGCACACCCGTTTCAATTCCCGCTTCGTGAAGTTTTTTTTTCAGAATTTCTCGGTTTTTCACTTGTACGGTAAAAAGATGAAAGGTATGCTCGGAATATTCAGGAAAAGTCGGTACGGTGAGTTCCGTAATTTTGGACAGTTCTTTTGTATATTTTTCTGCGATTTCTTTTCTTCGAGCGAGCCATTGCGGGAGATGGGGAAGCTTAACGCTTAAAATTGCCGACTGGATACCATCGAGCCGACTGTTTCTTCCTTCTTGCACGTGAACATTTTTTTTCTCTTGTCCGTGATTTGCAATGAGCCGACATTTTTCCGCGATTTCCGATGTGTTGGTGACGATGGCGCCGGCATCTCCATAAGCGCCCAGATTTTTTCCGGGAAAAAAGCTGAATGTTCCCGCGTCGCCGAGCGTGCCAACTGTTTTTCCTTTGTATTTTGCACCATGAGCTTGGGCGCAGTCTTCGATAACAAATAAATTATGTTTCTTTGCTATTTTTAGTATCTCGTCCATCTCGCAGGAAAGTCCATAGAGATGAACGGGAATAATCGCGCGGGTTTTTTTGGTTATTTTTTTCTCGATTTCTTTCGGGTCAATCGTGCGATAATTTTGAAGCACATCCGCAAAAACCGGTTTTGCACCGACATTACTCACCGCTTCCGAAGTGGCAATCCAAGAAATGGCTGGAACAATAACTTCATGACCTCTCCCGATACCGAGTGCAAGAAGCGCGATTTCAATAGCATCGGTGCCGTTTCCGACACCAATGGCGTGTTTTACTCCGAGATATTCTGAAAAAGCCGTTTCGAAGGTTTTTGTGTACGGATTATTTTTTCCGCCGATAAAAGCCGAGTCTGCAATGACCGATTGAATAGCCGTATCAATTTCTTTTTTGATACTTTTATATTGAAGATAAAGGTCGGAAAGGGGAATCATTTCGGTGTCGTTTGTTTAATTTCTCTGATAAATTTTGCGGGATTTCCGGCATATATGCCGGGTTTCAGAATGTCTTTTGTGACAACGGAACCCGCCCCGATAACAACATTATCAACAACGGTAACGGGAAGAATCGTGGAATTGGTTCCTATGGAAACATTATTTCCGATTTTTGTCGGTTTCCACAAGTCTTTGTTTCCTTGCGCCGGTCCGCCGGTTTTGAAAGTATCATTTATAAACATTACTCCGTGAGAAATAAAACAATCGTTTCCAATGGTCACCATTTCGCAAACAAAAGAATGAGATTGAATTTTTGTGTTGTTTCCGATAACGGCATCTTTCTGAATTTCAACAAACGGCCCGACAAAACAGTTGTTTCCCAGTTTGCAATCATAGAAATTAACCGGCTCGATAATTTTTACATTATCGCCGAAATCGACGTTGTCTATTTTTGCCGATACTAATGTTGGTTTTTTCATCTTTATAGTTTGATTTGTTTTTTGCTTGCCGAGGATTTTAATGCCATTTCAACAAAACGTATGGTATCAATGGATTCGTCGTTGCTTGCCAAAAAGCTTTGACTTTTTGATTTGTTCGTCCTTTCCATAATATCTTTAAACACTTGGTCGTGGTTGGACATTGAACCGCGATAGGTTCCATAATCATTCGGTTTTGTTTCCGTATTTTCCAATTTGTAGTCGTTCACACCTTCCACTTCAAAATACTCAATGGTGTTGATATATTCTCCGCCGATTTTTATTGTGCCTTTTGAGAAAATAAGAGTGATGGAACCTTCAAAATTTTTCTTGGTGGCGCAGGTTGTGTAATTGATGGAACCGATGGCTTTATTTGCGAATTCCACTTGAATGCTTCCGGTATCTTCAATTTCTATTTTGTGGTTGAGGGTGCCGGTCATTCCCGAGATGCGTTTCGGTTTGCCCATAAACATAAGCATCAGATCTACAAAATGAATTGCCTGTGTGTAAATGGTACCGCCATCAAGAGCAAGGGTTCCGCGCCATGGATCACTTTTGTAATAAGCATCATTTCTGTTCCAAAGCATATTGACAATGCACATAATCGGCTTTCCCAGTTTTCCTTCGTCAAAAAGTTGTTTTGCAAGTTTGACTGGAGGGTTGTAGCGATTTTGTTTTACCACATACAAAAGTTTTTTATTTTTCTTTGCGGTCGCCACCATTTTTTTTGCATCTTTTACGGTGAGCGCCATCGGTTTTTCGCAGAGAACATTTTTTCCGGCATTTAATGCCTGAATGGAATGTTTGGGGTGCAAACCGGAAGGCGTGCAGATGTTTACAAAATCAATTTCGGGATCTTTCAACAAATCTTCCAATTTTGTATAACTTTTGCACACATGTTTTTCGGCGAGCATTTTGGCTCGTTCCGGCACAATGTCGCAAACGGCAACGAGTTTGACATAATCCACCCCACGCATTTTTTCTGCGTGTTTCGTTCCGATTTTTCCGCAACCGAGAATGGCAAAATTAAGTGTTTTCATTATTTTTTGTGTAATTTTTTAGAAAGTGAGTATTTTATGCGAGAAAGAAATTTTCGCAATTCGCTTCTTTCGTCTATTGCATAACTTTTTCGTTTTTCTCGCATTGGATATAATCCTCTCGCTTGAAGACAATATCCTTCGCAACCGCCGTCATCGTCTATGGAAGCAAAAAGTTCTTGTTTTGGTAACGCCACTTTGATGGGCAACCATTGCGTGTCGGTGGGTCTTTTTTCAAAATCAAACGGAGTTTCTTTTGGCCACGGTTTTCCTATCTTTGGCGGACCAGCGAGAATTATTTTTTTAAACAAAGATATTTTTTGGATGGAAGGAAAAGCGATGAGATAGGAACCGGTACCATTAGATTGAACAGTGGAGTTGTTGGCAAGTGTGTGCTCGAAAGAGTCAAAATAAGTGCCAGGTGTCAAGGGAATACCACGATAACGTTCACGAAGTCCTCCTTTGTGCCAACATGTATAAAACATATACTCTAAATCTTTTTCTTTCATTTCGGCAACGATACGGTCAAGCAATTCGGTTTTTTCCAGGTTTATTTGATCTTCCATCCATATCAAAACGTAGTCGCTTTGTATGTCGGGCAACATTTTTGCAGTATCATAAAACCACCCCTCTTCGCTCTTTAGGGTATAACTGATGAGTTTGTCATTTAGTTGCGAACGGAGAAAATCCATCGCTCGCTTCGCATGGCGACCTCGTATGTTGATGACCCAACGGTCTGCGGTAATATTTTTGAATGAAAAAAACGAATCTCTCATGCGGAGAAAACGTTCTTCGGTATCAATAAAAAAATTTGCAAATATGGTTAAACTTGCCATGGTTTTGTGTGTTATTCCCAAAAGACGGCTCGGGAATTGATGTTCTCAAGTATATCTTTTTTTATTTCTTCATTATATACTCCCGCTTTCAGTATAACGATGGGAGCATTGACGTCTTTCAGTATTTTTGGTGAATCAACCGAAAGGGGAGAGCCGTACAATCTTTTATCGCGTTTGTTCGGGTCATTATCCAGCAGACAAGAAATGCGGGAGGTATCCAAACCGAAAGAAATTAAATATTGAGCGAAAACATGAGCCCCGAATAAATATACTTTTTGCTTGGTTTTGCTAATTCTTGCGTTCAGCTTGGAAATTAGCTTTTCGTGATAGGAAATATAGTCGGTATACAGTTTTTTGTTTTTTTTGTAGAGATTTGCGGGAAGTTTTGTCGGTTTAATCGTATCATCTTTTATTGCTGAATAAAAAATACTGTGGTCGTCCCTAAAATATTCTTTTTTCACGAGACGAAAACCGTATTTGGCGAGAAGAAATTCCACGTACGGTTCCGTGAGAAAAATCGTGTGTTCAAAATTTATGCAGTTGGTATATTTTCGCTTGAGCATTATCTCCATTCGTGGAATGGAAAAGATCAGATATTTTCCGTTTTCCATAAAACCGGAAAGATGCTTCATAAACGTATCCGGCGTGTATATATGTTCAAAAAGATGAGAATGAACGACCGCGTCAAATGGTTCTCGGGTTTTAAATTTTTCATCAAAAAAACCAACAATGAATTTTGCCGTATTGCCCGCTATCGGATCCGGATTCGGTTCAATAATTGACCAAGGGATTTTTTTTGTTTTGAAGTATTCATTCGCCAATATGCCGTGAGATCCGCCGATTTCAAAAACCGCTTTCGGATTAAACGTGTGCAAAAAATCAGAAAACGCTTTATGATGTTTGTTCCACAATCCTCCAATAAGCCCCGCTCCGTGCGCTTCCGGATAGAGTACATCAAGCGGTAATAATTTCGCAAGCTGAATTATTCCCGTGTCTTTATCTATATTCCACGACATATCCGCCGTGATATCATTTTTTTGCGGTGTACTGATACACCCCATAAAAACCGGAAAATCTTTGAAAGTATAAAGATGCTCGAGATTTTGTTTGTTGGTCAAAACGCTCGCGTCTCTTGAGATCATTCTTTTGAATTTTTTCATTTTTGTTTTTTCTTTTTTTTACCCGACAATTCTTTCAACATTTCATTGCGTTCAAAAAACTTTTCAAGAATGTGAATGCACGCTTCCGCGACGGCCCCCTCTCCGCTTTTGGATTTTGTGACAAAATCGGCGTGTTTTTTTGCGAGGTGAAAGGCATTTGCCGGAGCAATGCCATAGCGGACGTGACCGAATATATGCGCATCGAAAATCCCATCGCCGACGTACACGGTTTCGTTCAAATCAAAATGTTCTTTCATCCACGATAGACGGTCACCTTCGGAAACAAGATGCAAATCTATTTTCATATCGTCTATTCTCTTTTTGGTAATATCAAACCCTCGTTTATCGGCGGTGATGGCGCAAATGGCAAGATGCGGTCGTATCATTTTTATCCCGTCATTGTCGTGAGGACCGAAAACTTTGGCAAGCTTGCCGTCTTTGGTATACAAAAATTGCCCGGTGGTAAATACGCCGTCGACGTCAAAGACGATATTTTTTATTTTTCGTTTATTGCTCGCCATACATGCAGTTTACCGAAGTAATATAAAAAGATGTTAAAAGGGTAATGATGAAGCGGAGCCATATTGAGCCATATTATCGCCGTCAACATTCGTACTTTTTTCTCATCATATCCTTCTTTTTGTATAAAATCAAACAGCGTTTTTTGACATTCCACCAGATTATTTTTTCGCAAAATATCGCAGGTTATCTTGCCGTTTTCTTCCTGTTTTATCGTAAAAAGATTTTTGTGAATGATGTCGTGGTTTACGGTGAGATTATGATTGAGTTTTGAAAGGTCGTAATAGAAGTCGCCCGCCTTTTTGAGTCCTCCAAAATTTTGTCGCCAATCGACAAGACAATATCCGTTTTTTGTTTTCAAAATATTTTCGAGAATGAAATCTCCGTGAAATTGATATTGTTCGGTATTGGAGAGCCAGTCAAAATCAATTTGTTCAAGCATTTGTTTCAGGGTGGGTACCGCTTCGCCGTTTATGATGTGCTTTTCATCTTTTAAATTATTTGCCGTAAGAAATTGTTGTATTCTTTTTTTTGTTTTTTCCAGATAGAAATCACGACAAACCGCTTTGAAGTCTTCATCCGAAACCTCATGTACCGGTTTCCACAGATTCTTTTTTGCCCATTGAAGAAACAATGAAAAATCTGACGGGACGGCGACATCCGAATATTGTTTTCCTTGTGTGTATTGATAACGATAAAAATTATTGGTCGTTCCTTCCATCTTTGGCACGAGTTTTCCGAGCAGTTTCGCTCTTTCTGCGCGTTCTCGTATATTTTTTTCGTCGTGAAAAAACTTAATGACAAAATCGTCGAACAAAAAGATGGATTCTTCCATTTTGTCGAGATTGCTGAAATGGTCTTTTGCTTGTTCTCTCGCTCGATGAAGTGAGGCGGTATTTCCCGTATCATACCACTCGTTAAAATGTTTTTGCGCAAACGGTTCGCCTTTTTCAATCATGGAAACAATTGTCTGACAATCGTTGAGCGTTTCGTCGTTTGGATTTTGTTTATATAAATTTTCAAGATTTTGCCAATATTTTTTATAGTCTTTAACGCCGATGAGTCCGATATGAATGTAATCAAAATCTATCGCCCCCTTGTCGTTAAAAAGCAGTTTTTTGTCCCCGACAATTTTCCACGAGGCATATTGAGAAGCATCATCGCCTTTGTACATGCCAATCCAATTTTCTTTTGGCGTTGGGACTTTTTCCGTAACAATAGTATCTGACGCATGAAGAATAAAAGGACATTGAAGTTTGCTTTTTGCCTGAAGCATGGAATAACCGAGACTGGAACCGGGTCCGACAAAATTATCCACTTCAACGTATTCGATTTTTCTGTCAGGATGGGCAAGCGAAAGAAATTCTCGCACGTGATTCCCGAAATATCCCACGGTTACGACGAATGGCGTTTCTTTCGGATACGATTCAATAATATACGAAATCGCCGGTTTTTTTCCGACGCGAACCAATGCTTTGTTGGTGTATTTCGTCAATTCGCCAAGACGTTGACCTATTCCTGAAGTGGTAATGAGAACTTTGTATTTCATGGTGTTATCCGAGTTCTTTTAATTTGAGGTCGATATTTTTTCTCGCTTCTTTCAGTTTTTTTCCGACCGGCATATCCGGTTTGAAAATAATGGAAGTTCCGCAGACGAGCAGGTTCGCGCCACGGGAAATCATCTCCGGCGCGGATTCGGGAGTAACTCCGCCGTCTATTTCAATAATCATCTTTGGGTAATCGGCGAGCTTTGCTTTCAGTTCGGAAATTTTTTCGAGAGCGCGCGGAATAAGTTTGTGTCCGACAATGCCGGGGTTTATTGCCATCAACATAACCAAATCAATATCTTCCAGAACATAGTCAAGCACAGAAAGCGGAGTTCCCGGATTGAGAGCCACACCGGCTTTTATTCCCGCATCGCGAATTATTTTTATAGAACGATGCAAATGCTTCGTTGATTCTGCATGCACGACAATAATATCAGCGCCGGCTTTTATCAGCTCGGGAATAAAAAAGTCCGGATTTTCAATCATCAGATGAACATCAACGGGAATTTTTGTCATCGATTTTACCGCTTTCAGTATTTCCGGATGCAATCCGAGACGGGGAACAAAATTTCCGTCCATAACGTCGAAATGAATAAAATCAATACCGCCTTTTTCAAGCGAACGAATTTCCGATTTCAAATCGAGAGTGTTTGCGCAAATTAAAGATGCGGCGAGTTTATATGGTTTGATGTTGTTTTTCATAATGGTATTTATTCAAGATTTGAATGACGAGCCCACATGGTTTCGTGGGTCTCTTTCATTTTTTCCATAAGGCACAAAACGACCGTATCAAAAAAGATGCCGAGACATTGTTCGTTGAGTGTTGTCATCGGTTGCATAGATTGAAAACCGGCAATTTTTTTTGTTTTGGACGGCGCTTGAATTTGCACGATGGCATTTGCCAATTTTCCGATGCGCGAGTTTTTATTTCCCGTAACCAAAGCTATTTTTGCGCCATTTTTTTTCGCAATCGTTACGAGGTCAAAAATCGTTTGCGTTTCTCCCGAACCCGATGCAACGAGCAACAGATCTCCTTTGCCGATGGAAGGAACGGTTGAGTCCCCCACGGTAAATGCTTTCAGTCCGAAATGCCCCAACCTCATGGCAAAACCGCGAACCGCCATTCCCACTCTGCCGGCGCCAACAGCGACGATGGTTTTTGCGCCAAGTAATTCTTTCGCCAAAAGCGAAACCTCTTTCTCGTCAGTTTTTGACAAGACTTGCTCGATTTCGGGGAGTATTTTTTGTAAAAAGTTTTTAAACATAATTTTCTTTGTATTTATTCGAGGCCACAGGTATATTCGGAATAAAAAGTTTGTGAATTTGCCGGTTGGGGCATTTGACCCGATTCATAAAACAGTCCGTCGCTCACGGTTAGCTGGTTTGCTTCAATAATCCAGTCCAATACGGTTGTTCCGGTTGTTATGATAAAACCAAGACCATATTGTCCGGGAGCTATCGCAAAATGATTTATCGTGAAGCTATATGTGTGGTCTCCTTTTTTACAGGAAAAAATATCTTTGGAACCGTAATAGCTTCCGAGTACGGTAATATTTTCCCCGGTATTCAAATCTTTGATGGCAATGCCGACTCTCAGATTTGACACCTCATCGGACAAAACTTTGAAATTTACTTTGAATTGCACTTTGCTTCCGCAGGGAATATTCTCCAAAGATTTTCCAGTGCCATCAACAATATCAAAACTTGTCAATTTTAACAAGCTGTTGTCTCCCTTTCTGTGGCGTATTTCCGAAAGGTTTCTGTTTGTCATCTTTTTTGCTCCTCTGTCCAAATACTTTGAAATAACATCGCGCGGTTTTCCCGAACAAATCAGCTTGCCGTTTTCGAGAAGAAAAACTTTCGTGCAGAGCGATTGAATTGCCGACATATTATGACTCACAAAAAGAATGGTTCGTCCTTCTTCTTTGGTGACTTCTTCCATTTTGCCGAGACACTTTTTTTGGAATTCCGCATCGCCGACGGCGAGAACTTCATCGATGAGGAGAATGTCCGGTTCCATATGAGCGGCGACAGAGAAGGCAAGGCGAACGTACATACCGCTCGAATAATATTTCACCGGCGTATCAATGAATTTTTCAACGCCGGAAAACGAGACGATTTCGTCAAATTTTTTGGCGATTTCTTTTTTCCCCATTCCGATAATTGCGCCGTTCAAGAATATATTTTCGCGACCGGTGAGTTCGGGGTGGAAACCGGTGCCGACTTCAAGAAGGGAAGCGACTTTTCCCTGCATAATGATTTCTCCTTCGGTGGGCGGAGTAATACCGGTAAGAATTTTGAGC
>Ga0172379_10008752_pt1 | contig 12660 bp, 9 predicted proteins | sample GrowelOW334metaG_FD_119756 | JGI IMG/M metagenome (GOLD analysis project Ga0172379, IMG submission 119756) | Groundwater microbial communities from an aquifer near a municipal landfill in Southern Ontario, Canada - Groundwater well OW334 metaG | ecosystem: Environmental > Aquatic > Deep... | reverse complement strand
CGCATGGCGATACCGGCCGTTTCTTCATCACGTATTTCGCCGATCATAATCACATCCGGATCTTGCCGCAACATCGCTTTGAGTCCGGCGCTGAAAGTATATCCCACTATAGGATTTACCTGCGATTGTCGTACCAAAGGAACACGATACTCAACCGGATCTTCAAGCGTCAATATCGCTTTGTTGCCCGCATTGATCTCGTTCAAGGCAGCGTATAAAGTCGTTGTTTTTCCTGACCCGCTATGTCCTGTCATAAGAATAACTCCGTGTCCCCTTTGAAGCATTTTTCTTACCACGGGAAGAGACTTTTCAGAAAGTCCAATCTCACCAAGGTCTAATACGGAGCCTTCTTTGCTCAGTACGCGAAGTACCGCGACCTCGCCGTTTATTGTCGGCATCGTGGAGACGCGAAAATTGAGTGAAGTGGGAATATTCTGACCGGCACTGATATCTGTTTTTGACAACTCGAAGGCCAGCTCCAGATGTCCGTCCTGCGGAGTATTTTTTTCAACCACCTGAAGCCCGGAAATAACTTTGATTCGCGAAATGACCATGTCATGATAATCAATGTCCCACCTGGCAACCTCGCTTACTGTACCGCTTATGCGAAAGCGTACTGAAGTATATTCTCTTTCGGGAATAATATGAATATCGGACACCCCCAAACGAACCGCTTCCATAAAAAGCTCGTTCAGCCAACTCGTGGGAGTAAATTCTTCCCCATCTTCAATTTTATGAGGAGACATTCTGGTTGAAATAAGGTGTTCTTCCGGAAAAGACACCGGAGCTCGCGGCGATTCCTGATGCGGCATCTTCGGTTGCACTTTTTCCACATGAGGCGCTTCATCCTCCTGCAGCACATTATGAGGCAGTTCAATCCGCCGGGGCGTTTCACTTGTGGAAGGAGGGGTTTTAATAGCCGATATCTCCAAATCTTCTTTTCTTTTTAAAAGCATGAAAGTAAATTAATTAACAGTATCTATAGTTTACCATAAAAAATGAGGTGGTTTATATCGGTTATCCACATGCAAAAACCCCGAAGCTTTGCTTCGCTTCGGAGTTTTCTTTTTTATCGTTTCGCTCTAAGCGATATGCCGAGTTCTTTGAGCTGTTTTTCGCCTGTTTCGGACGGCGCATTCATCATGAGGTCGCGCGCTTCGCCGGTTTTCGGGAAAGCAATGACTTCACGAATGTTCGGTTCGTTCGCCATGAGCATAACGACGCGATCAATGCCGGGAGCAAAACCGCCGTGAGGAGGAGCACCGAACGTGAATGCCTCGAGCATGTGCCCGAATTTCGCTTTCTGTTCTTCTTCGCTGATATTCAAAAGCTTGAACACTTGCCGTTGAATTTCCCGCTGATGGATACGGATGCTTCCCGAGCTCAATTCATATCCGTTCAAGACGAGGTCGTACGAATTGGCGCGAATACTGAAAAGATCTTCGCCTTTCATGAATTTGTCCACGTCTTCTTCTTTTATGGAACAGAACGGATGATGCGCCGCTTGTATCGTACCGTCATCCAATTTCTCGAACATCGGAAAGTCCACGATCCACGCGAAAGCGAGTTCGTTCGGATCATTTTTGTCTTTGCGCAAATCAGGTTTGTCCGAACCGTACTTTTCCATTGATTCTGCAAAGGTCAGGCGCGGAAAAGGAACGGTCGTGCAATGTTTTTCCGGAAAAAGTTTTTCCACCATTTCAAGAAACATTTTTTCGGTGAAACTCAAAACATCTTCCTGTTCAACGAACGACATTTCGAAATCGAGCTGAGTAAATTCCGGCTGGCGGTCTCCGCGCAAGTCTTCGTCGCGCATACAGCGGGCAATCTGGAAATATTTTTCAAATCCGGCAACCATGCAAAGCTGTTTGTATTGCTGTGGCGATTGCGGAAGCGCGTAAAATTTCCCCGGTTCAATGCGCGAAGGAACGAGATATTCGCGAGAACCTTCCGGCGTACCTTTCATGAGCATCGGTGTTTCAATTTCCACAAAATCCGCGCGGTGCATGTAATCTCTGAAAAAAGAAATAATCGTATCACGCAGGCGGATATTTTTTTGAAGGCGTGGACGGCGCAGATCGAGATAGCGATATTTCAAACGGATTTCCTCGCTGAGTTCTCTGCCGTCAGAGGTAACATCAAAAGGAGTTGTTTCGGCTTCGTTCAAAACTTTTATTCCCAAAATTTCCAATTCAATATCGCCATTCTGTTTGTCCGCCTGAACATTTTTGTCAGGGCGTTTGTTTACTTTGCCAGTAACTGCCAAAACCCACTCGGTACGTATCGGAGTCGCCGTTTCGTGCGCTTCTTTTGCGCTCGGCAAAATAACGCCCTGCACTTTTCCGCTCATATCGCGAAAATCAAAGAAAACAAGTTTCCCTTGATCGCGCCTAACATCAACCCAAGCACAAATCGTCACTTCTTCGCCTGCGTGTTTACTCAGGTCTTTTATATATATTCTGTTTTTCATAATGGTTAAATTATTAACAAAAAAATCGCCCATACAAATGCGTTTACGTTCGGTAAACTCACTTGTATGGACGATTAAATAAAAATTGAATCGCGGTGCCACCATACTTGCCGTGCAAAATGTTTACACGACCTCTCTTTTTTCTTCAAGCTCGGTCTTGTTAGTGACGTCGTTGCTTGTAAAATGATTGTAGCACGTTAAAAAATAAATGCAAAAATGCACCCGTCCGAAGACAGGTGCATTATTTTTTGGAATATTATTTATCCAAGTTTTCGTTCTGCAGTGTTGCCAGCCAAAAATAAAAAGATAAGAGCGCCACAGCAGCTAAAACCAGCAAGACGGTATACATATTATTTCTCCAATGCCATTGAAAGTACCAAATGAGTACCGAAAAATATTATACTACAGATAATTAGAAAATGCAAGTTTTTTATATCCCCACCGCTTTCCGTACCTGCTTCATCTTTTCGTGCGCCAGTTCATGGGCTTTCTCGCCGTTCTCTTTGAGCATTTTTTGCACCGCTTCTTTGTCTTTCGCAAATTCTTTTCTTTTTTCGCGGAGCGGAGCGATGAAGCGTTTCATGTTCGCGATAAGAATATCTTTGGATTCTTTATATCCCAAACCTCCCTCTCGGTAACGTCTTTCAATTTCGACAATTTCTTTCTCATCGGCAAAAAGTTTGTGGAAAGCAAAAATATTGTCTTTTTCCGGATCTTTCGGTTCCGCCACTCCTTGCGAATTGGTCGGAATTCCCATCACAGCTTTTTGAATTTCGTCGTCCTCGGCAAACAACGGAATGGTATTGCCATAGCTCTTGCTCATTTTCTGCCCGTCAGTTCCCGGAACAACTTTCACATACTCGTAAATAAGCGCGTTCGGCATTTTAAAAGTGTCACCGAATATGCGATTGAATTTCTCCGCCGTGTCGCGGGCGTATTCAACATGCTGTTTCTGATCTTGTCCCACAGGAACAACATCGGCATCCTGCACAAGAATATCCGCCGCCATAAGAAGCGGATAATCAAATAAGCCGACATTGATCTCTTTATTCTTCGCCTCGGCATCTTTGTATGCATGAGCGCGCATCAGAAACGGCATCGTCGTAATGCAATTAAAAAACCAATCAAGCTCGCAGACTTCCGGAATATCGGACTGTTTGAACAAAAGCGTTTTCTTCGGGTCAATGCCAATGGCAAGATAATCAAGCGCCACATCAAGCGTGTGTTCGCGAAGTTGCGCGGCATTCTGCACCGTCGTGATCGCATGATAATCCGCGATAAAAACGCGAGCATCATATTCGTCCTGCAGATCCACAAATTGCTTCATCGCCCCGAAATAGTTCCCAACATGCGGTCGTCCCGTCGGCTTCACTCCCGAAATTAAAATTTTCTTTGCGTTTGTCATGTGACTAGTGTAACAAAGTTTTTTGCGGTTCACAAATACATTTTTACGCAAAAGAAAGGGGCTCCAATTAAGGAACCCCTTGTTTTATCTTCTCTATTATATTTTCTCTCTGACAGATAAAGGAGGTTGCTCGTCCTTTACTGTATTATCATTATACACTAATAAAGATATTTGTCAAGCATTTTTCAAGATTCTCAAATTTTCTTTTTTGGACGCAAAAAATATGGCTTTATTTAAGCATATTTTTTGATGCTTTCAAAATTGACTGAATTTTTATCTATTAAAAACGGTGCGTCGTGAGACGCACCGTTACAAATAAACGACAGTTCCTAAAAATGTCTCTTAACTTCCGCTCCGCAGAATTCGATGGCTTACATTGTCCATAATATGGCAGAGGCCGTCGGAAACATTGATGTTCATATAAGGGTGCGCTTATCTTGTTTTATTGTATATAATTTATAGGTTTTGTCAAGTTGACTCTTTATGCAGTATGTATTAAAGTCAAAAACAGACAGATAAGGATGCTCTGTGTAGTTCAACCTTACATTCACAACATTGAACCTTGAAAAGGAGGCAAAGTGCTGACATCACTACTGGCACACATCGCGGTATGGCTGACCAACCCTATGTTCGTCATCATTCTCGCGAGCACCATCTTTGTAATCGGATATGCGCTTATCGCATTTGCGGAATATCTTCACATAAACAAAACTGCCGTTGCTCTCGCGACCGGCTCTGTCCTGTGGTTAATCGTCGCGCTTTTGGGAAACAAAGAGGCTCTTGATGGACTCCCTGAGGCGTCATCCGATGTATTTGCTATCGTCGTCTTTCTGCTTATCGCCATGTCGATCGTGGAAATACTCGTACACTATCATTTCTTTGATGTGGTGCGCGGAAAACTTTTCTCGCTTCACTTGGATGAAAAGAAACAGTTTCTGTTGATTGTCTTTATCTCATTCTTTCTTTCCGCGATGCTCGATAACTTGACGACCACGATCGTGATGATACAAATCGCAAGGCGTTTCTTCAAAGACAAGAATTTATTGCTTGCGGGCGTCGGTATCGTTATCGCAGCAAACGCGGGCGGTGCATTCTCGCCGATCGGAGACGTCACTACGATCATGCTCTGGTTCGCAAACAAGTATACCGCAATGGAAATACTTTCCCGCGGTTTCCTTCCTGCGATTACACTTCAAGTGGTTTCGATGGGATTGCTGTATCTGAAACTGGAAACAGGCACAGCCAGCTTTCCGGAAGAAACAGTGGAAAAGCTTTCACTGTCTGAAAAAACGATACTTGGTCTCGCGCTTTTCGCCTTCACACTTCCTCTTGTCGTAAGCTATGTGAACGTCCCTCCGTATATCGGATTGATGTTCGGTCTGAGCATTTTATGGCTTGCGATTGACACGTTCAAGCGAACTGCCCCGAACGAAACGCATCTTTCCGCCGATATTGAAACTATCATCAAGAAAGTTGATATATCTGTGCTGAAATTTTTTATCGGTATCTTGCTTGCGGTTTCCGCACTGCACTCTTTGGGCGCGCTTGAACTGCTCGCCAACTGGATGTACGGAGCCACACCCACCACTATGTCGATAGTCATCGGGCATACCGGTCTCGGATTGCTTTCCGCTCTCGTTGACAACGTACCGCTTACCGCGATCGCCATCAAAATGCTCGCGATCAGTAATCCGTCATATTGGGTTCTACTCGCACTTACCGTCGGAACCGGCGGATCAATCTTGGTCATCGGCTCCGCAGCCGGAGTTATGTCGCTCAGCATGCTGGAAAAACAAGGCATGACCTTCTGGAAATACGCAGAACTCGCCGCCGTGCCCGCCATGGTTGGGTACTTTGCCGGAATCGGTGTTTGGTACGTCCAATATTTATTGATTGGATAATTAAACAAAAACAAAGTGACACAAACGCCCCGAGTAATTCGGGGCGTTTCTTTTTTTTACAAATATATTTCTAAAAAAGCCCCGCGGACACTATAGTGTCTTTGCGGGGCTCCAAATGTTCTTCATTTTTTTATAAGAACATCATGACTGCGACTTCTGTTCACGGAGGATATTCGTCCGGTTACTCAATCATGGGGAGGTTGCTCATCCCTTGTGTGGCACTCAATCGGAACTCTTGGTTATGCGTCATCGTCGGATGACAAACCTCTAAAAAGAGGCGGTTATTGATACAGGGCTACCTGCCATTCCGTTTATATATCAACACCTCTATTATAACATAATACTGTTTACAAGTCAAGCATTTTTCGGTTACAAACTACCACTCCAACTGCCCTCCTACTTTGTATTCCGTTACTCTCGTTTCAAAAAAGTTTTTTTCTTTGGAAATATCGATGGCCTCGGACATCCACGGGAACGGATTTTCTACATTATACTGTAGAGGAAGCCCGACTCGTTCCAGTCTTCGGTCGGCGATATATTCAATGTATTGTTTGAACCCTGCAGCATTCATGCCAAAAATCCCTTTTGGAAAAACCTCTTTTGCAAAGGTGTACTCTAAAACAACCGCGCGACGAATAATATCCACCAAGTGGTCTTGAAACTCTTTCGTCCATAATTCCGGCTGTTCTTCTTTGATGGCGTTTACCACGTTGATCCCGAAATTCAGATGTTGGGACTCGTCGCGCATAATATATTGTATCTGCTCCGCCGCGCCGACCATTTTGTTCTGACGCTGGAATCCGAACATGACCGCAAAAGAACTGTAAAAGAAAATCCCTTCCATAACGAGCGCGAACACCGCCCAATTTTCCAAGAATTTTTGATCGTTCTCAAATGTTCCGGTTTTATAGCTCGGATCAAAAATACCCTCATTCAGAGAAAGTACGAGGTTATCTTTTTTGTAGATGGCTTCCACTTCGCGGTACATATTGAATATCTTTGCTTCGTCCATTCCCAATGACTCAACAATATATTGATAGGCATGCGTGTGTATCGCTTCTTCGTATCCTTGCCGGAGCAGATACATACGCACCTCCGGAGAAGTCACGTGTTTGTAGAGGGCTAAGACGACATTGTTCGCGGCGATGGAATCAGCGGTCGTAAAAAATCCGAGCACGGTTTCGAATGCCTGGCGTTCATCCGCGGAAAGCGCCGTTGCAGACTTCCACTGTTCTATATCTTTTTGCATGCCGATCTCCGTCGGAAGCCAGTGATTGGCATTCCCGACGTTATAGGCATCCCACGCGAATGTGTGACGCATTGGATACAGTTGCATGACATCCGCGTCTTCCCCGTTTATTATCCGGCGTTTGTTGATGTCAACGGGTTTTGATCCTATTGAAATTGGCATAAAAAGTTTAAAATTTAAGTTTTTAAAATATTTTTTATTGTTTGATAATTATCCTTCACAGGATTCGCAGAGTCCGACGGCTTCTCCGGCGGCAACTTTTCTGAGGTGTTCTTCCTTGGCTTTCTCCGCATCCGGCTGTTTGGTCCCCACGGCGCGATTATGAGTTGAGCCGAATTCCGCGGTGCTGATAGTGGATTTTTCCACCTGCGAAGCGCTGAGTGTGCGAAGGTAATAGGTCGTCTTCAACCCGGCTCTCCATGCGTAGAAATACACATCAGACAGTTCCCTTCCGGAAGTACCGGAGAAAAATATATTGAGCGATTGCGATTGATCTATCCATTTTGAACGCCGGGCTGCCGCGTCGATGATCCACTTCGAGTCCATTTCAAAAACTTCTTTGTATCGCAATCGTACCTCTTTCGGAATTTCTTCTATTTCCTGAACGCTGCCATCGTGGAATTTTATTTTATTCAGCATGTTTTTATCCCAGAGTCCGAGCCTTTTCAGATCGCGAATCAGATAATCATTCGTTACAACAAAGTTGCCCGTTTGATTTGATTTCACATACAAATTTTTGTAGATCGGTTCAGTAGTCGGAACGCACCCGACAATATTCGCCGTGGTCGCCGTCGGAGCGATAGCCATGCAATTCGAATTTCTCATGCCATATTTTTTTATGTGCTCGCGTACTGGTGCCCAATCAAGGTTTCCTCCTCTCGGCAAAACTATCGCCTCGCCTCTTTCTTTTTCCAGCAGGTCGATCGTGTCTTGTGGTAATATTCCCCTCTCCCATTTTGATCCTTGGTACGTTTCGTATGAGCCTCTTTCTTTCGCGAGCCCTGATGAAGCAAGTATGGCATGATACGAAACGATCTCCATGCTTCGATCGGAAAACTCCACGGCTTCTTCCGAATCATAATCAAATCCGAGCAAAAAGAGCGCATCATGAAGGCCTCGAATTCCAAGCCCGACCGGACGATGCCTCATATTAGAACGTTTGGAATCTTCTGTCGGATAGAAGTTTATATCAATAATGTTATCCAACATGCGCATCGCCGTCTTGATCACTTCTGCTACTTTTTTATCATCAAATTTTTTGTCTTTCACAAACTTCGCAAAATTGAGCGACCCCAAATTGCACACCGCCGTTTCATCAAAAGAAGTGTTGAGCGTTATTTCCGTACACAAGTTGGAATTATGCACCACCCCGACGTGATCTTGTGGAGAACGAATGTTAGACGGATCTTTCCATGTGATCCACGGATGTCCCGTTTCAAAGAGCATCGCCATCATTTTCTTCCACAGATCCATGGCGGAAATTTGTTTATATAATTTTATTTCTCCATGGCTGGCTTTTTGCTCGTACTCCCGATATTTTTCTTCAAACGCTTTTCCGTACAGATGATGCAGTTCGGGAGTTTCATCAGGAGAAAACAGCGTCCATATCCCGCCATCGCGAACGCGCTTCATAAATAAGTCGGGGATCCAATTTGCCGTATCAAGATCGTGAGTCCTTCTCCGATCATCTCCGGTATTTTTGCGAAGTTCAAGAAAATCCAAAATGTCGTAATGCCATGTTTCCAGATATACAACTGCCGCACCGCGCCTCCGTCCGCTTCGGTTTATAGCCACGGTAACATCATTCGCAATCTTGATGAATGGAATCACGCCTTGGCTTTCCACGCCGGTTCCTTTGATAAATGCGCCCGTTCCGCGAATGTTTGTCCAATCCGTTCCAATTCCGCCCGACCATTTTGACAGTTGAGAATTGTCGGCATAACTTTTGAATATTCCGGTAAGGTCATCCGGTACGGTATTCAGATAACAAGAAGAGAGCTGCGGTTTTGTCGTTCCCGCATGAAAAAGCGTCGGGGTGGAAGGAGTATACAAAAACTGCGACATGCTATCATAAAACTCCTTCGCGTATTTGGTTTTGTCTTTTCCTTTTTCATTCAGCGCCGCTCCCATGGCGATGCGCATCCAGAACATCTGCGGGGTTTCAATAATGCGGTTATCACGATGATCGCGCACAAAATACCGATCATACAAAGTTTGTATACCAAGATAAGCAAACGAAGAATCGCGCGACAAAGAAAGATATTTACTCAACTCTTCCACCTCAAAATCAAGAAGCCGTCTATCAAGCCGCCCCATTTCAACGCCCTTTTTTATGCTGGTAATAAAAGCCTCGCGATGTACTTCTTCAATATGAGCATAATCGATTTTATTTCCAAGAACTTCTTTGTAGATGTCCGACAACACAAGCCTCGCGGCAAGTTTGGAATAATCCGGATCCAATTCAATAAAAGAGCGAACGGTCATGATCAAAGCCTTGAAGAGTTCTTCGGTACTTATGCCATCATAGACTTCATTCCGGCATTGCCGAATAATGGCATCCAAATCCACCGTGTCCTTCATTCCCTCCGCTTCATAAGCGAGTGATTTTTTTAATTTTGACTGAGAAAAAAGTTCTCTTACGCCGCTATGCTTGGTTACAAAAAGAGAGGGTGCAGTACCGTTTTTGCCGCGATTCTTTTCCCTTTCATGGCGATACAGTATATACGCTTTTGACACTTCGTAATAATCCGCTTCCATCAAAACTTTTTCCACGATATTTTGGATGTCTTCAACTCCGACAATCTTTGATTCTCCGAATTCGCGCTCAAGAATGAGCACGATGGTATCGGTCAGTTTCTCCAGTCCCGCTTTTGAAATTTCTGTGCCGGTCGCCAGAAACGCTTTTTCCACAGCGATAGTAATTTTTTCAGAATGAAAGACGGCTAAAAGGCCATCGCGTTTTTTGATGTTTTGTATCATACAAATGAAAATAGAATATTAATTTTTAGCGCCGACGAGAACTCCGACAAAGAAAATAGTTTCTTTGTCGGCTGGATATGGAGATGTATTTTTATACGACTTTTGCGATAGACTCTTTTTGAGAAGAGATTATGGCTAATGGTTTAAATGGAAGTTTGGAAGTTAATTATATCACAGCGCAACAAAAATAGACCAACTGAATGTTGGCATATTTTACCCTGAAAAACAGGCTCTTTCCCAAAAGTTATCCACAAGGGAATTTTTAGTTTCTTCCTGTCGCAAGCTGACCGCAAGCGCCTTTGATGTCGCGGCCGAAGCGATAGCGCATCGTGGCTTGCACGCCATTCTTCTCAAGAATTTCTTTGAAGCGGTTCATGCGGTTGTGCGAAGATGCGACGAATGCGCCGGTGTCATTATATTGTATGAGATTAACGACGCACAATTTGTTTTTTAAAAGTCCGGCAAGTTCAAGTGCCATTTCGTCGGTATCATTCACGCCATTGATCATGAGGTATTCAAACATCACTTTTCGTTTGGTTTTTGCAATGTATTCGTCAATGACAGCAAGAAGTTCTTTGGTAAGATATCCGTGCGCAACCGGCATGAGTTTTCGGCGCACTTCGTCATTGGACGCGTGCAAAGAAATAGCAAGATTGAGTGCCAAATCTTCTTCGGAAAGTTTTTTAATACCATCGAAAATTCCGCACGTGGAAATGGAAATATGGCGCGCACCGATGCCGAAACCTTCGGGGCTGTTCATAATGCGAACGGCTTGCATAACATTATCGTAATTCAAAAAAGGTTCGCCCATTCCCATGAATACGACGCTTCCGACACGCTCGCCTTCTTTTTTCAAAAGCCGTGCGAAAAATAAAACCTGCGTGATAATTTCGTCGGCAGTCAATTTCCGCATAAGTCCCATTTCTCCCGTCGCACAGAAAGCGCATTTCATCGGACAACCAACCATAGAAGAAACGCACACGGTATTTCTTCCGCCTTCGTGCCGCATCAAAACCGTTTCAATAAATTTCCCATCAGAAAGTTTGATGAGGGTCTTTATCGTACCTTGGTCGGCGGAAACAGAAATTTCCGAGGGAATTTCAAGAGGACACGCCGCCTGCAATTTCTCGCGAAGCATTTTCGGCAAAGCGGTAACGTCCGTCCATTTTTCTACAAGATCGGAAAAAACCGCCTGATTGACCTGCGTCAAACGGTATTTCGGTTCGCTCGCCAGTATTTCTTTTATTGTTAAAAACTCCATAAAAATTCACTGTAACACAAAAATGCGATATTGACAATTTTTTAGGATAAGCATACAATACCCGAGGAATTCATTCGCACAAAAGGAGGCACCGATATGCTCAATCAATTCAAAAAAATTACTATTGAACTGGCTCTCGAAAAACGTGGAAGATATAGAAGAGCGGAACTTTATAGTTTGTTACAGGAGTTGCACATTGACTACGCTGAACCTAATACTAAACTTATTGTAAGAGTCAACGGGGAAAAAATTTTGAACTCCGATATTCGTTTCAAAATGTTGGATGTTGACGACATCGTTGAACTTTCTTATCTCAACGACACACGATGAAAGAGCCAACCTCGATCATCACGGTCGGAAAAATGCGCGAACCGGAAACCGTTTCTTCCATACTGAACGGTTTTAACGCATCGTACGACGACTATTCCCTGATAAAGATCAACGGGAAAAAAGTGAAGCGCGATTTTAGGATCGCTTACGGTGGCGACGTGATCGCCTTATTTAAAAAAGAAGAATAGGCGATTATTGGTCGCAAAACAAACGGAAGGGATTTCTATCTCTTCCGTTTTTATATTTCACTTGGCTGTCCGACAGCCAAGTGAAAACAATTATAGCACTCCACGTTTTTTGAGTTCCCAAAAACATTTGGCGGTGGCGGCGATATCGACGGACGCATCGTGCGCATCTTTGAATGGTTCGCCGAAAAGTTTTGTGTGCAGTTCGGAAAGCTGAGGCCATTTGAATCCTCTCGCTGATGGAATGGCGCAGAAGTTGACCGAACTCTTCATTGTGCAAATTTTCTTTTTCTGAGAAAATTCATGCACAATTTCCGCGCGAATAAATTCCGCACCGATTATCTTTTCATCAAAATCAATGTTATGCGCAACGATGTGCGACGACTCCCCTATTTTGTCGCGAAAAGTTTCCAACACCTGTCGAATGGGTACGCCGTCTTTCGTGGCGCGTTCCGTGGTAATCCCGTGCACGCGCGAAGCGTCGGGTGGAATGATAAAACCATCCGGCCTCACGATCTGGTTTCCCGATTCGGCACGTATTCCGTTTTCATCAAACAATATCCACGCAAGCTGTACCAACCGCGGCCAATTATCCGTATCCTCCATCGGTGCACTCCAGCTTCTTGGCAGTCCAGTAGTTTCCGTATCAAAAAATAAATAAAAATCTTTTTTCGGCGAAATGCCGATATCAAATAAGCTGCTTTGCATAGTCGTTATATTATATCAAAAAAGAAAATATTTTGAAGTCACAATCCCTACAATGCAAATTCTAGCATATGCGTAATAGCCGGATTAATTTGGTTGATGGAGTCGTCGTTTTAGTTCGGTAGTGCAAGCCTTTTTTCCGTTTTTTTGACACAATTCGCGTGTATGAAAAAAT
>Ga0172379_10008750_pt1 | contig 12660 bp, 9 predicted proteins | sample GrowelOW334metaG_FD_119756 | JGI IMG/M metagenome (GOLD analysis project Ga0172379, IMG submission 119756) | Groundwater microbial communities from an aquifer near a municipal landfill in Southern Ontario, Canada - Groundwater well OW334 metaG | ecosystem: Environmental > Aquatic > Deep... | reverse complement strand
CCCTTCCGGATCCATCGTGACACTGATGATATCGGGATTGAGTTCGTTAAGCAGATCGAGTATAGGTTTGACATCCCGCTCTTCTTCAGGCTGTTCGGTAAAAATATCTCCCTTGTAAAATCCGAGCCGCAAATGATGCACATCTTTTATTTGGATGCCGGAATGGGCCCATACCAGCTCCTCTTCAAACTCGCGGATCATCCCCTTCAGTTGCTGAATCTCAGACGGATTCTTCTCACCATCGAAGCTATGATGCAATAAGCGGATCACCTCAGTAATCATTCTGGCAAGCTGATCACGGTTCGTGATTTGCCAGATCTTTACCATGCAACGGATAATCCGGTGACTGAGTCCGCGGAATTTACCCTCATCATCCCTGGCACCAACCTTATTCAGGTAATGGCTGACATCCTTGTCCCACTTGAAAAGATATCCGGTAGTGAAAAAGTCCGGATAGTCCAGCATCTGTATTTCCCCATGCTCCATCAGCCGCAGTGTATGGGACAGCCTTTCAATCAGATACCTGTTACTCAAGGCCGTAAATCCCGATGTTGCCACCGCAAAATGGACCTTATTGCCTTTCCACCGCAATTGCCGGTTAACCAATGGCATCAATCCAAGCATGATATCATCATGATGCGGTCCGGTATGCAGGATCATTTTGTTTTCGACCGGCTCGAGACCCCGCGCCAGACGCGACTTGACCTCATTGATTACCCCAGGAATGTGATCAAGCAGTGCCGAGTCACGACTGACCCTCAACGCGCCCTCACTTGATTCCTGTAACTTTTCTCTTAATCCTTCCCTTGCGCCTTGTGCCTTGATCCTTCTGCCTTCACTTGAGTCTTGTGCCTTGTGCCTTGTGCCTTCACTTGCGCCCTGAGCCTTGAGCCTTGAGCCTTCAATTTTGTGCGCGTATATATTGTGTTTCTGACAGTAATTCAGCACCGTATGAATCGATTTTTCAACCGTCCATTCACCGGTACAGAAATACCTGTTCTTCACATCATGCAGTTGTTTAGCAGCTCCTTCGGTAAGAAAAAAACGTGCATTCGGCAATTTCTGAAGTACGGAAGCGGGATGCTGGACATCGGGTTCCCGCTCAATAGCAGCCTTCACAATGGGGGCTTTGGTTTCGCCAGCCGCAAAAATGATGGCAACCGTATCGGGATTCATGGTAATGGTACCCAGACCAATGGTGATCACGTGCCTTTTCCCGGAGACTTCGAACCCGCCAAGATCGCCTGCAGCTGCAGCTTGTGTGGCATAGTTGGTCGGACTTAATCGCGTAGTGGAATGATGATCGCTCCCTTTGATATTGAAGGCGATATGGCCATCCGGACCGATCCCGCCCAGGAAAAAGCCGATGCCGCCCAAATCGCGGATCCGTTGTTCATACTCCATGCACCAGGAATCGATCATGAAAATCGATTTCTGCTGAATCTCCTCCAGATGATTGACCGGTTCACGATGACGCAGGGAGAGATCAATGGTGAGGCCCGGGAAAACATCAGAATACCCCCCCTGTCCCCCCTTAGGAAGGGGGGGATAAAGAGAGATCTGATCGGAGTTTATGAGTAAAGCTTTCTTCTCATCCAATCCCAATCCCTTGATATAGTATTCTTTAACATAATGATTAAAACTATTGTGCTGCCTGGGATTGATCGGATAAAAATCATCCATCTGGACAAATGTCAGGCCGCTTAAGTCGAGCCTTGATGCTGGCAGTAGCTGTTTGGTCCAATGAATGAAGTACTCCGGAGTCTTGCCGGTAGGCAAGCTGATCACCCCCTTTGGATTTTCGGCCACCCATTCCAGAAACCTAAGCGCTGTAAGTTTACCCAACTCAGGGAAATTATCCACTATAATATAGGGTATGCGGCCCGTTTGCTCCACGTAGTCGCTACGTTCCAGATACTCCTGCTCAATTCTAGAAAATTTCATATTTACCCTCTTCCAGTCTCAAAGTCTCATAGTCTCATAGTCTCATAGTCTCAAAGTCTTCCGTCTTCCGTCTTCCGTCTTTCGTCCCCCGTCTATCGATCCCGTCCCCCGTCTTCCGTCACATCAACCCCGGCCTCCTTATCTTCACCTTCATCGTCCCAGGGATCTGTGTATCAGCGATTAGCGCAAGATACCCTCCCCCACCCGCGCCGGCGAGTTTCCATGCCAGGGCATGTTTATGGTAACTTTCCACCACCTTGTGTATCCGTGCATTATACATGGCCGGAAAAAGATTTACCTGAGCCTCAAATGATGCCTGGTAGTATTTGGCGAAGCTTTCGAGATCGCGGTTCAGGATGGCCGGCCAGCAATACTCTGCAGCAGTTGTGAGCGCCTGCACATTTTCAGCATTGATATGCGATCCGGTCAGCGGACTGAATCCTGCCGGGCGAGGCCATAGAAGAACCATAAACAGATGATCCTCGATCCACGCCAGCACCTCTTCATCATAGCACGACTCAATCTTTTTCGGCCAGTAGCCCGTATCATAATAATGGCGGCAAAGTCCCGGCATGCAGATCCCAAGCGAGTCCTGGGCACCGGAAACTTCGGTCCGGCCGGGCTCATTCTCATACCGGAAAAGAATTTCGGCCAGCTTCTCGGGTTTCTCGGGAGGAAGCTGGTAGGGCCATAACCGACGGGCCGCGTTACGGGTGCTGGTCGACATGCCGCTGCGCTCATTATAATCCACAACCGGCTCCAGTGAAATGGTGATGGCCCATCCCGGACTATACTTATTCACGTAAGGCTGATCGATCCAGGTTCCGGCCAGGTCCAGACGGAAAGGCAACTGGCAGGAATCGGCGCGTCTTAAACTTGTCGTTGACCGTGCAGGCAACCCCGCCTCCGGAATACGTTCCAATACAACATACTCAATGCCAAGCTCCTCGCACAGTTGTGCTTTGGCAGGCGAGTTGCCATCCTCATTGACCAGGAAAATATCAGGTTTAAAACGGCGCAGATCATCCTCAAAATCCATGATCCCCGACCCCCGGTTGATCCAGGCACCCGTCACATGTCGCACAGCCTTAACCATATAGAGGCGCTCCTCCTGGCTATTCACCGTCGAACGGCCCTTCAGCTCATGGATGGTGGCATCCGAACCAATCCCCACATATAGCTCACCAGAGTTGCCGCCTCCTTAAAAAAAGCGACATGTCCGCTGTGCAGCAAATCGTAACAACCCGAAACAAAAACCTTTTTCATAGAAACGCAATAAAGTCAAAAATAAGTAAAAGTTTAAGATAGGTTTCACGCAAAGGAATTTTAAGAGGTTCACGCAGAGGACGCTAAGGAAGACGCAGAGGACGCAAAGATTATAATTTTTCTCTGCAACCTTTGCGGTGCCTTAGCGTCCTCTGCGTGAACCTCTTATTTCTTTAGATACCATTTATAGTAGCGCTTTAGCCCTTCTTCCAAATCCACCCGATGGTACCATCCGAGTGAGTGTAGACGGGTGACATCAGTTACTTTTCGCATGGTGCCATCGGGTTTTGATGCATCAAAAGCAAGCTCACCTTTAAAACCAATTATTTCCTTTATCAGATAAGCCAAATCTTTGATGCTGATTTCTTTGCCGGTCCCGATATTCACGAACGGACTTCCCAAAGCGCCTTCCCTTTCCATCAGGAAGGTACAGGCATCGGCCATGTCTTCGCTCCACATGAACTCCCTCATCGGGGTGCCGGAGCCCCAGATGTTGACGGAGACGGAAGAATCGTGAGGCGTGAGGCTTGAATCGTGAGGCGTGAGGCGTGAGGCGTGAAGCGAAACACCGTAACTCTCCAACACCTCCGTAATATTCTCAACACTCTTACCTCTCTTACCTGTCTTACCATTCTTACCGTTCTTAACATTCTTACCATTCTTAACCTCTCCCTCGATCGCCTCCCAATCCCCATTTTCCAGCAATTTGCCCAGATGTATTTTCCGAAGGAGTGCCGGCAAGACGTGAGATTTCTCAAGATCGAAATTATCGTTGGGCCCGTAAAGGTTAGTGGGCATGACGCTGATAAAATTGGTGCCATACTGCTGATTATAAGCTTCGCACATTTTTATCCCGGCGATCTTGGCAATCGCATAAGGCTCATTGGTCGATTCCAGCAATCCGGTAAGCAGGTATTCCTCCTTCATCGGCTGCGGGGCTTCTTTCGGGTAGATGCAGGTAGAACCGAGGAACAGGAGCTTTTTAACCCCATTAACATAAGCCTGATGGATCACGTTGTTCTGGACCATCAGGTTCTCATAGATAAACTCCCCGCGATAGGTGTTATTGGCCAGGATGCCACCCACCTTGGCAGCAGCCAGGAATACATATTCAGGCTTCTCATTAGAAAAGAAGTCTTCCACGGCCAATTGGTTCCTAAGGTCCAAATCAACGAACGACCTGCCAATGAGGTTGGTGTATCCCTTATCTTTCAGATTCTTCCAAATGGCAGAGCCAACCAATCCCAGGTGCCCGGCCACATATATTTTTGAATTCTTTTCCATAATTTCATTTTACTATCCACTGATTCTATCTTACTATCCACGATTTTATTTTACTATCCACAGATAACACAGATAACACTGATATCGAGAGGTTCTTTAATCATCAGTGTTATCTGTGTTATCTGTGGACAGTATCTTTGAATCTGTGGACAGTCTATTTGTATCTGTGGTCAGCTTATTGTTTAAAATAAAACGTTTAACCTGAACCCGCGGCGATCCAAAGTTTATCAAGAGTCCAACTTCGATGTCAGTAGCTTTCAGATAGTTTAACACCTGAGCGTAATGTTCACTTGTCAAATCAGAAAGTGCCTTCAATTCTATGATTATTGAGTCATGGCATATAAAATCAGCGACAAAGAATTTTTCTAGTTTAGTTTCCTTGTACCAGATATTTAAGATTGCATCTTGATCAAAGGGAATGCCTCTTTCCTCGAATTCCAATGCAAGTGACTCCTGATAAACAGATTCAAGAAACCCAGGTCCAAGTTGATTATGAACCTCGTAACAGGCCCCGATTATTTCCTTGCACTCCTTTTGAAACAAAAAATTGGTTTCCATTGAAAAATACTAGCTAATTCTTAAGGAAGTACTGTCCACTGATGGCACAGATACTACTGATTATAAGAAAATTTTACCTATCAGTGTTATCAGTGTCATCAGTGGATAGTTAAAAAATCATCTTGGAAAGACTTATTCAAAATAATTAAGGGTCTTAAACCCACCATCTTTCAGATAAGCATCGCGCTTGAATATCTGGATGTCGGAATGCAACATCTCCTTAATCAGGTCGTTAAGCGAGTACTCGGGCACCCATCCGAGTTTTTCCCTTGCTTTGGCAGCGTCGCCGATTAGCAGCTCGACTTCGGAGGGGCGGAAGTATTTGGAGTCGACGAAAACAAGTGACGAGCGACGGGAGACAAGTGATTGTATATGATTCAGGTATTGAGCACCGATTTTTTCTACAAATGTCTCCTCATCAATCTTAACGATTCTCCCATTCTCCCTTTCTCCCGTGCCTTCAAAAGCAATGCTTATCCCGGTCTCCGCAAACGCCATCCGGATAAATTCGCGGATTGGGGTGGTGATCCCGGTGGCAATCACATAATCATCCGGCTGATCCTGCTGGAGCATCATCCACATGGCCCTTACGTAATCCTTGGCATGACCCCAGTCGCGTTGGGCATTGAGATTTCCGATCCACAAAGCATCCTGCAATCCGAGGGCTATACGTGCCACCGCCCGGGTCACTTTTCGGGTAAGGAAAGTCTCGCCGCGGATGGGGGACTCATGATTGAACAAAATCCCATTTGAAGCATGCATTCCATAGGCTTCCCGATAGTTCTTGATGATCCAGAAACCATAGAGTTTAGCCACCCCATATGGAGATCTTGGATAAAAGGGTGTCGTTTCCGATTGAGGCACTTCCTGTACCAATCCGTATAATTCTGATGTGGATGCCTGGTAAATCCTGGTTTTATTGCTCATCCCCAGCAACCGCACGGCCTCCAGCACCCTTAGGGTCCCCATCCCATCGGTATCGGCGGTGTATTCCGGCGATTCAAAACTCACCTTCACATGGCTCATGGCCCCGAGGTTATAAATCTCATCAGGCTGAACTTCCTGAATGATGCGGGTAAGGTTCATGCTGTCGGTCAGATCGCCATAATGCAGCATAAACCGCTGGTTCTCCATGTGCGGATCCTCATAGATGTGATCGATGCGCTCGGTGTTGAACATGGATGCACGTCTCTTGATTCCATGGACGGTGTATCCTTTTTTTAGTAAAAACTCACTCAGGTAAGCGCCGTCCTGGCCGGTAACACCAGTGATTAAGGCAGTTTTCGACATGGGTTAAGTATTAAGTATTATGGAACATAAAGAATATGAGGAGGTTCACGCAGAGGACTTTAAGAGGTTCACGCAGAGGCCGCAAAGAATAATAAAAACCTTTTGCGCCCTCTGCGTTTTCCTTGGCGCCCTTTGCGTGAACCTCTTAAAATTCCTTTGCTTGAATATCTTACAAGTCTTCTGCGTGAACCTCTTCATTACATTTTGGAATCGAGGTTCTTGCCGGTTTCGATATGATCAAATCCTGGTATCAGCCTGGTCAGTACTTTAACAATTTCGGCTTTGGTAATGCCCGGCTGCCGAAGAGTTTCTTCGAGCAGCGCAATCACCTGCCGGATTTCAGCTACCGGTTTGCGGGGAGCGTTTTTGACAATACCCAAGGATTCGTAGGTATTCAGGTCAACATCCTCTCCCTGAGTGTAAAATTCTTCGTACGCTTTTTCTCCGGAGGTATCGGAGGTGAAGAAGTAGACGGGGTAAGGATCGTGAGGCGTGAGGCGTGAGGCGTGAGGCGGAAGAAGATTAGTGTCACGATTTTCGAAGAAGGAGCGGGCTTCATGTTCAGAAGCACAGATGACTGGTTCATATCCCTGTTCCTTGAGGAAGGCGATGGCAATTTCTGAAAAAGTGAGCATCTGCGGCTCGGCCAAACGGGGAAAGAAGATATCTCCGGATTTACCTAAGATGCAGGCGAGCAGACAGATTTCTCCCGATTCCGCAGGAGATACAAAGTAACGTTTCACATCGGACGGGGCCGATAGCGGTTGCCGCTTGGCCATGCGCTTCATGAACCCGTCGGGGAGACTGCCCTGCGAAAATGCCACATTGGCAAAACGGGCCGTTGTGATGGGAAACAGGGTTGAATAGGCCATGATTACCTCTTCCATGACTTTCTTGCTGGCACCCATGATGTTGACCGGATTGGCGGCTTTGTCGGTACTGACGCAGAAGAAATGGCGAAGAACGTTAAGAGAGTTAAGAGAGTTAAGAGAGTTAAGAAGGCGTTCGGCTTTGATGACGTTATTTTCTAAAAGGGCGGTTATGGAGTATTCGTCTTTTTCGGAACGGACGTGCTTGTGGGCAGCGAAGTTGGCGACGATTTCGAAGGGACCTTCACCGGTCAGTATGCGTTCGAAAACCGGATCGCCGAAATTAACCGGGTAGGTTTTAAAAACGGGCGGAACTTTTAACTGGTTGCTGCTGCGCAAATCCCGGGTGAGCTCGGTCAGACCGTTCTCGCTGATATCCACCACGATGAGCCTGGCCGGTTCATATCTAAGCAATACTTTGATATACGACGATCCGATGGTTCCGGCCCCACCGATCACCAGCACCGATTTCCCTGAAATTTCCCTGGATAAAATATCGTGGTTGCGCTTCAGATCCCCGGCAAAAAGGCTTTCCGAACGGTGTGTAATATGTACCGCAATAAATGATTCAAGGTTGAACATTTGTAGTGGTTTATTGATTTCGCACAAATTTATCACTTTTTGGTTATTATCTTTGCCCCACCAATGCAGATCCTCCTCACATACCCCGCCGACGGTCTCCGCTATTTCCAATCCATGGTCCCGCTGGGCCTGCTCAGCATCGGCACCGTGGTCAGGGGGGCGGGATATTCTGTTAAGATCATCGACTTCAACCACTACCGTGGAAATTTCAAAAAAGATCTTGCTTACTGGAAGCCAGGGATCGTAGGGATCGGGGGAACCACCCCATCCAGAATGAAAAGCTTTGCGATCGCAAGAAAAGTAAAACAGGTCCTGCCTGATGCGATTATCGTGTACGGAGGGGTTAATGCCACCTTCACGGCCCGCGAGGTTTTGGAGAAAATTCCCGAGATCGATTTTGTCATCATGGGCGAAGGTGATCTGTCGTTCAAAACGTTGTGTGACAGCCTCCTGCAGCCACCCCATGAAATCCGGAAGGATATTCCGGGGTTGGCTTATCGTTCCGGCGACCGGGTGATCCTCAACCCTCCTAAACGGATCAACGATCTTTCGGTGCTTCCAATCCCCGACCGCAATCTGCTCGAAGGCGATTACCGGCTGGATATGGATTTTATCAAGGGAAAGGCCGAGCCGATCATTACCTCCAGGGGGTGTCCGGCTAAATGCAATTTCTGCGCGGCCTCGCAAATGTTTCCCGGTGGAGAAAGGTACCGGCCGATGGACCAGGTGGGTCGGGAAATTGAGTACCTGGTCAAACGGAAGAAAATCGACGGGCTCAAGGTGTTCGACAGCACGTTTACTGCCAACCGCCAGCAGGTGCTTGCGTTTTGCGAGACGGTAAAACCGTTTAACCTGAAATGGGAATGCGAAATCCGGGCCGATACGGTCGACTTTGTTTTGCTCCGGACCATGAAGGAAGCCGGTTGTTACTATATCAACATGGGACTCGAGAGTTCCGATGCCGAAAGGCTAAAAAAAATAGCTAAGGGGATCAGCACCGATCAGGCCTTGAAGGTGCTGGATGATTGCCGGGAACTGGGGATTTTAGCCAAGGTTTTCTTCACCTTTGGCCATCCCGGACAAACCTGGAAAGAGTGCAGGCAGGATATTCAATTTATCCGTGAACACCGCAATAGCATTGATTTTTATGCCGTAACACCCGGACTGAAAGTCTATCCGGGCACCCGGCTCGAGAAAGAGGCGCGCGCAGCCGGGTGGCTGCCGGCAAGTTTCTCGTGGGTCACCTCACGAACTTCGCTCAAAAACCTGATCCTGTTTGAACCGTCAAACACGGTGATCCTTTTTCAAAAAGGGCTGGGACCTTGGCGCCTGCTGCAGGTTATACTGATTTTGCTGTTTGATGGCTTATATTCCTCGAGGGAATATATGGTGCGGATGGTAAAGGAGCTTTTTAGATTTCGTACTAAGCGTTGGCGATCCCCGCCTTCGCGGGGATGACAATTCGCTGAGGGACATGAGGTGCGCGTCACGATTTACATTACCTGTTTTAAAAAGTCCTTGGTGGCCATTTTGATTTTATTCTTTACCGTTCCCCAATTCAATTCAGGGGTCCTTAAAAGTACAGGCCAGCTTGTAATGTCAACATCTTCAAACCATGTTAAGCTTTTCAAAACATTCACCTCGTTGTATTGCGAATATTTCCTCTTGTAAAAAGAAATCATCTCTGCAACCGAAAAATCATCGAGCAGATAATAGATGTCAATGAAATCTTTAACTCTTTGTCCACTCACTGAAATGGCATTTAGTTTCATCGCAATAATATCCTCAACCGATAACATGATTATTTTTTCATCATTCAATGGTTCCGATATTAAGGGGTATCGATGTGCCAGTATATCTATCTGAACCTCATGGATACTTCCTTTTATGGTATTATTGGCAGAGAAAAATAGTTTGAATGGGTAATCAGCTGACAAATTTTCCATTACTTGACTAACATCAAAATTGAAGTTGGAGAAGAGATCGATATCAACAGATTTCCGGTGTCCCATCCTCAATGCCAGTGCAGTGCCACCGGCAAGGTAAAAACCATGCAGGTATTCCTTTTGCTGGAGATCGATTAAAAGCTCCAATGTCGACCGGTCGAGAGTTTCCTTGAATAACACTTAAACCTTGTTTTTGGAATATGAAAAAGCAGGGAAATAAAGTTCAGGGTTTTGGGATCAATATAATTAAGACTGCACAGGATAGTTTTCACCTCATCCAATCCGTAATGCGATGTAATCAACTGGATATCTTTAAGATTACCATAATTCATTATACGCTCAATGATCAGTCTTTTAGAATTGTTGTCATCCAGTAACGCGGGATCAATATCCCAGAAATAAACTTTATTCAGTTGATCCAAAAGAGCTGGCATATCGTTTAACCTGTAATCTAAAGATACTTAAATTCTTGTTACCCATTACTTTCCTTCGTCTGTTTTAAGAAATGCCGGTTTCGGAACTGCCGGTTACAGGTTTACTCAATTGCAAAATCGAATATAAAGGTCTGTCAATTAACGACATGTAGCTACCTTTCTTCCGATCTTCTTCCTCGTCCCCCGATCTTCTTCTTCGTCCACCGATCTTCTTCCTCGTCTTCCGCTTCACGCCTCACGCCTCACGATCCCCCTCAGTGCGGCAATCACCAAACCCGTCTCCCCCCTCACCTGCTGCACGAATTCATTGTCATCGACCGTACCAAGCGCCGCTTTCATTTCGGCCGTATTGCGGTAGGTCATCTTGCGGAAGGGATCGTCGAAATCCTTTTTGCGGGAGAGATAAACCTGGTCAGCTATATAATTTTGAATGACAATGGCTTGTTCGATAGCAAGATGCCACTGCTCCCGGGTCAGACGGTCGGTTTTATAGAGCGATTTCAAGGTGGCAAAAGCGTGTTTCTGCTTTTCCAAAGGATAGCCGGCCCAAAGATCATCGTAACGCTGGTGAATGGCCTCCCAATCCGTTAGTTTGCCTGATCCGATATCGTGCCGCAACCGGTCGACATCCCTCTCCGGAATCAGTTGTCCGCCAAGGTTGGTCCATGAGTTGATGCGGTCGCCATCCAGCTCCTTGCACATCGATTTAAAGGTGGCTCCCGGATGATCCGTGCGGTATTGAAGCAGGTTTTTCATGGCATAGTGATGGAGCATATCACGATAGGCATCATGAGCCTGTTGAGCTTTCATGATCAACACTTTCCGCTTCGATTTCTCCAGCTGAACACCCGGGATTTCACCTTCAGGGGTAACGGTTTCGAGCAAAGTGATTGCATAAAAGATCTCTTCCGCGGTATCGGGAGCCAAAGCTTCAAACTCGATATGCTGGTTCTTGTGCAATCGCTTGTCGCGCGAGTGAAACTTCCAGGTATTCCGCTCCAATGCATACATGTTATACAGCCACCAGTAAGCGGGGATGATTTCCAGCTGGTCTTTCGATTTGTTGTTATTGATCAGTGAAAAAGGTAACCGGATATCCATCTCGGTAGGGTAATCCGATTTCGACAGCAGGGTGAAAGAGGCAAACTTGCTGGAGTGCTTGAGACTGGTGCACAAGCCCGGCCAGAATCCCCTGCCTGCCTGTATCTCATTGTCATTGGCGCGGCTGTTGTGGTTGGAACCGATGGTGGCACCGGCGGCCACATTACTCTGACCCATCACCAGGGCAGCGATCAGGAATGAATTGTTGTGATGCTGCTCGTGGGCCGGAAAGATGAGGTTATTCAACACCTCGCAACAGGAGATGGTGGAGTTGTCACCCAGGAAAGAGTTAATCAGCCGCGCTCCGTATTTCAGGTTTGAATTGTTCCCCAAAATGAACCGCACTGCCTTGCAACCATAAAAAATCCGGCAACCAAAACCAACAATCCCGTTAACCAGCTCCACCCCCTCCCCGATCTGGGTCTGTTCCTCAGCAGATGAGTTAATGGTTATGTTTTTCAGTTTGTTAGCCCCTTTGATATAACAGCAGGCACCAATCTTCACATCTTTCAGGATCAAGGAGTTTTTTATCACACACTGGTCACCGATGGTCCCGTAATACCCGCGACGGCTATCGTAACGGTTCTGGGTAATGGATTTCAGCAATGTCTGCAAATCGTCATCATCCCGGTACCGGGCCCATAAGTAAGCATCGGCCGTGATCATGCCATCAAACGGCAGCACCTGGCGCGAACCGGTTTCATTCATCAGGTCCATCCACACCCGCACCTCTTCCGGTTCCCCTTCCTTGATCATCCCATTGCCGAACTTGGCATGATCAGTAGTATTCATTTCGCTTATATTGAATAGGATACATCGATCTCCAATGATATAGTGTGACAGGTATTTGACATTATGTATGGCAACATCATCCCCGATATCACTCGAGATAATCAGGCTGTTGGTGATGCCGACGGACAAACGCAAATCGTGATGCTCAAGTACCACATCGCGGACCGATCCGATCCTGATCAGTCCGAAAAACTCGGTATTCCTGATCTGTTGCGGATCAAAGATATCGGTCACCAGTATTTCGTCCCAGCTGGATGAGGTGTTATGGTTCTTCACCAGGGTTTCCACTTCGTCCGAGCGTAACCGCCGCCACTGTTTTTCCGATCCGCTGCACTGGCGATTCCTATGATAATACTGATCGGCACCCGATGGCAGAAATTCGGTTGGAATGAAGTCCTTGCCAAGCGTGTTTGGGGGAATGACGGATACAATTTCCATGAGCAATATACAATGATGGTTAGTTAGTAACAGATTTAAAGGTATAAGAATTCTCTGATTACAGAATGGTTATCAGATGATATTTCTCCCTGGAATGGCAAACAGGCGATGTTATTTTTCCTTTCCATGCAAATCCTTATCTTCGCGCCAGAAACT
>Ga0172379_10008749_pt1 | contig 12661 bp, 17 predicted proteins | sample GrowelOW334metaG_FD_119756 | JGI IMG/M metagenome (GOLD analysis project Ga0172379, IMG submission 119756) | Groundwater microbial communities from an aquifer near a municipal landfill in Southern Ontario, Canada - Groundwater well OW334 metaG | ecosystem: Environmental > Aquatic > Deep... | reverse complement strand
GAGGCCAACTCAATCACAAAAAAAACCATTATTATAAGCCTTATTACTATTAGCCTCATCCTAATCCTGGAGCTAGTGGTATACTTAGCCTGGACTGAAATTGTTAAATAAATCTAAGTCCACTTATAAAGAAATGTCTGTCCTAAGAAAGGGGGTGACGTATCAATGATGTATTGCGTAAAATGTCGTGCCAAGAGAGAAGGTAAAGACGCACAAGACGTTACCATGAAGAATGGTAAGAAAGCTACAAAAGCAGTCTGTGAGGTTTGTGGCACAACAATGTTCAAGATTGGAGGTAGTAAATAACCTTTGATTTGAATATCTAAAACAAAAGGGCACCGGTACGTCCGGCCCCTTTTGCGTTCTTCGGGTATGAATACTAATAATCCAAACAACTACCCCAAAGTGTTTACACTATTTAAAAAAAATTATGTTTTAGTTCCCCTGGAAGTTTTTGGCAGCAATCCTTATAAAACACTGATTTCAACTCTCATGTCTGCCAGAACTAAAGATGATACAACTTTAATTTCAGCCAAGCGTTTATTCAAAAAGGCTTCGACAATAGAAAAACTAGACCAATTGGGTGAATCTGAAATTAAAAATTTAATATATCCTGTCGGTTTCTACAAAACCAAGGCCAAGCACATTAAACACCTTGCAAGGTTGATCCTTACAAGATATGGCGGAATAATTCCCAAAACCCAAAAGGAATTGATAACACTTCCTGGAGTGGGAATCAAAACGGCAAATTTGGTTTTAAACAGAGCATTTGGAATTCCGGCTATTGCAGTTGATACCCATGTTCATAGGATAAGTAATCTCCTAGGTTGGGTCCATACAAAAACCCCCGAACAAACTGAAAAAGAATTAATTAAAATTGTTCCAAAAAAATATTGGTCGGACATGAATAGACTTTTCGTTTCAATCGGACGTCAATTTATCTCAAAGAAAAAGTTGGAAGAATTTTTGAAAAAGGAAAAACTAATCGATTAAATCCAGAAGGAAAGGAAACTTTTTATATTGAGGTCCTTTTTCAAGATTAAAATGACCTTCACCATTTTTAATAATCAATTTTCCTCCAACATTTTCTTGAATTATTTTCCCCTGGTCAATACCGCAATCATAGGGGTCTTTATTTGAGCAAATAATGTAAAAATTATTACATGACTTTTTAATTTTTACCCAATTGAACGGTTCTCCAACAAGACTTTTTCTGTAAACAAAAAATTCTGGTCTTGTACCCATATTTGCTGCTGCGGAAACTAGAATGGCCTTATTTATTTTTATTATATTGGGAATTTTTTCTAACAATTTAAGTGTGAAACTGGCTCCAGCCGAATGCCCTACGATTATACTTTCGTTATTAAAATGCCACTCCTTATTTAAAAAAATTGCTTTTAACCATTTATCTTTATCTGGCATATCAGAATCAGGCAAATATGGTACTCAAACTTTATAGCCTTTTTTCTCGAGTTCTTTTTTTAACCAAGGAAACCAATTTGCTTTAGAATTTGAAAAGGTGCCATGAAGTATTAATGCGTTTTTCATTCAAAAATTATTGAAACAGGACCATCCATTACTGCTTCTATTTGCATATATTCCCCAAAACTTCCCGTTTCAACTTTGACATTTTTTTCTTTTAATTTTTTAATAAATAATTCGTATAATTCTTTTGCTTTTTCTGGTTCTTCTGCATTTATAAAACTAGGTCTATTGCCATCCTTTGTATCGGCATATAGGGTAAATTGAGAAACCACCAAAATGCTTCCTTCTGTATCTTTGACCGATAGATTCATCTTTTTCTCCCCATCCTTCATCACACGAAGTTTTACTAATTTCTCAACCAGATATTCCAAATCTTTTTCCGTGTCACCTTTTTTGAATCCCACTAAAACAAAAAGGCCTTCGCCAATTTCTCCAAATGTTTTTCCACTCTCCACGCTAATAACTTTTGCTTTTTGGACCCGCTGGACAATAAGTTTCATAGACGTATTTTAACAGAATTTAACTTTCCAGTTTAGGTCGGTATTGAAGTGCCTCGGCAATGTGAATAGTAGAAATATTTTGTTCACCTGCCAAATCTGCTATCGTTCTGGCGATTTTTATAACTTTAAAGTAACTTCGGGCAGTGAGATTCATAGTGGCAGCTGCACTAATCATAATTGTCCGCGAACTTTCATCTATTTCACAAAAATTTTTAACATCCCGTGTACTCATTTCAGAATTTGATTTTATTCCTCTTTTTGTAAATCTTTTAAGTTGTATTTCGCGGGCTTTTTGTACGCGTTTTTGAATTTCCGCTGACTTTTCTCTCCCTTCACTATTATCGTCAACCAGTTTTTGTGTTTCAACTGAAGGAACATCAACATGAATATCAATTCTGTCCAAAATCGGACCCGAAATTCTTTTTTGATATCTTGAAATCATTCCGGGAAGGCAGGTACATAGTCTTTTTGTATCTCCGAAATATCCACAGGGACAAGGGTTGCAGGCAGAAACCAATAAAAACTGTGCCGGATATGTAACTGAGCCCTTTGCTCTGGATATGGAAACCCTACCGTCTTCCAAAGGTTGACGGAGAGCTTCCATTACATTTCTGGGAAACTCCGGAAATTCGTCCAAAAAAAGCACACCGCGATGGGCGAGAGAAATTTCTCCCGGCATTGGATTTCCGCCACCACCAATTAGTCCAATCCTACTTGTTGTATGATGCGGACTTCTGAAAGGTCTTTTAGTAATAATAGATTCTCCCTCCGGTAAATTTCCGGTTATGGAATATATTTTGGTTACTTCAAGGGCTTCGTCTTCCGTTAGCGTTGGCAATATTCCCGGAAGAGCTCTTGCAAGCATTGTCTTTCCGGATCCGGGCGTGCCTCTCAAAAATATATTATGTCCTCCTGCGGCTGCAATCTCGAGAGCGCGTTTAGCCTGCTCTTGACCGACTACTTCCGAAAAATCAAACTCGGCAATGGTTTTTGTAAGAAGCCTCCACAAATTTATTTTGGGCGCAGGTAAAATTTCTATAGTTCCACTTAAAAAACGCACGAGTGATAAAAGTGAATCAATGGGATAAATATCAACCCCTGAAATTACAGATGCCTCACCTTCGTTAATTTTTGGTACAAAAACTCTTTTAAATTTCTTTTCTTTGCCTAAACCCGTCATTGGCAAAATTCCATTCGTGTGCCGTAGTGCCCCATCCAACGAAAGTTCTCCAAAAAATAGCGCATCAGAAATATTTGGAGCAATTTGTCCAGACGCAATTAAGATTCCCAGAGCTATCGGCAAATCATAGGCTGGACCTATTTTAGGAAGATCTGCAGGAGCCAAATTAACTGTAATTCGACTAATTGGAAAATCGGCGCCACTATTTTTGATTGCACTTCTTACTCTTTCTTTTGATTCTTCCACGGCTTTGTCGGGCAAACCTACAATTGTAAAACTGGGTAAACCCTGCGTTGCTACATCAACCTCCACATCAATCAATACGGCATTTAGTCCACTAACCGCACCTGAAGTAATTTTTGCAAGCATAAAAGTCCTCTATTCAATATAGTACAATTTCAAAGTATCTAACAGATGAAGATGTATCTAGTTGGTTTTTCCACTAGCGTCATGACAACGATTTTTATGATCGGTACATTGATTTTGACAAGTTGAATCATTCAAATAAATATCTGGACAACCTGAGTCTTCCGGATGTGCAAACACCTCACACACTCCACCAGGCGCACAAACATATTGCAATTTTGGAATTTCTGGTATCGGTGTATATGAAGCTGTTGCCACCACCCCACTTTGACAAAAAGGATTTAATCTTACATTGGAACTGGCAGAACCATAATTAAACTGACACTCAGGCCCACAACCATTTCTGCAACCTAAAGTATCTATTATCCCGTCTTTTGTATACTCTAAATTTCCATACAATTGAAACCAGCTGGGACATGAACTAATTTCACTTACATATACATAGGAAAGGTCTGTTCCGGGATCGCAAGGAAGGTTTGATATATAGATTTTTTCATTTAAATTTAATGAATTTCCACAAATAGGAATCGATATGGGATAACAACCACTGTCAATATAATATTCTTCGATAAATTTCCCCATCGTGTCTATGTCCCCTTTTCTTTCCGCATCTCTTGCTTTGGCAATTTGCGCAGGAACATTTAATAAGGAAAAAACAATCAAACTAGCGATCAGCACAATAACTATTAATATCTCGACTAAGGTAAAACCACGAAGTTTCTTTCTCATGCATTTATGATATATCAATCAAGGAGATTATGAAAATTTTAGATAGCTTTCTTTTCAGCTAATCTTTGAAGAGAACGTCTTTCTTGTTCTTCTTTGAACACGGCCCTTTTTCTCTCATCATTTTTTAAATTACTTTCCACCACTTTTTGACATTCAGGATTGGGGCAAACTGTTTTTGTATAAGTAATCTCTGATTTTGACACAACTTCTGTAACAGATGAAACTATTACTCTTTGTTTTCCACAACGGGGACAAATACTCATCTGCTGAAACCTCCTCTCCCGGGTCTGTGACCATCTTTTCCATTCCGACCAAAGTTTCCACGTCCACCCTCACGTCTACCAAAAGATTCTCTGCGACCGAAACCACCACTTCTTTGAGGTCTGTCATTTCTTTCTTCCATTGGTTTTGCTTCAGCAACTACCAATTTTCTTCCGCCAAACTCCATATCGTTCAGTTTGGCAATTGCAGCAGATGATTCTTCAGGTGTTTCCATTTCAACAAAACCAAATCCTTTTGAATTTCCAGTTTCTCTGTCCATAATAATTTTTACCGATACGACAACCCCTACATCAGCAAAAAGAGTTTTCAACTCATCCTCCGTAGTAGAAAATGGTAGTCCTGCAACAAAAAGTCGTTTATTCATAAGCTCAAGCTTAAAAGTCAGAAGTTTTGGATTAAACGGCCAAAATATAAGCTATATGGAACATTATAGCATGAATTCGTATTAAATACTTGTAAAATGTGTGGGGATAAAATAAAATCTTTTTAAGTTAACAATTCTGAAATTCATTACTAAAAGTGTTATACTACAGCCACTCTGAAGAAAGGATGATCGCTGTTTTTTAGGACTTAAAAACTAAAAAATAGAGGAAAGTCCAGGCAGCAGAAAGCAGGATATCCGGCGCAAGCCTGAGACTGTGAGGTTTGCACGTAAGTGTTTAACTTTACAGGCCAGAAAGGACCACAGAAACTATGTCGATCCCTTTACCCTAAAGGTAAAGGGAAACGAGTGAAAAGAGGCAACCCTTATCCGCTGCAACCTCCGAAAGGGACGCTTGAGGCGCTTTCCCAAGTCCCGAGGTTCGAGGGCGTAGATGGATGATCATCGAGAAACAGAACCTGGCTTACTAATCTTCAGAGTACGAAGTAACCCTCCTAAAGGAGGGTTTTTTCGTGTCAAAAAAAGACAAGCTTATATTAACACCGCAGAAAGCATTTTTGTTATCCTACTCTTCCTTAACTAAATAATTTTTAAGAAGCACTTGAAGTGTTATAACAACAGGCACGGCAACTATCACCCCCATTACTCCAAGTAATTTTGCACCAATTGTGATTGCTATTAGAACAACAATTGGTGAAACTCCAGCAGATTTTTGCATAATCTTTGGAACTAGAACATAATTTTCTAACTGATTGACTAGAAATGCCACAACAATTGCACCAACTCCTGTCAAAGGTGAAATACCAAACCCAATAAGAACTGCCGGAATTGCAGCCGCAATAGGACCCAAAACTGGTACTATCTCAAAAATGCTAGCCAAAATTGCTAAAGGAAGAGCAAAGGGAATTTTAATTAGTAAAAGCCCAAGATAAATTCCTACTCCCACGGCCAGCATCAAAATTAGTTGTCCGCCAGCCCATTTTCCTAGTTTTTCTTCAATTTCACTAATTAAATTACTTACTTTATTACCTCTTTCTTCACCAAGAGAGGACTTGATTTGGTTATGTGAACCATTATGGGTTAATAATAAATAAAATGTAAATACAAGTATCGTTACAAGAGAAAAAATATTTGAAAAAACAGAAACAGTAAAATTCAAAACTTTACCGGAAATGTCTCCAAATTGATTTAATAATCCCAAAGAATCCACGTCTACATTTATGTTCGAAAGATATGAAGGAAGGGCGTTAATAAAATTTGTTGTTTGTTGAACCAGAGTTGGCGCAATTAAAGCTATCATTCCACCCAATATACCTATCACCAAGACATAGGTAATTATTACCGACAAAGTTCTGGGAATTTTGATTTTGCTAAGTAAGTTTACCAAAGGCTTCATCATCGTCATTAAAAGGAAAGCAACAAAAAGCTGTAAAATTATCGTACGAAGGTAAAATAACAGCCAGAGGCCCAAAAGAAAAAGAACTGTAAAGATAATGGTTTTGTGGGAAATTTCAATTTTCTTAAGCATTTGTACTATTATGCCATTTTTCGACTGTTTTTTCCACATTTTCGGGATATTTAAGGTCAACTATATTAAACCAATTTATTCTATTATCATTCTTGAACCAGACAATTTGCCTCTTTACGTATTTTTTTTCTTCAGTTTCCCAAAGTTTTATTATTTCTTTCTCCGACTTCCTCCCTTCGAAAAAAGCTCTCCATTGTCCGTAACCCATTGAACTCATTGACTGCATATCCCAATCAACATGATTTTTTAAAAGTTCAGCAATTTCATTCTTAAGTCTTTCTTTAAATCTTTCCGAAACTCTTTTTTCAATTTTGCTTCCTAAATATGCATTATTCGCAATTAATCCAATTTGCAAAACACTGTATTTTTCTATCTTTTTTTCATCAGTTTTGGTATTTCCATGTGTCGTCTTCCAAGTAGCTATTTCAATAGCACGAATTAACCGTCTTGGGTTCCTCTTGTCTGAAGTGTTCATTCCCGCCGCTTTTATTGAATCTATCTGAGCCAACATTTCAAAAAGTTCATCCGTAGTTTTATTTTCCAAACTCTTTCTCAAACGGTTACTTTTAGGTACTTCAGCAGTAGCAATTCCATCAATTATGCCTTTTATATAAAGTCCTGTACCACCTACAACTATTGGCAATTTGCCTCTTTTTACAATGTCCGCTATCACTCTTTCAGAAAATCTCAAATATTGTGAGACACTAAAACCATGTCTAGGGTCAGCCAAATCGTAGCCCCAAATTTTTATTCCTTTAACTTCATAATAGCCAAATTTTTTGATCCAAAGAAATTTTAATTTTGCGTTTTTAGGTAAATCTTTACCCGTACCAATATTGAGACCTTTAAATACTTGACGGGAATCGGCAGAAACAATTTCGCCGTTAAATTTTTTAGCCAGAAAAATAGCTAAAGATGTTTTACCGGTAGCTGTTGGGCCACAAATAACTAAAAGTTTGCTCATTTATTAACTGCTTGCGCTAGTATACTTTGTAAGAGCAGATTTCCAAAATCTTAATGCCAAAAACATCGCTGTAATTCCTATTGTTAATGCCACGACAATTCCCATTGCACTAGTTAATCCCATTAGTGCTTTTGCGGGAAGACTCATCATTACTCCTACTGGAACGAGATATGTGAGAAGTCCTTTTAAGGGTTCTTTGTAAATATCTACCGGAAGTTTTCCTAAATTTGTAGTATCCCGATAAATCATCACTGCATGATCAATTTCTAAGGTAACAATTGCAAAAGCCAAAATAGCAATATGAAATGCAGTCGCTATTATAAAGCCGTTAATTAATAATATTAGATATAATAAAATTCCGACAAATGTCGGATGAAGGTGGATCCCATAAATGATTATTAAAATTACAAGCGGTGGAATTGTGATTAAATCAATTATGTCCGCACCCCCCATCAAAACTCTAAAAAGAGAATTTAAGGGTTTTACCAAAACCAAATCAAAATCTCCTTTAATAATCATTGATCGAAAACTATACACCTCTCTAAACAAAAACTGAGTGCTTACATCGATAAGATTGAATGTTAAAAAGAAAAATATTATTTGGTCTTTAGAATAACCTGCCAATTTTCCGGTTCCGGAAAGTAAGAAAAACAAAAATAGGAAAAATAAAGTAAATCTAAAAAATTTTCCTATCAAAAACATAAATAAAGCAAGTTTTTGCCCTAAAACCATAGAAAAGGAGTTCTTACTCATCATCCACCATACTTTAAAATATTTTTTCATCTTCCAATAGCTTGATAAACTTTTAATCCTTTTTGCCAAACAACATTAAGTGCCATCCAAAGAACCCCAACCCACGCAGTTGCCACCATAAGTCCTCCAATAAGCGCCCAACCACCAACGTTTCCTAAATAAATCTCTATCGGGAAATAAACAAGATATGGAAAAGGTGTTGCTAAAATTATTGACTGTAGTGCCTGTGGAAAAATATTTATTGGAAAAACTGATCCGGATAAGAATTCAACTATTACAACCGTCACCAAAAAGTGTGATCCCCAACCAATTTCAGGAATCCAAAATGGAATAGAACTTAAAAGAAAAAGTATCAGGAAATAAATTAAAATCGCCAAAATAATACTTACTAAAAATGCTAAAAGTGCAAGCATATTTGTTTGCAGAAAAAACGGTGGTTTAAGAATTATAAAAAGAAGTGTAAATTCTATAACAGCAAACAACATATTAAGAACCTTACTTGCAACATCTCTCGTAAACCAGTACTTAAAGTAGTTAATCGGTTTTAATAAATAGTTGGAAAGATCTCCATTTGCCACATCACGACTTACATCCATTGCTCTTGCAGAAAAAACAAGCGCCCGTACAATCATTACCCCAAAAACATAGGTTAATATTGTTGTTCTGTCGTAATTAAAAATTTGTCTAGTCGAATCTGTATATACACTACTCCAAAGAAAGAATGTAAGAAGAATTTGCAAAACATTACGAACCCTCCAAAGAATAAAATTTAATCTATAAGCAAATTCTTCTTCAAAAGAGATTTTGAAAATTTGCAAATATTTTTTCATCGCGTTACAAACAAATTATTTCGCCATCTCTCCTCTGAAAGCCTTCCGAATTACTTCTTCTATGGGAATTTCCTCAATTGTCAGATCATCTACCGGAAAATTTTGCAAAAGTTCAGAGGCGGCAATTGCTGCTGTAGATCTGGGAACAGAAATGATTACCTCGGGGAATACCAGTTTCTTGATTTTTCCTATCTTTTCCAGATCTGAAATATTATTTTCATTGGAAAGTCTAGCTTTTATAAGTTTCTCTTTTGCAAATTGAGAAATCAATTCCTCAAATGCTCCATCATAAAGAATTCGTCCATCATTAATAATGATTACTCTTCTCGCCAGATTGGCAAGATCGTCCATATTATGAGAGGTCAATAGTATGGTTGCACCATACTTGCGATTGTAATCATAAATAAAATCGCGAATTTTAGCCTGAGCTATAATATCAAGTCCTATTGTTGGTTCATCCAGAAAAAGAACTTTTGGCTTATGAAGTAGAGCCGCTGTCAATTCCATTCTCATTCGTTGTCCCAATGAAAGTTTTCTGACAGGAATTGTTAGAAGTTTTCCTATATCCAAAAGGTCTACCAGCTCTTTAAGACTTTCGTTGTAAACACGGGTTGGTATACTGTAAATTGCACGATTAAGTTCAAAGGTTTCTATTGCCGGAAGATCCCACCAAAGTTGATTTTTTTGCCCCATCACAAGAGATATCTGTTTTAAAAATTCAGGATTCCTATCCCATGGGTTATATTCCATTACTTCCACAAAACCCGATGTGGGATATAAAAGCCCGGAAAGAGTTTTTAAAGTCGTGGTCTTTCCAGCACCATTAGGGCCAATAAATCCTACAAGTTCTCCCGACTGAATCGTAAAAGATATTTCTTTAAGTGCGTGGATGTTTTTTTTCTTAGGAGAAATCAAAGATTTTATGGCGCCCTTAATCCCCGGTAATTTTTCCGTTACTTCAAAATTTTTTACCAAACGATCAACAATAATTGCTCGATCCATATCCCTAGTATACAGCAATAATCAAGCTCCAATAATCCTGAACACCCATAATTAAAGCATTAGAATTTATCGCTTTAGCGAGAGACTTGGCGTTTAAGTTTTTTACCTGGAGTAAATCTGGGAAGCTTGTGTGTTTTTATAGTAACCATTTTTTCTGTTTTGGGAATCTTTACAGTCTTACCTTTCATTGAAATAACCCTGAAAGTGCCAAAACCTGAAAGAACCACCTTTTCACCTTTACTAAGTACACGTCCCACTTCTTCCAAAAAAACATCAATTGCCTCTTCTGCGGCTTTTTTAGTTAGATGTGCCTTTCTGGCAACCTGATCAAGGAGCTCTGTTTTCGTCATATTTTCTCAAGAATACGGCAAGACTTGTAAAATGTCAAGAAAAATCCTTTATTTTTTAAAACACTATTTTGCTGGGAACAATTATTTGGCGCTGGTTGTTTCTGTTGCACGGACTTCGCGAATAACGGAAACCTTGATTTGTCCTGCATATTCTGCTTCTTTTTCTAATTTATTGACTATGTCATGGGCCAACACTGTTAGTTTATCATCATCAACTTCATTCGGATTAACAATTACGCGAACGTCACGACCGGCCTGAAAAGCAAAAGCTACATCTACTCCCGAAAAACCTTTTGCAATATCTTCAATTACACTCATTCTTTTGACATAATCTTCATGCGGTTCATATCTAGCTCCCGGACGACTGCCCGAGATCGCGTCCGCTATCCAAACAACGACACTTTCGTTACTGGAAAATGGACGGTCTTCATGATGTTCAGCAACACAGGAAATAACTTCTTTGGGAATTCCATATTTCTTAAGTAGATTTACACCAAGCTCTATATGGTTCCCCTCTTCATTGGTAATCACTTTACCTATATCGTGAAGAAGACATCCCAATCGCACGACATCGGCTTTGGCTCCAATTTCGTCCGCAATAGCAATGCCCATTTTTGTTTCTTCAATCGTGTGAATTCCAAGGTTTTGACCATACGAAGTTCTGAATTTAAATCTGCCTATCATTCGCATGAGTTCAACCGGCAAATTATAAACTCCGCATTCATGAGTAATTTTCTTTCCTTCTTCCAAAAGTACGTCCTCCATTTCACTTCTAACCTGCCTAATTACCTCCTCTATTCTTGAAGGTTGAATTCTTGCGTCTTTAATTAACAATTCCAAAGCGCGTCTTGCAATTTCGCGTCTTATTGAATCAAATGAGGAAAGTCTAATTTCCTGAGTTTCGTCTATTTCAATCTCAACTCCGGCTTCTTTTTCAAAAGTTCGGATATTTCTTCCTCCTGCTCCAATAATCCGACCTTTAACATCTTCATTGGGAACGGCAACTGAGGAAACTGTATATTCAGCTGTATAATTTGTTGCACCATGCTTCATGGCATCAATTAGAATTTCTACTGCTTTATCGTGAGCTTCTTCTTTTATTTTTTCTTCAGAGGCTCTAATTTTTTTGGCAATTTCGGCTGTTAAATCATTTTGTACTTCTTCAAGAAGTACTTTTTTGGCCTCATCAGGTGTCATTTTGGCAACTTTGGCAAGTTTATCTAAATATTCGTCTCTATTTATCATGTTTTTATTGGCCAAAGAAAACTGGTCTTAAAGTAGACCTGCGGCAAAAGAAGTTAAAATTTGAGTATCCTTTACCATTGTTTTTGGCTCTTAAAGTATATTATACCTTTTTTATGACTACTTTTTCAATGGTTTCCCAAGAAAATCCTTTAGAAGCTAAATATTGAAACTTCTTTTGTTTGGCTATTTTAGGATCAAATCTATCCCATTTATAATCTCTTTTTTCCAAAAGTTCACGGGCCATCTTTTCTTCATCGATTGGGGTTACCTCCAAAATATCTTCTATAACATTTTTATTAATTCCCTTTTTCCCCAGTTCAAGTTTTAATACCCTTAGAGAAATTTTCTTAAATGCCACTCTTTGATCAACCCACCATTTAGCAAATTTAACATCATCCAAAAGCTCAAAATGTCGCAATTTTTCGACCAGATCCTTCCACATACTTTCGTGAACTTTCTTGCGTTTAAGATACTCATCGATTTCCTTTTCACTTCTGGGTCTTAACATTGCAAATTTGAGAAGTTTATCCAATGTTTTTTGAAATTCTGCCTTTCTGACAATTTTTTGAACTTCTTCATCTGTTAACTCTGTCCCAATTTTAATATGCGATAAAACGAGGTTATCAAGATCAATTCCAAAACCAAAGGTTCCATCAAGATACACATTTACCCTTTTTCCGTTTTTTTGTGACTTCAAAAGTGTTACTGTAGGCATAGTTTCAATTTTCAATTTTTCAATTGAGAATTGTCAAAATGATAATTGTTAATTGAAGATTATTCCTCTTTCTCTTCTTCTCCAATTTCTTTAGGAAGTTTTTTACCTGAGGCAACCATTTCGCGGATTTTTTTGTCGATTTCGTCGGCAATTTTTGGATTGTCTCTGAGATAAATTTTAGCTGCTTCTTTGCCTTGAGCAATGGGTTTACCTTCGTAATTAAAAAAAGAACCGCTCTTGCCGATTAAACCAAGTTCCAGTCCTACATCCAATATTCCACCAGCACGGCTTATTCCCTCAGTTTCCATAATATCAAATTCTGCAACACGCAAGGGAGGTGCAACTTTATT
>Ga0172379_10008748_pt1 | contig 12663 bp, 17 predicted proteins | sample GrowelOW334metaG_FD_119756 | JGI IMG/M metagenome (GOLD analysis project Ga0172379, IMG submission 119756) | Groundwater microbial communities from an aquifer near a municipal landfill in Southern Ontario, Canada - Groundwater well OW334 metaG | ecosystem: Environmental > Aquatic > Deep... | reverse complement strand
TCTTTTAATGAATAATCTTCTTTGGCATAATTATTATCCTATGCTAATTATAGAATATAAAAAAAGAAAATCATATTATAAAGCATTGCAAAAAGATGAAGAATATTTTGTTTCATATTTTATAAGGAGATATTTTGCTGTGCATAAGAAGAGATATGGAATGTGACCACAAAACAATAAAATGTAGTCACATAATTTATTATTTTATTTTTAACCAAAATGTAACAAAGCTAAGTCAATAGCATAAATGCCATGATTTAATTCTTCAACATCAAAAATAACTTTCAACCCTACTTTAAAGCATTAAACAATTTCATTTGATAACCAAGCCTGTAAGTTACCCCAGTATATTCAAATTCCAATCCTCGTTCATGTAATAATCCATAAAAATTGTTCGTAATATCAATTATTGGATTTAATTCTGAACAAACTTTTTTTCTAAGATCTGTAGCTCTTTTAAATGTTGAATTAAAAAATCCAAATCTTACACATTGTTTGTCAATAATACTGTCTAGTTGACTATACCTCTTTCTTAATATCTCTTCTCTCCTAATTAAACAATTAAGTTCTAAATTTAATTCTTCATCAGACATTTCATTAGCTCTTTCTAAATATTCTCTTGTTTTATCACTCATAAGTCCACTCATATATCAATAGCAAAGAAATTGATTTTATAAAGATTTATTTGATTTATTTTGAGATGATAAAAAGAAGAACTAACAACTAAGGATGAATTTCCTCTTCACCCCGTTCTCTTAATTGACGATTAAAATCTTCAAAAGCTTCATCAAAGTTAAATTTTCGCATAGCTCTACCTGTCGGTAAAAAGTAATGATTTGTTGCATGCATTTTTCCTTGTGAATCGATAAATCTTGGCAATTCTTCTTTTGTAATAATTTTTCTTTCAAGGGGATTAAGTAATGGTAACCAAGACTGTAATTCTATAAAAGGAAGACTCATAAGATCTTGTACAGATTTCCAACCAGAAACTGTAAGATTTTCTCCATGAATTCTAAAATCAATTAACCCTCTGCTATCTAAATCAATTTTAGGTGCTAATACTTTAATTCCTTCAAAATCATAAGGATCAAAAGGATCACTAATAGAATTATAATGTCTTTTATTAAGTTTTTTTGATAACTCTTTAAGTAAACTAGTTGAAGAAACAGTTCTTCTCATATAATCATACAAATTTAATAACATTCCAGCACTATCCCAATTTACATCAGGATGATGTATATTAAATAAATACTCTTTTCCTTCATATTCAAATTGTGTAATATCCATAAATTCATTACCCCTTGGATACCATTCAGCATTTTCTTTAGCAACAATTAATCCTTTTTCTAAAAGAGTTTTGCCGTCTTCTAAAAATACTCCATCGTAACTAAATACTGCACGAAAATCTAATCCAACAAGGACAAGATCTATATCTCTCCAATTATCTCGCTGTAAACTGCTTCCTACAGCATATAATCCGCATCCGTGAAAATAAGGCTCCCATTTTTTTATTTTTGAGAATTTTACAACATCATCACAAAATCTTGAGACTTCTTTACTATTAGAGCTTCCCAACCAACTTAAATATTCTTCTTTAATCATTTCCTTTTAGAGAAAGTACATCTTTAAAAATATTTATATACAATAAAATTTACCACTTCTATTCAGCATTATCCACTCCCAAGTTACTTCACCATGTTTAAAAATTAAAGATCTGTAGCTCTTTAATTTCATCCATAAAAAGAGGCAGATAAAACTTTAAATAAAACACCATGTTAAGTAAATCAATGAATAATAAAAAAGAGATGCAGACTACAATTGTTGAAGTTAAAAATAATCATCAATTAGAAGAAGTAAGCAAAGAAGAATTTTTAGGTATTTTACGTCTCGTTGCACCTGGAACAAATCTTCGTAGCGGACTTAATGGAATAGTTGATGCAAAAAAAGGTGCATTAATTGTCGTTGATAATGAATTTGTGGGCCCGTTATTAGATGGAGGATTTAAGGTAAATTGCAGGTTCACGTCCCAAAGAATTATTGAGCTGGCTAAAATGGATGGAGCAATTGTTCTATCTAAAGATATGAAGAGAATTCTTTTTGCGAATACTTCATTAGCACCCGACAGTAGAATTCCTACAAAAGAAACAGGTACAAGACACAAAGCTGCAGAAAGAACAGCTAAAATGACTGGAAATTTAACAATAGCAATATCTGAAAGAAAAAATGAAATTAATTTATATTATAAAAATATGAAATATCACCTAAGAACAACTCAGGAAATTTTAAGAAGTTCATCAGAAACTCTCCAAATTCTTGAAAAGCAAAGAGAATTATTTGATCAAAATCTCTCTACACTTCACCAAATGGAACTGAAAAACAAAATAAGTCTTAGACACGCATCAAAAGTTATTCAGAAAGGAATGGCTATGGGAAAAATTCTCGAATCTCAGGAAAAAACATTAATCGAACTTGGGAATGAAGCAGTAGCATTAAAGTTAAGAATAAAAGAACTGATAAAAGACGTTGAAAAAGAAACCGAACTAGTTATAAAAGATTATTCAAGATTAAATCTTAAAAAATCAAAAGACTTATTATCAACTTTATCATATGAAGATTTAATTGATCTTGATAATATATTAATTGCACTTGGCCAAAGAGAAAATAAAGGGATGGACTCAATTCAAGGTTGGAGAATGCTTTCAAAGACTAATATATCTGAAAAGGAAATAGCAAGTATACTGAATAAGATGGAGAATTTAAATAAAGTTATCAATGCAAATCCAAATGTCTTCAGAAATATTTTAGATAAAGAAACTGCAGAACAATTCATAAGTGAACTTCAGAAAATAAAAGATTTTTAGAAAAGGAATATTTATATAATAAAAAACCATATATTAAAACATGGATAATCTAGAAAAGATTCCAGAGAAAAAGAGTGTGGTAATCCTGGTGATATTAAGTTATATAACCCTTGGGATTTACCCGTTTATTTGGTATATAAAACGTTCAAAAGAACTCAATAATTTAAACACTCAAGCAAAACTGAAAAAACTAATTTCAGTTATACCATTAAGTCTGTATATTTTAATAATAATTTTTGCAATTGCAGGAGCATATTTAATATATTCAAATCCTACCCAATACTCATCTCAAGTATCATCTATTTCTCAAATACCAATAGAAATTTTAATTATTAGTTCAATTATTCTTGTTTTTGGTTTATTGCTTTTTATTTTTATTTTAGCTCTTGGATTTAAAACTAGAAAAATTCTGAATCAAGCTTTGATTAACAAAGGAGAAAAAGTAAAAATTTCTGGATTTTATACTTTTTTCTTCAACTTTCTATACCTGCAATATGAAATCAACAGAATAATTGATGACAAAGAAAATAATAAGAGAAGAGGTCCGTTAATATGGTTTATAATCCTATACATTCTGCCCGTGTTAATTTCTTTAGTTACTATAATCCTAGCTATTTTAGGAATATAATTATATTTTTATTAAATTTAAATTCTTTTTTCAACTTTAATAGAAGTTGGAGCTTCACCGCCATGCCAGGTGAATCTTGGCCTTACCCTCATTGGATAAATTCTCTCAGAATTATCATCAAGAATAATTGCAGAGCCTTTTAATTTAGGCAAATCATCAATATGTTTTTTAATACTATCAAAAAGATACGTTTGCATAATATCATTTAATGCAAGAATATCTGGCTGTGCTGTAAGCCTGTGTGAAATAATAATATCGCTCTGAGTCATAACATCTTTATGAATTTGGCCAGGCTGTTGTGTTGCTAAAACAAGAGAAATTCCTGGTTGTCTTCCTTCTCTTAATATTTGCACCAGCGGATCAGTTGCAGAAGTTTTTCCTTCTTTTGGAAGAAACTCATGCGCTTCATCAATAAATATCCAAACCAAAGGAACATCCCTTGTATTTTGATATGCCATATAATCAATTCCATGTCTGACAGATTCAACTTCCTCCTGTTTTCTTGACATCATTCTTTCACTAAACAACTTTTTACATATTAATCCAATAACCAAAGCCCTTACATTAAATGCCCCAATTGAATTATAAACACTTAAATCAATAACACTTGTTATTCCAGGATTTAAAAAATCACTTATCTTTATTTCTTTTTCGTTTTTACTTCCAAAAACTCCCCAAGTACTAGCTCCTTCAAATAAACTGACTGCAGTATTTTTTTCATTTTCATTGGAATTTTCATCAGTCTTTATTTCCATAATAATATCCGAAATATCAAAATTCTCTCGGTTTTTAATTCTGCCAATAATTCTCTCAATTAAAACTGCAACCGGATCAATAATGTCTAAATTAAATATAATTGTCCAATCTTCAGAATTCAATTCAGAAACTTTCAAAGAAAATGGCTCATCAGCTGGAATTCCTTTATTAATAAATTCTTCAAAATAACCATAAGGTACAAATATTTTTACAGGAAGTTTTTTTGGCTTCAATTCCCATTCTTCAAGGAGATATTTTTCTTTTTCGTTTTCATATTTCATTGTCCAGAAAATCCCCATAGTATCAAAAATAATCGGAGCAATATTTCTCCTTGCTTCTTCAGGCAGCTGTGAAAGTTCTTCTGCAATTGTTCCTAAGGTATAAGACTTTCCCGAACCACGTTTGCCGGCCACTAAAATTACATGACTTCTTGAAACATCTAAATAAATCGGATTTGACAAAGAAGTATACTGCCCCATTCTAACATATCCCTTACCAATCTTTACAAGTCCTTTATTTCCAAACCTCTTTTTATCAGCATCATCTCTGCCTATAATAATATCATATGGCATAAAAGACATAGCAAATTTGCATATTTAATTATTTCTAATATATCACAAATATATAGAATAAATAAAATGTGGAAATAATTAATCATAGGTATATTTATAAATTATAAGAAAGAATTAATTAAATGGAAAATAATGTTAGCTCAATTAAAGAAAAAGTGCTTTTACTTTCAGGCCCAACTTATCATCGAAGTTTAAAAGATGATAATACAGTAATTTGCATACCAGAAACCAATAATCAGAGATTTGATAGGGAACTTCATGAAATGTATAATGATGCTAAAAAAGTTAGAGAACTTACTGAATATTTAAAGGGGCAATTCAAACCCGGATTTTACCAAGGATGTCAAAGAACAGAAATGTGTCCAAATGAAAGAGGGGCTTTTGACACAGAAGTTGAATTAGAACACAGACACCCTTACTAATAATAATCTTGCATCCTAAAACCACATAGATCAAACTACCATAACATTTTTAAATGCATAAAATTTAACTAAGAAATGGTTGACAAAAATATTTCAAGTGAAGCAAAAGATTCAGAAAACAAATCAGATGCAACTAAGCTCAAAACAAGAAAAGTGCCAATGCACAACTGGGCAATTGCAACTTATATCTTCGCAATATTAAGCGTAGTTCTTTTAATAATGCTTTTCACAGGTAATACATTTGGACTTACAGGAAATGTAATAAGCCAAAGTGATATGAAAAAACAAGTTGATACATTTGTAAATACTAAATTACTTCCAACAGGTGGAGCAACTATTGATGATTTAACACAAAAAAGTGGATTATATGTTGCAACAGTTAGTTTTGATGGCGAACAAGTCCCATTATATTTTACTAAAGATGGAAAATTCATAAGCCCAGGTAGTGATTTGCTTTCTATAACTTCTTCATCTTCAAGTTCAAATAGCTCAACAAACACAGAAGATATTCCAAAATCAAGCAGACCAACAGTTGAACTATTTGTTATGAGCTTCTGCCCATATGGAGTAAATGCTGAGAAAAATATTCTTCCAGTAATAGACCTTCTTGGAAGTGTTATAAATTTTAAGATTAGATATATAGTTACTGTAAATGGAAATACAATAAGTGATGTAAGTTCTCTTCACGGATTAAATGAAGCAAAAGAAGATGCAAGACAGTTAATTATAATGAAATACTATCCAGATAAATTCTACAGCTACTTAAAAGAATTTGATAATACTTGTTATCCTGTTGCAAGTGATTCAGCAAAATTAGACCAATGCTGGAAAAACACAGCTACAAAACTTGGAATGGATACAAATAAAATAGAAACTGCAGCATACAGCTCAGAAGGAATTAACCTTTTGAAAGCAGAACAAACAAATGCTGATAAGTACAGTGTATCTGGAAGTCCAACTTTAATAATCAATGGAGTTCAAAGCACTTCAATATACAGTGGAACCCAATCAACACAAGAAGCAATTTGTAGTGCATTCAACCAAGCGCCTTCACAATGCAGTCAAATAATAAACTCAAGTTCATCTACTACAACTGGAAGCTGTTAATACATGAAAATCGCTGATTTAAAATCTGGGCAGGGAAAAGTTGATATTACAGTAACTGTTAAAGACATGGAAGAACCAAGAGTTATTGATAAATTTGGGAAGCAAATTAAAGTTGCAAATGCAACTGCAGTTGATGATTCTGGAGAAATAAAATTAACTTTATGGAACGACGACATAAATAATATTAAAGTTGGAAGTATTGTTAAAATAACAAATGGTTACGTTAATGAATTTAAAGGAGAATTGCAGTTAACTTCAGGAAAATTTGGGAAAATTGAAATTGTAGAAAAAAAGGGTGATAAAGATGATGATGATAATGAAGAGCTTGAAGAAGAAATTTCTGACGAAGAAGGAATAGATTATTAGAATCAATAAACTAATTCAAATCAGCTAAATATTTAATCTCCTGTTCGCTTAATTTTAGTTCTTTCTGAATTCCAGCATTTTTTAAAATTGGTTTGATTATATTAAATTCCTTTGAAGCCTTTGCTTTTGAACAATGAATATGCTCTGCATACTTAGCAATTATTGTCTTCTTATTTGCATTTTTTGAATTATTAATCCATATTTTTAATATTCTAGTTGGCTTTTGGTAGTGTGTAAATCCTTTTTTAGGAGATTTTTTAGATAAAGACACCCCAGCACTTAAAAAAATGTTCTGATACACTAAAAACCTCCAGTATCTTTGCCTGTTAATTCTTCCAACAAACACATCTGCAATACTTAACGCCTCATATGCGTTAAATAATTCTTCACCGTAATATTCATAAGGAATATTTTCTTCTATCCACAAAAGAATTTTTTCCAAAGGCATATCAACTGAATCATATACAAATAAAGTTTCATCAGAAAGCATATTTTTAAAGATAAAATTTAAGGCCTGAAATATATCTCGTTGTTTATTTCTTAGATCAAGAGGAGAATAAACCATTGAACTATTTTTATCAGAAGCAATAGTCTGAAGATCATTAATTGAAGCTCTTGCGTCACCATTTGATCTCACAGAAATAGAAAGTAAAACTTGATTGTCAATTATTAAATGTTCTTTTTTTGCAATTTCTTGAAGGATAAAATAAATTTCTTTATAATCTAATTCTTTTAAATTAGCCATCTTGCATTTATTTCTCAGTTCTGAAAATTTTCCGTCCCAGATATTATTTGCAGTAATTACAATCGGAAACTGAGTATTATCAATTAAATCTAATAACTCAGACAGCCCGCCTTTATCAACTGAAGAAAGCCCATCAACTTCATCAACTAAAAGTAATTTGCTTTTTTTAAAAAGACTTACCTGCTCAGAAGCGGGTTTTAATTTAGACTCCAACTGAGACTTATTTCTAAAATCACTTGCATTTAATTCAAAAAGCTCTAAGTCAAGTTCATTTTTTAAAATATGAGCTAAACTTGTTTTTCCCACACCTGCCGGACCATGAAGAAGAATTGCTTTCTTTTCTTTTGGAAAATTACTAATAAACAATTTTACCTCTTTTATAGCTGCATCCTGTCCTTTTAAATCAGAAAATTTTAATGCACGATATTTCTCTGCCCAATTTTTAAATTCTTCACTCATTTTACCTCCGGATAATGTTCATAAAATTTTTCAATAAATCTCATTTCTGATCCTAAATTAAGATTCAATAAAAAAGTATAATCATTCCAAAAATTAAAAGTTTTAAAAACAACCTCAGGCAAATTTCTTAAAACTCCTTTATTAACTGCATCTCTATACTCTTTATACGCTTCCCTTGCATCAATTATATAATCTTGAAGAGACAAAACTCGATCATTAAAAGGACTTAATTTAAAAATAGCCAAATCACAAAGAACCTTTCTATGGGCTAATGTTGATTGTTTTCTTAAAGACTGTGAAGTTGATATCCCATTTGTATCTTCATCAACTTTGCTCATTTCATATTCATATAACTCATCAGGAAAACTGTCAATAATTCTATTTAAATCTCTTATAACTTTTCTTACTTCTCTTCCTTTTCTCATTATTTTAGAATTATTGTTTATCATTTAAATTATTTTACTATAACCTTCAAAATGTATCGTTTTATTATTTAAATCAAAAAAACAATGTTTCCCTTGTTTTTTGGATGCTCAAGAATTAAACCATAGCATTATTTAACTTTAGTGTTTTAATTCTTGACATCATAAATTTCATTAATTTTATACCTGCCTCGGGTATATAATTTCCCGCTCTGACAATCTATAAAATGAGTGTTTTCTAAAATTGTTATACTTGCTATTGGTCTTGACAATTCTTGATTTCCTTCAGTTATTAATAGTGGAATTTCTCCTTCTAACCAGTAAACTCTTTGTCCTTCTTTTAAAAAATTATAAATACTTCCAGCTTCTAATTTTTTAGGAATACATTCTTCTTCTAATCTTCCAAGAGTATCGGTTTTTCTTAATGCCAAATCTGGATTAAATTCAACTTTAATTCCCATTTTATCTTACCAATAATAAATCTCTATTTATTATAACAGGCCTCATTGCTTCAATTTCAGTCCTATAAAAAGGGATATTTGGTATAGGATTATATAAAAATATTTTCTGATTTAAAATATGAGCAAATCCTAATTCTAAAAAAGTATTTCCACCAATATAATTATGTATATTATTTTTATCAACATTATATGCTAAAACCGCTTCACCACCTTGCATTTTTCTCCAAAATTCTCTAATAGCATCATTTTCATTTTTTTGTTTAATCTTAATTATCTCTTTCTCTAAATCAGTTTTACCAATAAAAGGACTTGCTAAATCAGTTACAAATGCTTCATGACCTAGGTCTATTAATTTATCTCTAATAGAAATCATACCTTCTGTAAATTGCATACTTCCAATAACTCCAATTCTCATTTACTTCCCTCTTCCAGCCATGATAAAACTTGCCAATAATGCCTCAAGCTGGATAAATTCATCAGAACCCTCAACCATCCTAAATTCAATTTCTCCTGTTCTTTCAGTCAACTTAACTTTTAATTCCGGCTCAATAGGCATATTCCAAATTTCTTTTTGAATTGATTTAATAATATCTGTTCCTGAAATACTTTCTCTCAGCATAACTTCCAGCAGTTTCTCTCTTGAATTCACAAAATCTCCAGATAAAGCATATTCAAGAATAACTCTAATATCATTTGGCTTAGCACTTGGGACCATAATTGTTATTAGATCCGATGTAATTGTAGGACTTATAGATGCAGTTGTTTGCAATAAATTAATAGTTCTTCTGCAGTCTCCTCCACTAATTTCAAAAAGAGAATCAATAACTTTATCATCAATTTTTAAATTTTCTTTTAATGAAATTCTTTTGACAATTTTATCCAAGTCTTTTTTCTCTAATAATCTAAACCTAAAAACAGCACATCTTGATTGAATAGGGTCAATTACTTTACTGCTATAATTACATGATAAAATAAATCTACAGTTTGAGGTATAATTCTCCATTGTTCTTCTTAATGCATTTTGAGCTTCATTTGTCAAAGCATCAGCCTCATCTAAAAATATTACTTTAAATGGTATTTTTGAAATCGCCTTTGTTCTAGCAAAATCTTTTACCTTTTGTCTTACAACATCAATTCCCCTTTCATCAGAAGCATTTAATTCAAGATAATTTTCCTTCCATGACTCTCCAAAAAGCTCTTTGACAACAACTAGAGCCAAAGTTGACTTTCCAACTCCTGCTGGGCCTGCAAAAAGCAAATGAGGGATATTCATACTATTAACCAATGATTTCACTCTTTTTACAATATCTTCCTGTCCAACCATATCTTCAAATTTAGAAGGACGATATTTTTCAGTCCAGATTTCACTCTCCATATGAACTTTAATTTTAGACCATATAAAAAGATTGCTGTAATCAAATGATGGTATTATTTCATTAAAAAGTTTTGATCAATAACGATATCAAGAATTAAAATTAATCAAAAGAATACATTATTATTTAGATCTTTCACGCCTGACTTTTCTCAATTTTTTCGATTTTCTTAATTTCTTTCTCTGCCACTTCCATCTCATCTGGCGTTTCTTTTTCCATCTTCTGCTTGATCGTTTCATATAGTTCAGATAAAAAATTTATTTATAAACCTTGCTATGTAAGAAAAATAACCCTTCTTATTGCCCTTCCTTTTTCAAATCATCAAGATTAATACTATTAATTAGCTCACGAAATTCTAAAAATTTGTCTGCAGAAATCCTTGTTCCGGATTTTGTAAATCCAGAATACTTTGCACTTGTAACAAACTCCCTTATTGTCACACCAGGCTTTCCACCATAAGCATCAATTCTAACAATAATCTCAGTTTCCTCATTTTTCTTAATTTTCCCAATATCTTTTTCCATATAAAAAGAAAAGATTATAGCTTTATAAAAGTTATTGCAGTAAATAGAATAAGTAAAAATTTAAAATACATTATACTATAAACTAAAATGAAAAAGCAGCTTTCAAAACTTCAAGAAGATACTTTAAACAAACAGGGGTATAGAATAATAGGCAATCATTCAGGAGTTAAAATTTGTGAATGGACAAGAAAGATGATTGCGAAAAATCAAGGATGTTATAAATATCAATTCTATGGTATTCGTTCACATCAATGCCTTCAGATGACAACTTCATTTTTCTGTGCATCAAGGTGCAAATTTTGCTGGAGGGGAGAAAAAGCTCCTGTTTCAAAATTATGGTATTCAGATACTGACGAGCCGAAATTTATAGTTGATAATTCAATCACCTCTCACATTAAACTTTTACAGGGATTTAAAGGCAGTGTAGAAGCAGATAAAGAAAAAGTAAAACAAATGTCAGATATAAGACATGTTGCTCTTTCACTAACTGGAGAACCAATCACTTATCCAAAGATAAATGAGATACTAAAAGAATTTCATAAGAGAAAAATTTCAACATTTCTTGTTACAAATTCACAGTATCCAAAAGAAATTAAAAAAATAAATCATGTTACTCAGTTATACTTAAGCATTGACGCTCCAAACAAACAGTTAATGAAACAAATTGACCGTCCTTTATTTAAAGATTATTGGGAGCGCATGGAAGAATCATTAGATATTTTAAAAACTAGAAATTATCGAACATGTATAAGACTGACATTAATTAAAAATGAAAATATGACTGACTTAAAAGGATATTCTGATTTAATTAAAAAAGGAAATCCTGATTTTATAGAATTAAAGAGTTACATGTGGGTTGGTTCAAGTCAAAAATATTATTCTCCAAAAAACATGCCGTTTATAGAAGATGTCCGAGAATTCACAAAACAGCTTTTAGAATATCTCCCTGAATATAAACTTGCTGATGAAAACATTCCTTCAAGAGTAACCTTACTAATTAAAAAATCATTAAACAACCGGCAATTTATAAATTTTAATAAATTTTTCAGCCTAATTGAAAAAAATAATCCATATTCTTCAATAGATTATTCATCATCTAAAATGATGGTAAATAAGTAATTTAAGGGGAATAATATTACTTCTTTTCAATTTTTTTAGAATTTTTGCACATCTTGCAGTTAAATGGAACAGAATCATATTTCTTATGAATTTCACACATGCTTTTTGAACCCATTAATTTTTTTGATAATTGATAAACGTAAACAGCCATATCTTCTGGATTTTTTATAATTTTATCAGCTGTTTTTTTTATATCTTCATTTTCTTCTTTAAGAAATTTTATCTCTCGTCCCCTTTTAGATTTTACATATTGTGAAATAGCAGCTTCAGTTACTCCGAGTAATTCTGAAGCTCTTTTTTGACTTAACTTATAATCAATAATAAATATTTTAGCTAAAGATTTTCTTAAACTTGGAAGTAAATACCATACTTCAAGCTCCTGAGGCATTACTTTTAAAACCATTTTTTTTATAATCAATCATACTATATAAGGTTTAAGTAAAACTGCTCGCAGTAAAAAATCATATAGTAAATAAAAAGAGCAAATGTACAGTCTTAGCATTTCCAAAATATATTTTAATTTCTAAGGTAAGACCTTAGGGTATTAGGAAGAATAAATAATCAAAAACAGAAAATTTATAATAAGCAATTTACTTGTAATATAATGAAGAATAAAAAGAGGGTTTATATTTACCTAATTATTATAGCCATTATTCTAATAGCAGGATTTTTTACAGTAAACTATATTTTTGAAAAAAAAGATAAAAAAAGTTCAGCTTTATCTAATGACGAAAGCCCAAGCAAGACACTTATCCATATATTAAACAGCACTTACGGAGATGTTTATCTAACCCCCTAATTATATTGATTAATTCTTATAAAACAGCAATAAAAAGGTTTATAAAACC
>Ga0172379_10008747_pt1 | contig 12663 bp, 12 predicted proteins | sample GrowelOW334metaG_FD_119756 | JGI IMG/M metagenome (GOLD analysis project Ga0172379, IMG submission 119756) | Groundwater microbial communities from an aquifer near a municipal landfill in Southern Ontario, Canada - Groundwater well OW334 metaG | ecosystem: Environmental > Aquatic > Deep... | reverse complement strand
TCATTCGCCGGCTCATCGACAGCCGGCCTTCTTTTTGTTTTAGGCATAGGATCTTGGGTTAGGCAGGACGCCAATCGTCCTACATCCCAAGATACCATTTACACATAATATTTTACAGTCTCAACAATCGTTACTTATCAATTTTTAATTTCAGGAAGTCTAACACTTAGTAAATTTGACACAATTCTTTATATTGACCCCAGTGAAGAAAAATATTCAAAATATACTTTGGGAAATTTAATTTTTGAACTAGATAAATACTGCGAAGATAAGGAGTTAATTGCAAATCTTAAAAAATTTAATAAAAATATTAGAAATAGATTTGTTCATAAATTGCTTGATCCTAAAATAAGTCTTTCAAAAATGAATGATGAAGCAAAAAATGTTTATAAAGATGCAACAAAAATAGTTGATGATTTGGCCGATTTGAATTCGGCTTTACAGGCAGAGGAGATGGATAGAAAACAACGAGCAACAAAAATAATTACTGATTGTCCTGAGGGTGTAATGTAAAATTATTAGCTAAATGCCACAGTTTTATGAAGGCATTATTTTTGATTACTTTTCTACTCCAAAATAATTTTCCTATCCTTCAATATCGCCTTACTTTTCAGGCAACCCAATAATTCTCTCTTTTCCAAAATAGTGCCATCTCTAAGCAGGTATTTTGCATAATTTCTAATATCCACATCTTGATTGAATTCCTTTTGCTTTTTGCCTAGCACTCCGACATTGAATCGGTTATACCTTCTCATTTCATCCTCTAATTTTTTCTTGACGCCAAGCTCATCCAGATCAATCTTGTCCATTAAGCGGTTCAGCTCGCTGATCAAATCGGTTTCATTGATCGGCTGATTTTTGCAATCAATATCCCTCGCTTTGGTGCAAAAGTAATAGACATGGCGGTTGGTGCCGCCATCTTTTAGTTTCTTAAATTTCTCATCGGCCGAGATGCCCGATCCGCAATAGCCGCATTTGAACAATTTGGTGAAAGCGAATTCCTTGCTTTCCGTTCTGGATACATAGCGGTCGCTCAGCAATAGCTGAACCTTATCGTAAATCTCCCTAGTAATAATCGGCGTATGTTTGCCGGTATACCAAACGCCACTTTTGACTGGATATTCGAACTCGCCATAATAGAATGGATTTCTAAGAAGAATATAGATATTGGCAAGCACCAGGTGCTTGCCGTTTTTAGTCTTAAAATCAATGTCTTTAAGCCAGCGGTAGACTTTTCGGCCACTCCAGCCCTCATTAGCGACTTTTTCAAACATCTGTTTGATAATCGGCGCTCTTTTGGGATCTAACCGGCATTGGCATTTTTTGTCGACATGTTTTTCATTAAGGTAACCGGTTGGCGCCTGGCCCGGCCTCCAACCCATGGCACACCGGCTTCGTAGTCCTCTTTTAACATTGACCGCTTTATTGTCATTTTCCAGCTTAGCCTGAGATCCCAAGATCATCAGTAAGAATTTCTCATTAGGATTATTGCCGAATCTCTGGCCGTAAGTCCGGATGTCTTTTAATAGCCCGGAATCCATCAAATCTACGATTTTACCCAAGTCACCGGCATTCCTGCTAATGCGATCTGGCGCCCAAGTCAGAATCCCATTGTACTGACCTGACTTAATCTCCTCAATAATCTCATTAAAAACTGGTCGCTGGCCGGTTTCCTTAGCTGAGTGCGATTCACGCTTCATGGTTACGACATCTAAACCCTCCTTTTCTGCCAATAAGAGCATCTCCTTGATCTGGCTGTCTATGGATAGGATCTGCCGCTCCTCTGACTCAGTTGATTTCCTTGCATAAAGGCAGTACTTGACCTTTGGCGGGGCTATTATCGTGCCCGTAGCCCCCACAGGCGCTGTTGTTTCATTCATATAACTAATGAATGACGCAACCCCGCTAGGGAGTCCAGGGGGCCTGAGTTGATAAGCTGTTGGAAACTATAATTTTGACAAAATAAAAACACGCCGAGAACTTCCTTGTTCTCGGCGTATCATGTACGTCTATTGACGTTATTGTCGTCCGGCTATAAGCGGACATTGCGGATTACCATGATTGAAATTGCCGAACTTGGCAAAGGTCGCACTATGGCAGTCCGTTGCAGCACATTTTTCCCAATGGCTACAGTCCTGGCATTCGATTGGCCTCGGCCTATTTGCCAGATTCCTGACTTGCGCTAATAGCGGATGGTTAATCCACAAATCAGCGATGGTGTCGGTATTGGCGTTGCCGATCGGATCAGGATAAGCGCCGCAGATACGAACCTCGCCCTCGGGATCAATGACCATGTAACCGCGAGAACCCTTGCCGCAGTGGCAGAGACTCAGGTTATCGGTAGTCAAACTGTCATCCACCAGGAATTCATAGCAGAGCGGCAGAAGATCAACTTTGATCGCTGGAAAGTTCCTGCGGAAACCGAGCAAAGTTTTGGCCATCGCCAGTACCTGCTTGGGTTCAAGCTCGTACTGCTGGTCGATCTGTTCAATCTCCAAGCGATTGTACGGCTTAATCTGGAACCAATCTATGTCAGCTTCCGGCAACATTTTGAGAACAGAATCCAATAGCGGATAGTTCTCTTTCGTTACTGTGTATTTGAACATCGTCGGCCAGTCACGCCGGCGCAATCCGGCGATCAGTTTCCTGACGTCAGTCCAATCAATCGGATCATACAAACTAACCCGGAAACGGCTCAGACCGGCTACCTTGAATTCATCGAGAGTCGCATCATCAAGCAAAACACCATTAGTGAAGATCGACGTCTCCATGCCCAGACTCGTGGCAAGCCTGATGATCTTAAGTGATAATTCACGATAGGGGCCGAAGGTCGGTTCACCGCCAGTCAAAGTAATAAGTCGTACGTCCCGAGCCACCATTTCTTCCGTCAGGATTTTATGAGCCAGCTCGAATGGCAGAATCGGTTTTCGGTCGCTCATTTGCTGAAGGCAGAAACCGCAATGCATATTGCAGTCATAGCCGACCGCGAACTTCAGCGATCTTAACACTGGTATGGTCGTTATCGCAGTCATTGGATTGCCTCCTCTGTTCGACGCATTTTCTGCAGATAATCGATGATATGATCAAACACCAAATAGTATCCCTTGCAGAATTGGTCACGTTTCGTAATCTTGTCCAATTCAGGTAGAGTGGCAAAAGCGACATAGTAACAGCCACCGCGGCAGATCGGCATGTACTGACAGCCGATGCAAACCTTCTCGCCAACTTTCTTGACCTGTTCCAGAAAGTCAACGCGTTCAGGAGAATCAGTGACGTCCGCCAGCTCCAGTTCAGAGATGTTGCCCAGGCAAGTGCCGGGCAAGCCAAAAAACTTGTTGCAAGACGGATAAATGTCACCAGTCGGTCCGATTGCGTAAACCTGATTTTGACAATGGAAACACGCTTCCGGATTTACTTTCCCGCGCATGTAATACTCGCAGGCTTCCATCAATGTATTGAGTGGCGTGATTTTCCGTATTTTCGTTTCGCTGGTATCGGCCATCCAAAGATCAAACAATTCAATCAAGAAACGGCCGAAACGAGTCGACTCCTTAATTGCCAGATGGGCATTTTGCACCCCGTTACCCTGCAAGATGAATCGCGAAACAGAGAAACTGTTGATTCTGTTGTTATTAAGAAACCAGTATATCTCCGGTGCTGATCCGACGTTTTTCGACGTTATGACGGTATTGATATTGACCGGCACGCCGGCTTCTTGTAGGCGCCGTATGCGCATCATCGTCGCATTGAAATTTCCTTTGATCCTCAGCTCGTCATGATTGGCAGGCGGAAGATCGAGACTGGTGCGCACCTGCCAATTGTGAGCAGACAAAAAAGTGATGACCCAATCCTGAAGTAATGTCAAATTGGTTTGCAGAATATTGGTAAACTGCACCTGCGGCAACTCTGCCTGAATCTCGGCGATTCGTTGAAAAAAATCGGGACCCATCAGCAGCGGTTCTCCGCCAGTCCAACTAATTGTAACATGCCCCGGATAGCTATCGGCGATCCGTTGCAAAACCAACCTCAGTGTCTCCGGACTCATGTCTTTTGGATCGGCGACTCTGGCGTAGCAATAGTCACAATTCAGGTTACAGCGGTCTGTCGGTCTGATAGCAAAACTCATGTTCGTAGTACTCATGGATTTCCTCCTTGTTTGGGGTTGGGTTGATTGGTTAAATACCGTAAAATGTTAATGTACCTCTTAGTAATTAGCCATTTTGACTAACATGATATTATATATTATTTTGAGAGGTTTGTCAAGCACAAAAATTTTATACAAAGTGAGACAGTTATTTTTAGGTGTGTCTCGCTCTTTTTTAATCTAAAATTAGATACAAATTACACTTTTATATTACATTATGAAAACCTCATTTTGTGTCTCATTTGTCTCATTTTGTTGCTCAAAATTCTATATTTAGACAGTTCCAAAGTACTGTCGCATTTGTCGCATTTCATAGTATATTTTACCCCGACCGAGACGCCTCAAATCGCCTCTGGAAATATTTTCGAAAAGCCCTTATAATACTTGATATGGATCGGTTCTAGACCGAGTCAGTCAGCCAGTTCAATTTTTTCGAATTCAAAACCGAATTCCAACCGTTTTTTGGCTTAAATTCAAATTTTTTGCCTTGCAAAATAAAGTTCGAGCCGATTTTTTTAATAAATGCTCGGATTTCCAAAAGGTCGCCGTCGTTGGCGACTTTTTTGGTTTGTTTATTGGCGAAAAGGAATTCTCTCATCGGTTCGAGCCAATTATTTCCTGTTTGCCTGATTGACTGGATTTTGTCCTCCAAATCAATTTTCTGATTGATGAGTTGTTCTTTCTTGCGCAAATAGTCGTCCTTGTCGAGTAAACCCTCTAATCGGTCATCAAGTAGCTTGTCCAGCTTGCCTTCAGTGACCGTTATTTGCGTTTTTACCTCATCAATCAGACTAGAAGATGATTTGATAGCGCTTTTCTCTTCTTCGCCGAGTTTGGCGAGCATATTACGAATCCAGTCATCAGGCAAAACAGCTTTTTGAAAAAGGCCATGGAATTGCTCCAGCAAGTTTTCCTCGCGAATATATTTTTCGTCGCAGATTCCCATTTTCTTCGTACAGCGATAATAGATATGGCCTTTTTGCCGTTCGGCGGTAATGCAGGCGCCACATTTGCATTTCATCAGTCCGGTAAAGGCGAAGTCGTGTTTATCTTGCCCTAATGGCCGGCCTCGATCTTTCATTACCGCCTGAACTTCATCAAAAAGCTTTTTGGAAATAATTGGCTCGTATTTGCCTTGATACTTTTCGCCATTAAACCTGAATACTCCGCAATAAAAGGGATTGCTCAATATATTGGAAATCATGCCGACAGTCAGGATTTTGCCTCGCTTGCTGGTCAAGCCGATATCGCAAAACTTATCTTTAAGAAATTTAAGCGAAAATTCTCCTGTGTTATACATTTCAAACATTTTTATTATCAGCTTGGCGCGTAGAGGATCAATAAGCACGGTTTTGGCTGTACGGTCGTTAAGATAACCGATTGGCGCTTTGTTAGGATATTCGCCGCGCCTTAGCTTTTGCCTGAAACCGCGTTTTACATTTTCGCTTAAATTATCAACATAGTATTTGCTCTGACCGAAAGCGATATTGAGCATGAATTTCCCTTGCGGAGTATTCTCAAACCAAAAAGTCGGGAATTTTAGCGTTTTGATCTGGCCGATATCCACCATGTAGATGATTTTACCGCCGTCCACGCTATTTCTGGCCAATCGATCAGGGTGCCACGCTAAAATTCCGTCGGCTTCACCTTTTTCAATCCGAGAGAGCATTTCGCCAAAAATTTTTCGGCCTGGTTCTTTGGCGGTTTTGGACTCGCAGAGCGAGTCCGCAATTTCCAATTTTTCTTTGGTGGCTAACTCCATCAGCTCTGCGAGCTGGGCTTCAATAGAAAGGACTTGACGCTCCTCTTCGTCTGTTGACTTGCGGGCGTAAAGAAAGTATTTCATAATTAGATTGAATTAAAGAAAAAGAAAAAGTTTGATTCTGGCGTTCCGATAGTAATCGGAACCAAGGTAAAAAATTTGAATTTAAGCCAAAAAACGGTTGGAATTCGGTTTTGAATTCGAAAAAATTGAACTGGCTGGGTGTTTATGAACAAATCCGAACCGAATTTCAACAAAATTCATGATCGGTCGGGCGGAATTCCCCCCCAAACCCCTCCTTCCGCCCGACCGAAACATCTGGACGGCTGAGGCGGAATTAAACCGCCAAAGAACCAGATTAAAAAAATCGGCTCGAACTTTATTTTGGACAAAATCAAACTTTTTCTTTTTCTTAATGCTAAATCAAGCATCTATATTGTAGTATACAGCAATATTGTTTAAATATACAATAATTGGTAAAATACCTGTGGATAACTATGCATAAATTAAGTAAAAAATTAGCGTATAATTTTAAGAAGATAAGGGAAGATAAAGGCCTGACTCAAGGCGATGTTTTTCGTTCCAGTAAAATTGACCGTGCGTATATCTGTCGAGTAGAAAGCGGACATATTAATCCTACGCTTGAAAATTTAAACAAATTAGCTCATGCTTTAGGAGTAGAAGCGTGGGAACTGCTAAAATAGTTTATTGTTTTTGAATGTAGTTTTTGCTATAATATAAACAATTTACTACTTATGTATCACCCACCAGCCATAAAGTCTTCAGAATTTTGGCCATTACTCAAAATGGGGTTTAGCCGATTTGTTAAGAACTTTTTTTCGCTCGAATCTTTTTATATATTGACTTATAATTTTATACCGTTTTTGGGAGTAATTTTTAATTACTACGATTTTTATACTTTGTTTTTTGTTTATTTATTTGAGACGGTGATTTTAGCTATTTATTGTTTATTTAAAATATTTTATTTTAGATGGGGAGAAGTTTTTATTTACGCTCCAGTCACAATTCTTCTTGTGGGTGGCATCACTCTATTCGCTTATTTTATTATTGTTGCAATATCTAGTGGCCAGCATTATTCTATTAGTGGAGTTATTTTACATTATCCGTTAAAAAGTCCATATATAGTTTTTGGAAATTTAATTTATTTTGCAATTCAAGAAGGCTATTTGACGGTTAAATCCATGCAGTCAGGTGTTATGAAAAAGGTTAAAGCTTTTTTGTCATCAAACTTAATCAAGAACCAAGAAGAATATTTATTTAATATCGTATTGAACCAGATCAATCCAGCGCTCGTTAGAATATTAGTTATTATGATGTCTGCTTTTTCTGCTATGTTTGCCATATTTCCAGCCGCGATAATATTCATATTCTTGCGTGCCTATATTGGCTATGAATATCAAACATTATTCATTTTTCTTTATCCATTGATGTTTAGTATTTGTTTATGGAAAGGAATATTTGATATTCTGACTCGCATTAATGATAAATATGACTCTGAAAAACTCAAAGAGTTTGAGTTGAAAATGACAACGTAAATTTAGAATAAAAATTAAAAATTATGAAAAAACTTTTAGTGTTTTCAGCCCTTGGCCTCGCCATATTGCTGACTGGGTGCTCTCTTGGAGCTTCCAAAGTTGAACAAAATCAGGCACAGCCAGAACCAGTAAAAGAGCAGGGTGCCGCTCAAACTGCTCCCGCACAGAATCAAGTAGTTACCAAAGCACCAAGTGCTACACCAAAGACGGTTGTGGCTACTCCGAATTCTACTGCAAATCCAATTACAAAACCAGTGGCCTTATTAGGTGATTTAAATAAAGGTTGTGGCGATCAAAATGGCGAATGCTGCTTTAAATATATGTACTGTCAAGGACAAAAAATGCAATCGTTATATAGCGAACAGTGTAACTGCTGTTCAGGAAAATGCACTTATTGGCAAACTGAAAATAATTGTGATTTGAATTGTCAGCAAACAATTATGACAAACGCTAGTAGTGGGGTTTTAGATGCTGATAAAATAAGTTACTGCGATAAAATCCAAGGCGGGGTAACGACTCACGGTGGGCCAGACACTAAATATAATTCTGGTGATTGTTATGGCTGGGTTATTAGTAATAACCTAGATAGTAATTTTTCTCTTTGCTCTAAAATTAGTAATAAGTCTAATATTGGAGATTGTTATAATATGATTGTTTCTTCCGCTGGCATAATGAATGACAATCCAATAAATTGCCTTGATATACCAGATGGCTACAGAGATTATTGCATCGTCAACCGAGCAACTAATGGAAATATTAGCGATCTCTCAATGTGTGATTACGTTAAGCTACAAAGCAAGGCTGGATTGTGTTACCTTTGGGTGATTATGAAGCACTATAATTCTGATTTAAGTCAATGCAATAAGGCAAAAACTCAAGAAGCAAAAGATGAATGCATTAGTCTTGGGGCAAATTTTGGGCTACATCTAAATTAAATTATGTCAATTACGCCACTAGTTTGTTATTTTACAAAAACATTAGATTCTGATGTACGTGAGCCAGTTCTGGCTATCGCGTCTTTAGTGTTGTCTTTGTCTATCCTTGTATTTTTATGGTACCTTTACCGCTTTTTAAAAAGTATCGAAGAAAGAATATGGGCAAAAAAGCATAATTTAAAATTTCAGTATTTCAGAGAGATTAATCCTATTGGTGAGTCTGCGTCGAATATTATATCCGGAATATATCGCGGAAGAAAAATCGAAACTTATATATATTTTAATAGTATATTAGAAACGGACACTTATTCCATGTCGATTATAAAAATTGATAATCGACAGATTTATCCAATAGACAAGAATGATAAAAAAGTAATTAATAAAAATAATATTTTGAAAATATATGATCACTGTATAGATAATAATACTTATGAGGTGCCAAAATTTTTACTAGTAGATTATTCTAAAATGCGGGTGATTTCAATCGTATTAATATTGTTAGCTTTTTTATTATTTTTATACGCCCATAGTGTGATATTCACTTATCTCAAAAGTATAATTTGTATATAATACTAATTAAAAATTCCGCCGCCAAAGAAAAATTGGAAATTGCAATTCCGCCTCAGCCGTCCAGATGTTTCGGTCGGGCGGAAGGAGGGGTTTGGGGGGGAATTCCGCCCGACCGATCATGAATTTTGTTGAAATTCGGTTCGGATTTGTTCATAAACACCCAGTTCATGAAAAACGCCCCATCATCGGGGTGTTTTTTGATACCGTAACGTGGATGTTAGAACTATTGACAAAAAACTACTACTTTATTAAGATACTGACAATAAATACTGCTCATTAACAATTTTTTACCAACAAAACAAAGGAGGAAACTCATGCTGGAAAGCGAAAAATCTAAACGAATCCATGTTGGAAGAATTAGCCTTGACCAAATTATCAAGCTTATTAATGACCTTGGATCATTTTGCTCAACGGTTGAAAACTTGGAACTTTGGCCGCAAATCGTCATTGATTATCCCGAGGGACACGGTTTATTACAGAGGCCGTTTTCTCGAGGCGGACCGGATTTTCTGGTGGCAGTATACGCTGATCCGGAAACGAAAGAACAAATTGAAAAATTTGTTGAGTCGTATTTTACAAATGAGGAGAAAACTAATGGACTATGACATCTTCCTCGGCGGACCGCCGGATAGACGCGCGCCATTTCCTTATAAGGCAATGATAAAGGCCACCTTTCCCGATTTGAAAATTTATGATTGGGAAGAGTATAAAGGCAATGACTATTAGGAACAAAATCACAAAGCAATCAAACAGTCAGGATTCATGATCTCCTTGGTACCCTCCTTTCCTCTGCCGGGAATCGGACCTGAGATTGGCTATTTCTATTGCTGGCATGAGCAGAAAATCAAGCAAGATCCGTCCATTAAACGTATTATCTTGATTTGGCCGGACAGCGTCTAGCCAGACTTCACCAAAAAAACTCTGGCGCAATACGGCTTGATTGTGCCGACGGTCGAAGAAGCGATTGCCTATCTGAAAAGTTTAGGCGCTTAGTACAAATTAAACGCCGAGAACCCCATGTTCTCGGCGTTATTTGATGATGAGATATGGACGTTAGAACCAAACTCTTGACTTTTTGATGTTATCTGCTAATATAACACGTTAAGTAAGCACCTTACATTATTAAATATTCACATTAAATATTCACAACCAACCAAGGAGGATCGGATATGTTCAAAACCTATGGCACCGGATCAAAGGGCCGCAAAGTTGAGGATTTGGAACGGTTTGCGGGATTGATTATCTCTTTAGGAATGAATATTCCGGAGGGGATCGTAATCCTGTCAGATATTTTCGCTGAAACATTGGATAATCTTGGACTTAACGAGGAAAGTTCGCCGGAACAACTAAACGGCGTTGAGTGCCCAATATTCCTGACAGTAATCAATCGAGATATTTTAAATGGGATGTTAACAGGTAAGCCATATGCTATTCGTTCTACGGCTCTGTCCGAGCGGGGCGGTACCGGCATCTACCAATCAACTTTTTTTGTACCTAATGGCGATCGTGAACGTGATTTGCAATTGCTTTGGGAGAAAGAACGCGAGGTTTACGCCAGTGAGCTGTCGCCGGATGCCAAAGCGTGGCGAGAAAAAAACCAAGCGCCGTTCGGGATGGCAATATTCATCCAGCCGGTGCAAGGTTTTGAATTTGATGGCTATTGGTTACCGTCTTTGTCGGGAGTGGCTTACACTTCCTATCAAGGATTGCCGACAGTTCGGTTAGTGGTCGGACTTGGCACTCAAGCGGTTAAGGGTGGTGGCCTGATTTATAATCAAGATCCCGACCCAAATAAGCCGTTACATTTTTATAGAGACATCTGGGATTTGAAAAAGGCCGATACGATTCAATTACAAACAGGTGACATCGGCCAAATTAGTAGTCAGTACTTAGAAATTCATCGTTCCATTAATTTTGGTGAATTCTGCAGATTTTTTGAAAAACTGGCCAAACTTAAAGAACATGGTGATTTCAGTTTAGAGTGGGTATTGGTCGGAGATAAAATCCATATAGTCCAATGCGCGCCCTATGAAGATCGATTGCCTGGCGATATGACCGTCAACAAGGATCGGTATTTCTTGCTGGCTCAAGGCGCGGATGTTTACAATTCCGGCCGCAATGTCTGCCAAGCCGTCGTATATGTCCATAGTTGGTCGCCTGTTACGGCCGATCGGCTGGAGAATCTTAACAAAAGGCTGACCGACTATATCTTGATCATACCCCAGGATGCGATTTCTGCTCTGGCGGGAATTGACCGAGATGAAACAACAGGGCGCCTTAATGTCCAATTCGGTTTCCGCCACTTCAGTAATGCCGGCGCGGTAATTGAGAAGCAAATAGACTACACAACAAGGCAAATGACGGATGCGTTGCAAATAGGAATACGCCTGGTTAATCACTCCCAGGGGCTGGGAGCTTCGCATTTCCAGCAGCTCTGCTCGCGCAGTGACATTCTCTTTATCGGCACTGAGTTTGATGCTACGCCGCTATTCGGTCTGGCCGGACAAGTTGAATACGGCAACCCGGTTGACATCTCGGTCTGGCAAACCGAGGCGGTGGCACTGGTTGATGGAGAAACGAAAGAAGGCTTTGTTTATATCGCCAAAGAAACGAAACGTAATAAATACTCCCCGGTACAAGTTGAGGAGTACAAAATGGCGATGCGACGGGCAGCCAATGATGCCAATAAAGACAATAATGATTCGGCCGGCGCTCTCTACAATATTCACTATGCGATTGGCCAAGATGGCAGTCCAGTAGATTATGACCCGTTCAAGCTTGAAGAAGATATTATTGATGAATGCGGGCTAGACGGCATCAGGCGCGATTTGCAGGTTGTGATTGATAACCGCGACTTAGTTTCAAGGCACATACCAAACCAGTGGCGCAATGAATTCAGCAGGTATTTGCAAGATTTATTAGGCAGTTTGCCAAAATAGCAGTAGTTCATTTAGCGGGCATTCCATTGGGATGTCCGCTTTTATATTTGCATTTAATTATAGTGAGCGACATAACGGGGTAAGTATTTCGTAACAAAGCCCCACAAATCCGGTAGGCGGCTTTTTATTTTTTAACGGTGTTTTTATTAATAATCATAATCATGATATAATCACCAATATGATCTATGATTTAATGATAATCGGCGCCGGACCAGCCGGACTAATGGCCGCCAACCGCGCCGGCGAACTTGGCGCCAAAACGGTTATAATTGAAAAAAACCGCCAGCCGGGGATAAAACTGTTGCTGAGCGGCAATGGGCGTTGCAACTTTACCAATAAAATTGACAACCATAAGACATTGGCCGGTTATTATGGTGATAACGGCAAATTTTTATTATCCGGCTTCAGCAGGTTTGATGTTGCAGATACGATTAATTTTTTCGCCGCCAGGGGAGTTAAGGCAAAAATAGAGGACTATAATCGGGTTCTGCCTCGAAGCGATCGGGCGCAAGACATCTTAGGGGCCTTGCTTGCTGATTTGAAAAAATATCAAATAGAAATAAAGATCGGTTCGGCCGTCAAAAAAATTATTGCCCAAAATAACAAAATCCAAAAAGTTGTCTTGGCAAGCGGCGAAGAAATAACAGCTAAAAATTATTTATTGGCGACCGGCGGGAAATCCTACCCCTTAACCGGCTCAACCGGCGATGCCTACGCCTGGCTGCAAAAACTGGGGCATACGATTATAGAGCCGCGG
>Ga0172379_10008746_pt1 | contig 12664 bp, 18 predicted proteins | sample GrowelOW334metaG_FD_119756 | JGI IMG/M metagenome (GOLD analysis project Ga0172379, IMG submission 119756) | Groundwater microbial communities from an aquifer near a municipal landfill in Southern Ontario, Canada - Groundwater well OW334 metaG | ecosystem: Environmental > Aquatic > Deep... | reverse complement strand
TGCTATTAATTTAATTAATCAGAATATACCCAGCCCTATTATAAATAATCGCGACATAAACTTTCTAGATCTAGATTTAATGTTTTTTATGTAGGACAAAAAAAACTTCATTGGGAACCCAAGGATTATTTCTAGTGCCGTACCGGCAAATTCTTCTGGTTTTATCAAAATATTCTTTTGATTTCTATTCGCATGATCCATTATCTTATGTTTTATGACAATAACTAAATTGCTATTTGGTTGATATTGGTTTGTTTTCAAAATGCAATAAGAAACGTTTTTACCTTTAGACTAAATCAACTCTTAAAACTATACTTCTTTTCCATAAATACTTTCATATTGGAAAATTTCAGCTAATCCATATAAAAGTGTCATAGATTTATTTCTCTCTCCCACCCATGCTTATCCTTACCGCTAATGGAAAATTCTTGTACAATTATAGTATAGACTCCTACCTCCCCAAACCACTTGCTGATTGTAAAATCGCATATATCATTACTGCTGCGACCAAAATGGATGAGACCGGAGAAGTGGAGAAAGCGAGATTACGAGATCATATCAGAAGATACAAAGGAAAAATGAATGAACTGAAATATGACTATACAGAGATAGATATCGCTGGACTTTCCGAGCAGGAACTAAAAACTACGCTCAGCAAATATGATGTCGTCTTGGTAGAATGAGGGAATCCTTTTTATCTTCTCCAAGTAGTCCGCGAAACGGGCTTCCAAAAGATAATGGAAGAACTTATGAAACAATGAGTAGTCTATATCGGCAAAAGTGCTGGCTCATATATTACCTGTCCTTCGCTTATCGTATCCACTCGATCTAAACTCACCTTTGATAGATGCGAAATCACTGACCTGACTGCGATGAACCGAGTACCATTTTTTGTCAAAGCACATTATACTCCAGAGATGTATGACGCACTCAAGACACATGCTCAAGACATAGATGCTCCTCTGTATGGACTCAATAACGATCAAGCATTGGTGATCGATGGTGATAAAGTGGAGTTGATTGGTGGCGGCGAAGAAGTTATTTTTGGAAAAAAATAGGAAGTTTTTTATTTTCCCGCATCCGCAAGTTTATTTACATCTCACATATTCAGCAAAGACTTCATTTGCGTGATTGCTGTCTGGTTGAGCAACTGGAGTCTTTTGCTTTGCGGGATGTTTAATCTGATATATTCCGCGTTGATGCTTTCCATGTTTGCGAGGATGATATACTGAGACGCCGAGAAAACCAAAATTTTTTGAAGGTTTTCTAACGTCGAAGTTATACCGACGACTTCTAGAAACTTGAATTTTGAACGTAGTGAAAAAGTTCAAGATTTCTAAAGCGGTTCGGTATAAGCTGTTCTATGGTGGCGTAGTCTCTCATGTTTCACTGTTTTCAATCATTTTTTGATTGCCATTGTCTCGCCGTCATCCCGAATAAAGCGAGATTGAGGACGTCCGCTTCGTCAGCATAGAGGATGTTGACAGCATTCTGAGAAAGTTCTTTGGGGATAAGATGCTGTTTGATTGCGTCTGTATGAATCTTGTAATTCATCTTTGTCAGAAATCTCTTCACATTCCGGTCTAATGCGTGTGTTTCTTGTGCTTTGAGTCTTTGGAATTCTTTGATGAGATAGAGCTCAAATTCGATAGAAACCCATGATGCAAACTTTAGGGCAATATCTTTGTGAGCGAAAGTTCATCATCCGTATTTTCCAGATTTGCTTATCAGTCCAATTGCTTGTGTTTTTTCTATCCACTGCTGAGGAGAAAGCGTAAATGCGTTTGTTCCTGCATCATTTTTAAAGGCATCGAATTCGATGCTGTTAAAATTTGGATTATTGATAAATTCCCAAAGTCATAAATAATCTACTGTATTTCTCAATCTTAACCAGTTTGCAACAACACTTTTGGGAGCAAGAGTGTTTTTTCGTTTGGCAATGTCCGTGAGCGATATAAAATCATTATTTTCCATTTTCTTTATTTTAACCACCACTCCAAGAACTTGAATTTGCTGATTTTTTTTCATGATGCAAAAAAAGATGCTAAAAAAACGGTAAAGCATCTTATTCCTATGTTTTGCGACTTATGTACTTTGGCAACTGATTGAATTGTAGTAATCTTACCCAATTTTTCAAGAGTTATTCTGTATCTCTTTATCTTGTAATTTTCCCTCAAAACCATACCTTACAAGCAATCAAAGATAATCTTTTATATCCTTGCCATATACTATGGATCTTTCTTTTCTTGCTGGTATTGTGGGCTCGGTTATTTTACTTATCGGAGCGGCTTGGCCTGTAGAAAAAACTAAAGATCCTATGAAGTCAGTCAAAAACTGGCTTTTTGCGATAGGATCATTTGTTTTGTTGCTCTACGCTATTTTCGGATATTTTGCTGGATGACCAGTGTTTTTTATTGTTTTGGAACTATTTGTACTATTGGCAGCAACACTAATGATGCTCAATACCAATGATCGCTTGGATACACGAGTGATTAGCATCGCTGGAATACTTTTGATCATCCGATCATTATTTTTGTTTCAATGACCAAGTATGGTTTTATTTATCGTAGCATTCATCATATTGGCGCTTGGATATGCGTACGATATGCACAGTATTCGCAGATATCTTGGACTTACTCTATGATGAGCATTGATATCGCTTTCTAGTTATCTTGACGCAAGCCGAATATTTTTCTGGCTCAATGTATTTTTTGCAGCATTCTCACTTATCTACTTAATCGTGATTATTAACCGTTCACATAAAAAAATGCCTGTCAAAAAAGCAATTCCTGCTAAAAAGAAAGTTAGTAAGAAGAAAAAATACGTTTTATTTTAGTTACATAGCGATTTTGTTTTACATCCGATACGAGCATCTTTCTGAGGCGTACCCAAGTTTTCGCGTCTATAAGATTCGCCCCGGCGAACAGATTTTGCAATACGTTCTCCATGAAAATCTCGTAAAAATAACTGATGAATCTAGAGAATATCCCAAATATCATCACTACTTTATGCTAGACGAAAGCAGATTTTCGTTTTTCAGATTTGATGTGTTTCAGATATTTGAAAAAAAATTTACCTTTCAAAATTTGAAGGATATCATACAAGAAAAATGCCAAGCGACGAAAAAACATAATGATGTCGATGGAGAAAGAATTATGGTCTACGTCGATAGTGTCCATGTAAATGGTGAAGAAAAAAAATACGTCATCGGGGAAAGTGGTGAAATATTTTTCAGATTATATATTGTCTATCTGAATAAAAAAACAATGAATATCATCAATTCTATCTATGGAAATCTTCTGAATGTAAAAAACATTACTCTCCTTCCGCAATCGTTTCACACCCTTCTTTTTTTGAGAAATAATTTGAAAAAAGATAATTTTATCCTCCTCTATATCACGGAAAATTCGTGTAAAGCGATAAAAGTTCAAAACGGATTTTATTATGCGGTGGAGACATTGAATCTTGGGATGAGCGCTTTGAAGCAAATGTATAAGGATAATGGCATTGTCCAATACCGGTACAAGACCTACGATTTCATTGAGTCAAACCCATTGGCAAAAGGACTGGTCAAAGAGACGTTGCAATTTTATTCTGAGCTATTTTGCAAACGATTTCATGAAAAAAATTTAACCTGAACGGATGTCATCGTTATCTCCCCCATCACGAAAAACGTCCACTTTATCGAGACATTCAACGAAGAATATAAAAAAATGACGAACAATTATGTCGTTCCGTTTCATCATTCCGAAAAGCTCAATACCTTTGGTAAAGTGCGGGATCCTGATGATATGGATGCGATTATTTTGATGAATCGTGACGAAAAAATAAGAAACACAGTTATGCCACAAGACGAACCAACAACTAACCCCGGCATTTCGAGGGCAGGCAGTGAAGAGATAACAATGTAAGGAATATTTACCTTATTTTAACTGAACTTGTAAGCTGATATTCTAGAATTTTACCCAAATCAAATGCGTAAGGATTTGTAGCATTTTCGTCATATTTAAAATAAGTTTCTGGATCAATTTCACTTCCGGCACTGGTGAATATCTTGTGTTTTCTTAACAAAGTTTCATGTAGTTCTGTAGCAATGGAAATTTTTAATGGTATATCTAATCTCAAGTTCCATTCTTCTATTGGTAATGTCTCTATTGTTGTCATAATGTTGTGAGAAAAAATAAATAAATATTTTTATAATGCCCGTTGAATGAAGTATCTGACATTAATTATCTTCTTGAGCTAATCGTTCTCTTTTTTCTCTTTCTTTTTCGCATTGAATTTTCAAAATTTTACCAAAATCGATTGAGATATTTGAATTTTCGTTTAAGATCTTTGCAAGTTCGTTGGAGCAGTTAAAATGAAGGGACGAAGACTCTCAGGGAGATTTAAATATTCCTGTGCCTTTTAATAATTTTTCGTCTAATTCAGTATTTATACAGTTTACTATCGGTCTATCTGATTTATACCAGTCTTTTATTGTTTCCATCGCTTTGTGAGAAGAAAATAAATACTTTGGGGGGAATTATAGATATGAATTTCTGTACCCAAGATCACATCTCTATTATTTCACTAATGATGTCCCAGTCATCTCCTTGGGGACTTTGATACCCATGATCTTCAATACGGTAGGAGCGATGTCAACGAGTCATCAAGTTTTTTTGATTGGCTGTACTTTTCCTTTGCTAATATATCGGCAAGGAACGGGATTCATGGTGTGCGCAGTGATCGGTTTTTCTGGAGTGCCTATATCGTCGCTATTGCCGTGATCGGCAGTAATGATAAGTTCGTAATTATTTTTGCTGCAGAAAGTAATTATTTCTCAGATAATTTTATCGAGCTTTTTAATTGCTTTGACGACAGCATTCATTTTTCAGGTATGACCTACCATATCTCCGTTGGCGAAATTTACTACGACGAAGTCGAAGTCTTTGGCTTTATGGATGAACTCATCGTAAATCTCTTGTGCAGACATCTCAGGATCAAGATCATAAGTCGCTACTTTATGCGAAGGAACGAGAATATCTTTCTCACCATCAAATACTATTTGTTTGTCGCCATTAAAGAATTTGGTGACGTGAGCAAATTTTTCCGTTTCCGCGAGGTGAAGTTGACGAAGCTCCTGACGTGAAATAGTTTCAGATAAAGTATTTTTTATATCTTGTGCTTTGATAAAAATCGGTCATTCATATTCTTTGTAATATTTTGTCATCGCGACAAAATAGATGTCGCTCAATTTTTTTATCATGAAATGTCTATCTCGTGTCGGGTATTCGTCCGCGTTTTTTTTGTCGATAGAAACCATAATCGCTTGCGTCATCTGTCTCGCCCTATCGGATCTGAAGTTGAGATGGAAGATTGCATCACCGTTTTCTATCTGTTCTCACCAAGTGAAACTTACTGGTTTGATGAATTCGTCGGTAATGAGTTGTTCGTATTGTTTTGCGATATATTCGCTTGGGGTGTCGCTTGTTTGGAGCTGACCAAATACCATTTCATCATATGATTTCTGGATTCTTTCTCGGTTATTATCTCTATCCATGCCATAATATCTTCACGCTAGACTTGAAATCTTGACGTTGGGAAACGCTTTGAGAAACTTCTCAAACTCTATCATCAAGTCCAACATACTATTTGGCGCGAGATCTCTTCCGTCACCGAAAAGATGCAGTGAAACCTGGATATTTTTGGGAATGATTTTCAATATTTTTTTGAGATGACTATCCATCGCATGTACGCCTCCTGGTCCAAAAAGCTGAATGAGATGCAAAGTGGAATCATTTTTTTTGCAATGGGCAATCCCCGCTTTAAATTCCGGTAATTTTGCAAAGCTGCCATCATCGAGCATATCATCTATCTCGACTAAATTTTGTTTGATAATCCTTCATGAACCTATTGTCATATGTCCTACTTCAGAATTTCCCATCTGACCTACAGGCAATCCGACGGCTTTCGCTGAAGCGTTTACTGTTGCGTAGGGTTGGGAAAATAATTTTTTGAATATAGGAGAATTTGCTTGGATGATTCCATTTTGTTTTGGAGTTTTGGTGTTTATTCAAAATCCGTCTAGGATGATCAGTGCGAGTTTTTTCATAGCAATACGGAACCAATATAAAGGTTGCGTCTATGAGTATACACTTCTCCTAGTGAAATTCAATGCTAAAACCTAGGCGTAGATTAGGCTTTTACGGCTTTCAAATGCGACTTGTCATTGTGACAGATAGGACAACTCCAATCATCAGGCAGATCTTCAGGTGCTGTGCTGGGTGGAATTCCGTGAGCTGGATCACCCTTGTCCAGTTCATAGGTGAATTTGTGACAGACATTACAGAGATACTTCATTGCTAGAGTTACTAAGTGATAAAAGCTATTTAGTGGATCACCAAATAATTTGAAATTTACAATTTTGAATTTAGAAACTAAATTAGTTTAGAAAACAGAATTTAGAAACTAAACAAATAATTTAGAAGAATTAGTTTAGAATTTAGAGGAAGATTTAGTTTTGAAACTTTGAGCAATTTTGTTGAAAATACAGGCGATTTCGTTTGATTCTTTAACCATGATTTCTAATTTCTCACGAGAATTATTAGTTATTTCCAATAACAATTCAAGCCAGTACGCTGTTTCCTTAGATTCTTTTTTACAGATATATATCTTGTTTGCAAAGTCTCTTTTTGAACTTGCTCAGTTTGCTTCACAGTAATTTGCGCCTATACTTGTTCAAGATCTTATTACCTGATTAACTATATTTTTATTGATGTCTGTAATGTACATACTTTTTATATATTTGAGTAATTCCTTACTAAACATAAGTACTCTTTTTTTCTAAATCATACATCGTTTCTAAATTTAGAATTTAAAAATTTCTTCATTTCTAAATTGTTTTTTGTTTCTAAATTCTATAATTCTAATTTTATTCCATCTCTACGAACATAGTTTTTGAACGATACTGCATTGCTTCTGCTAAGTGATTGATAGTAACCAATTCCTGACTTTGAATATCGGCGATGGTTCTTGCGAGCTTGATTGTACGGTGGACGACTCTTGTGGAAAGCGTTAATTTTCTGGATGCAGTAGCAAGAAAATCTTTGCAGGCATCGTCGAGAGGAATCAATGCGTCGATATGTTTTGATGTGATCTGTGAGTTGGATGTGATATTCATTCAGATAAATCTTTTTTGTTGAATTTTCCAGGCGTTAATCACCTTTTCTCTGATGCTTAGTGAATTTTCTTCGGCGATATTATTGAGAATCTTGTTGATATCTTCTCTCGGGATTTCTAAAATCATGTCAATTCTATCCAGCAAAGGTCAGGAAATTTTGCTTTGATAACGCTTAATATCTAACATCGAACAGGTGCATGATTTTTCTGGATCTTTGTAGTAGCCGCAGATACATGGGTTCATCGCGCCGACAAACATAAAATTCGCTGGGTATTGGATGGTACCCGAGACCCTTGAAATCACGACCGATCTATCTTCTAATGGCTGACGAAGCACTTCAAGCACCTCTCTTGGAAACTCGGTCAGCTCATCGAAAAAGAGGATTCATTTGTGTGCTAAACTCACTTCTCCAGGCGTGAGGCGTGAACCGCCACCAACGATAGAGATCTTGGAAGCGGTATGGTGAACCTGACGAAACGGTCTTCTCGTAATCAATGGAGTGTCTTTGCTGAGCTTGCCGACGAGTGAATAGACTTGACTGACTTCAAGAATTTCTTCGAATCCGAGTGGCGGTAAGATGCTTGGCATTGCCTTACTGAGCAATGTTTTCCCACTGCCGGGCGCGCCAACCATGATGACATTGTGTAATCCTGCAGCCGCAATCGCTAAGGCTCTCTTGGCGATCAATTGTCATTTAATATGCGCAAAATCCACGTCGTAGACATCACTCTGCTCGTATAATATTTCTATGTTTTTTGCCTGGTTGATGCAATGAAACGCTTTTCACTGTAAAAAATATTCTACTATCTGATCAAATTTTCCTATCGGATACATGTGTATCCCCGGCACATATTCTAATTCATAGACATTCTCCTCCGGCACGAAAAAATGTTTGTAACCGTCGTGCATCGCGCTAATTACTGACGGTAATAACCCATTTACTCTCTTGACACTTCCATCGAGTCCGAGCTCTCAGAAGAACAAATATTCGGTTTGCGGCGGAGTAATTTTGTCTTCGAAAATCAGAAACAATATCGCGACCGCCATCGGCAGATCGAAACTCGTTCAGACTTTTTTGATATCTGACGGCGAGAGATTGAGAACGATTTTCCTATTGGGGAGCATGATGCCCGCATTGCGAAAAGTAGCTCTCAAACGCTCTTTTGACTCCTTGATCGCGGCATCCGGTAATCACACAATTTCTATTGTGGGTAATGACTTGCTTGAATCCGCTTCGACGATAATTTCGTGTCATTCGAGTCAGACGTTGGCGTAGGTTTTTACTTTTTGGATCATAGATTGAATTTAGAATTTAAAATGTTTTTTTCTTTTTTAGCAACATCATCTTCGTTTCCTCTCCTATCAGAGAGGTTTTTGGTATAATTGCACTCCTCTCTGATAGGAGAGGTGGAGTTGTTCTTTCTTTGATGAATTGTTCTAATTCACTGATCACTCATGATAGATTTTTTTCTATATCTCCATTTTTAAATCTAATAACGAGTATTCATTTTTTGTAAATTTCAGAATCTCTATGTATATCGTATTCTACTCTTTCGTTATGATATCAGCCATCAAGTTCTATTCACAACATTAATTTAGAACAATAAAAATCTAATATAAATGATCAGATAACTTTTTGTCTCCTAAATTTGTATCAGAGAAATTTTCTATTTTTCACCATAGCCCAAAAAATATTTTCTACTTTCGTAGATTTTTTTCTATTTTGCTTTGCGTAGTCAATATAGCCGCTATTGTATTCTACAAAATTTATTTTTTCTTTTTTTAACAACCTCACCTTCGTTTCCTCTCCTATCAGAGAGGTTTTTGGTATAATTGCACTCCTCTCTAATAGGAGAGGTGGGGTGAAGTTGCTCGCTAAACAGCTAAACGAAGGTGAAGCTACTTGCTCATTTACTAAATCCGTCATCATACAAAAAAAGACACTAAAAACTTAGTATCTCATTCCTTTGCTTGTATAATGGCAACGAATTGAATTGTAACAATCTCATTGGAAATTTCAATAGCTATTTAGCTTCTTTGAATAATGATGGATTGTAATTTTTGGTATATGCTTTATTGAAATCTTTTATATGTACCTTGAGACCTCTATTTTTGAATGTATCTACTTTATGCTTTTTGATAATCTTCTTCGCGACTGGCAAAGTGATAGAAAAAATATTTACTATTTCGTCGAGGGTTCTGTACGGTTTGGTCATAAATACTTTAAAAGTTAAATTTTTAAGTTCTAAGTCATTTCTAGCTTATATAAGTACAGTTCATTTTCAACAAAAAAGATGCTATTCCTCTCTATTTTTCATCTCTACCTTACCACCAAGTTCCTGCATGACGGCTTTTAGATGTTCTTGCAACTCCTTGATTTTATAGGTAGGCAGCGTGATTCCTTGTTTACCGAAACCGCTATAGTTCGGAGAGATTAGCCGCTGTCTGATCTGAAAACTTTTTATCCCTCTAAATTCACTGATTAAAATTTTATATATTTCTGATCATTTTTTCAGCGAGCCATATTCTTTCAACGTGTAATTTCCTACGTCGATAGACTGGACAATCGCGTTGAGCTGTTTGGTTTGTTCGTAATTAAAAGTAAGCGTTGAAGCGCCTTTGGCTATGTATAAACAAGGTTCTGATTTTATTATTTTAACTTCTAAACTGAGGTAATTGTTATCAGAGGTTTGGATTTTGTGGATCATGAAAAATAATTTAGAATTTAAAATTTAGAAAGAAAATGAATTTAGAATTTAAAAATAAATTCTTTTACTTCTTTCTTGCTTGCCCCGTGCATTTGCTATGGGGTGGTTTTCTGTTATTTCCGGCTTTGCTTTTTTGTGTTTTGGGAATATAATGTTTATTAAAGTTTTTATGTGTCTGTTTTTTTTCTTCGAGAAAAAATATTGGAATATCATTTTTGGGCGGTGCTGTAAAGATAAATGGTTTCTCGCTATCCGTCTCCTGCATTTTTTCTTCGATATCTTTGATCAAAAGATGACGATTGTTATTACTATTTTCTATCATAATGATCTCGCCTTGAAGTGTTTGAACATTATGGCGATTTAAAATCTCTATGATTTGCGCTTGGGTGTGTCCGATATGACCTATAATTATCACTCCTATTTCCTTTTTCTCCTTCATGTCTTCCAGCTCAGAATCTTGCAGTTCTTTCGCCGCTCGTTGTCCTTCTTTGTTTTTGATAAAGTGAAGGTTCTTACATGAGTCTTGGGGAAGAGTGAAGTTGCAGTCTGGTTTTTCGGATATATTCATGAATAGCGGGTGTAATGTAAAATAGAATCAGTATATCCCTTTTTATCTTTTTTGCAAAAAAATCATCCAAAGAATTTTCCTTTAATTCCTGGTCAGTCATTTCCATCTAACCAGCAGCACTTCGTCGTCTTCTCTTTCTTCCTCATCTTTATCTCCTTCATCGTCGTCATCGTCGAATTCGTCATCATCGTCGTCCTCATCCTCTTTACGTTCAGCATAGAGCGAATAGAGATATCTGGAGTAATCAGTTATGAAAGTCATTTTGTTTGATGGCAAGTAAAATCATTTATACTGAGACGCCAATAAAACTTGAATGAAATGAAAGTTTTCTAACGTCGAAGTTATACCGTTTTCTAACATATTTATCGTCTTACTAAAGATCTAAATCTAACACACTAATCCCCTCCACTACCTTATTCAAATCACCCTTACACTGATGACAACAATACATCGTCTTCAAATATTTTTTCTCCAATAGCGGAGGTAAAGTATCGTAGTATTTTGGATTTTCTGAGTGGATTTTTTTTCGGAAATGATATAATCAATTATCTGATTTTTTACTGTTGCAGGATTGGCAAGCTCGGATATGGTTTGATATTCATTGGATTTTGTCGCAAGTCGTGCATCTTTCATTCACATTCAATGATTTAGGGACAATGTGGTCTCGAGAAAGTTTTTCTGTTACACCACAATATGCGCATTTTTTTTCTTCATCCAACATTTGTTTATCTTCTCTTAATATCGTTGACCATTGCATTTCATCTTGTTGGAGCTTTTTGAAAGTGCTTTTGATAAATCAGTAATACTTCTTCTTCGCTTCAGCAGCATCTTTGCAGTGGTAGGCAGAGACAGCTATGATTTTTGCGTATTGGAAGAAAATTTGGTCTTTGATGGTGTGGACAGAAGAATCGGGCATGATAGCAATTAATTACTAAAAAACATTTTCAATAATTGTTTAACTAAGAATATTGCATAATCGATATCTTCTGACGATTTTATATCAAATACAGAAATGTGTTTATTGTAATATTTCACGCTCATATCCATATATGTTACTTTTTTTTCTGGATCAGAAAAATCTTTTGGCTGAACTCTCAATAGATTGAGATATAGTGAATTTTTGTGTACATTGATTTCAAAGACATTATTTTTTCATATTCTATATGCTATATAGACTTTTTTTGGATTGATCTCTATCCTTGAATCTAATGTTAGTGCTTTTTCACTAAACTCTTCGTATAACTCTTTTAATTCTGGTTGTCTAGCCTTAAAATGTTCTTCTATGGTATATGTTTTTAATTCTCTCACTACCTTATCGATTTCGGTATTTTTAGTAATAGTTTTGACTGATGCTTGAGTATCTTTTGCTTTGATTTGGTCATATACTACAATATCGGTTCAGAATTTTTTAGCCTCTCGAATTTCTATTGGTAAATCTTTAAAATTAATAGCATTTTTTTGATAAGCCGTGAAAGAGTTAGCTACAAAAATCACTCTAGATCATTCCCAATTAACATCCCTTTTGGTAAAATTTTTTTTCAGCTTTTGATTGATTTCTAGCACAAAGTCTGCTTGATTATTGAGCATAAGAGAAAGATAAGAGTATCATTGATCTATCACAGAGAAGCTGCTTCATCTCTTATATTCTACAATCACAAAAGACTGATTCTCTTCATCATAAGCAAGTGTATCTATCCTAAATTCATGCAGAGAAAATTCAGTAGCAATAAATTTCAATCAGAAAATAAGTTCAAGATTTTCTTCTGTGAGTTTTTGAAGATCTTTTTCTAAATCAAAAGATTTCTCGTTAATTTCTGTGAGTTTGCCGGTTGTGTTTTTGAAGAGTTGCATGGGGGATGAAAGAAAATAAAAATTATTCTTTATAATAACCTGATATTTGAGGCGACAATATATTTCAGAAACTATAAGGATCTATAATACTTATTATTCTTCGGCCATCTTTAGATAATTCTGTTGCTATATAAGACGCTGGTCAATATTCTTTATCTTCAGTATTTTGCACATAAATTTGTCAGACAAAATTAGGCACAATATTTCAATTTGGTTGTATGTCTCATGTTAAGTTAATAGATGACAAATCTGTTTGTAAAATTTCAACCGTTTTTTCAACTTTAGAAGTATTATTGTTTATAATAAGTCAAAACACAAACGTTACTATAGATATACCAATAGCTATTCCGGCAAGCCAATTTGATTTTCTTCCAT
>Ga0172379_10008745_pt1 | contig 12664 bp, 7 predicted proteins | sample GrowelOW334metaG_FD_119756 | JGI IMG/M metagenome (GOLD analysis project Ga0172379, IMG submission 119756) | Groundwater microbial communities from an aquifer near a municipal landfill in Southern Ontario, Canada - Groundwater well OW334 metaG | ecosystem: Environmental > Aquatic > Deep... | reverse complement strand
CGCATCGCCGCCGGAGCGCATCGCGGGCAGCACCGCCACCGCCGCAGCGACCACGCCGCAGCCCAAGCCGATCAGCAGCAACCCCGCGTGCTCACTCAGCACCAGCCAGCGCAACGCCTTCGCGCGAAAACCGACGGCCAGCAGCAACGCCAGCTCGCCGCGCCGCTCAAGGACATTGCGCAGCACGACCACGCCCAGTCCCGCGCTGCCCAGCAGCAGCCCCAGCCCGCCGAGCACTTGAAACGTGCCGAGGTAGGTGTTCTGCACCGCGTTGAACTGCGCGAGCCGGCGGGTGGTGGGCGTCAGCTCCAGGCCCGAGTCGCGCAGAGCCTTCGTCAGCGTGGCGGACACCTCGGCGGCGCGCTCCGGCGGCGCGTCCACGAGGAAGAAGCGGTAGCCCGCCTCGCCCGGATAGCGCGCGGTGAACTCGTCCTCGGCGATGACGAGGTTGCCCTGCAAGACCGACCCCGCGAGTGAAGCGACGAGCCGCACCTTGAAAGGCTTCCCGCGCTCGTCCGTGAAGTCCAGCGTGTCGCCCAGCTTCTTGCCCAAGGCCCAGAGGATGGAGGCTTCGTCAGCGATGGCGGAAATTGCGTAGCCGCCGAGGTGAGGAGGCGGATTCGTAAGTTGAAAGCCGTCCGCCTCCTTACCTCGACGGCTACCAAGCGCGCTCCAACCCGCCTCCTTGGCCAATCCCTTGGCCATGCCCGCGAACTTGAACGCCCCGCGCTGGGCGAGCAGCTCCGGCTTCACCCCCAGCAATCTCGGCTTCTGCGCGCGGTTCAAATTCAAGCAGCTCGCATCATCGCCATCCCGCACGCGGAAGGGAACCACGCTCACGTTCGTCATGGTCTTCGCATCGAGGTTGAAGAACTCGCGGCCCGCCGTGCTGTTCAAGTCCTGCACCACCGGCAGCGTGCTCTCGCCCAGCAGCGCGAAGCCGCCCGTGCCGGACGCACGCTTCGTCGCGTCCGCGTTTTCATCCAGCCGGAACGCACCGATGCTCACGATGAGGAAGCTCCCGCACGCCAGCATCGCCACCGTCGCCAGCGAGCGCCGACGACGACGCGTCGCGTTGCGGATGCCCAGGCTCGCGAGCGTGAGGTTCGCCGCGGCTTCGGACTGCTCCAGCCTGGAAAGAAATGCCGACGTGAACGCCATCGCCGCCCCCAGCAGCAACGCCCCCGCCCCGAAGAAAATCCCCGCCGCCGCTGAATCGTTCTTCGCCCAAGCCCAGCCGATGAGAGCGAGCGCAGTGAGGAGACAACCTGGTCCGCTGAGATTCACGAGCACACCATCGACTGCGCTCAAAAAGGGCAGCGGCGACGGCACCTTGGTTTGGTGTCCACGCTTTAGCGTGTCCGGCGCATCTGACACCCTGAAGGGTGGACACCGAACAGCGCCGCATTCGCCACTAATTGCTAAACACTGATTACTGAACACTTCCTCCCCCCCCCCCGCCAACAGCTCCCTCGCCGGCCTTCTCGCCTGCTTCCTCAACGCCAGCCACAGCGTGAACACCGCCACCAGCACGCTGCCCACGATGCCGCCCACGAGCGTGGCCGGCTCGGCGTGGAAGTTCAGGTCGCTCGTGCCCACGGCGTCGCGCCAGACGGTCGAGAGCGCGTGGAGCATCGCGCGCGCATACCACACGCCGCCCGCCGCCCCGAGCAGCGAACCGATCAGCGACAGCCCCGCGCCCTCCAGCAGGAACAGCCGCCGCACCTGCTTGGGCGTGAAACCCAGCGCCAGCAGCGTGCCCACCTCCGTCGCCCGCTGCTCGACTCCGAACTGAAACAGCAGCGACACCAGCACGCACGCCGCGACGATGAGGAAGAAGCTGAACCCGATGAACAGCCCGCCGAAGTCCTGGCCTTCACTGCTCGCCTTGAGCGCCTGCTCGCGCACCGGCTGGAAGACGAGGCCGAAGTCGGCGGGCTTGAGCGCGGCGAGCAGGGACTTTTCCAACTCCGCCTTGTAGGAGACGACGTGAGGAGTCTCTGATTGTTGCGTCTCGGGTCTGGCGTCTGGGGTCTGGGGAGAAGTGAGCCTCCTCACGTCGGCTCCTACGGGGAAACGAACGGCCGTCGTGTCCCCAAACCGGTTACCCCACATTTTTCGCCCCGCGCTCAGGCTCACGAAAGCCTTCGGTGTGCCGCGCCATTGCTTCCAGTAAGGGTCATCCACGAGCTTGCTGTGCTTCATCGGGAAACCCGCGTCCCAGTCACCGACGCGTTCGGCCTTCGCGATGCCGGGGAAGTCCGGCATCAACGTGCGGTCGGCCCACGGCATCTGCATCGGCACGATGGAGCGGATACGGAAACGGTTCGTGGCCTCGGTGAGCGCCGCGCCGGAATCGGGCAGGAAGTAGGACATTTCCAATTCACCGCCGGGCTTGAGCTGCAACTGGTCCGCAAGCCACTGATTGATGACGACCTCGTCATCGCGCAAGTCCACCGGCACGAGCGGCGCGCCGGCAGCGGTGACCATCGGGTAGGCCGTGGCGTTGGTGCCCGCGCGCAACAGCGTGGCGAGGTAGGTGAGGATGGGCTGCGCGTTGGCGTCCACCGCCAGCGCGGCGCGGACGGCGGGCGGGTCGAGGAAGATGCGGTCGGTGCGAAGTTCGAGGACGGGGGAGTTGGTGAGGGGGCGGAGGGAGAGTTGGGCGTCTTGGAGGTTCCAGTTGGAGGGAAGCAGTGCGTTCGCAAACGACGCTGCATCCATTTCCTCCAACTTCACGGGCGGAGACGAATTCTTGAGCTTGGCTGGCAGCTTCACGGACCTCGCAGTGGCCGACAGATTCGCCCTGCCTGCGGCCCCCGTCTTTTCCTGAAGCGAGCCTAGCGGCACAAACGCATTGAACGGCGCGACTTGGTTCGCCTGCAAACTGAAGCGCCCCAGTTCCTCGGCCCCGACTACTGCGTGGACGCGCAGTCGCAATGCCACAGTCTGTCCGTCGCGCGTGGTGAGAGCCACGTCCTGCGAAAGCGCGGAGACTTTGCTGACGCGCAGCAGCACCTCGTCGCCGGGCTTGGCGACGAGCTGGTCGGCGAGCGCTTGGTTCAACACGACGGAGTCCGGCGGGACCGTCGCGAACGGCGGAGCCTTCGTCGCGAGCTTCCAAAAGCTCTCGTCCACGCCGAGGACGTGGACGCGATTAGCGCGGCGCGAACCATCCACAGAGTTAACCGTGCCGGGCAGCGCGAGGACGGGCGCGGCCTTGAGATTCGTTGCCAGTTCGGCGCGGAAGAGCCGGTCGCCGGTGGCCATCGCTGCCTCGATTTTGCGGCGCCTCGCCAGCGCCATGTCGTGCAGGCTGCCGCGCACGGAGTCGCCGACCAGCAGCGCGCCGATGAGCACCGCCGCGCCGACCGTCGCGCCCAGCAGCACGCCCAGATGCGCCCGCGCGTGGAAGCGCAGGCTGCGGAAGATGAGCGTGCGGAGGGTCATTTCGTTTTAACCACAGAGGCACAGAGGACACAGAGAAGAAACTCCGTTGAACTCTTCCTCGGTGTTCTCTGTGCCTCTGTGGTTCATCTCAGGCAGTGACGAGTTGGCCATCGCGCAGCTCCAGCACACGACCCATGCGTTTCGCCAACTCGGGGGCGTGGGTGACGACGATGAGCGCGGTGCCTTGCTCGCGGTTGAGGTCGAGAAGGAGTGCGGCGAGCGAGTCAGCGGTGGCGCGGTCGAGCGCGCCGGTGGGTTCGTCGGCGAGGAGGAGCTTGGGCTGGTTGATGAGCGCGCGGACGACGGCGACGCGCTGGCGCTCGCCGCCGGAGAGCTGGCCGGGGCGGTAGTTCATGCGTTCGCCGAGGCCGACGCGGGTGAGGAGCTGCCTCGCGCGGTCCATCGCTTGCGCGCGGCTGGCGGTGTCACCGGACGCGAGCGTCGGGACGAGGACGTTTTCCAGCACGGTGCATTGCGGGAGGAGATGGTGGGACTGGAAGATGAAGCCGATCTGGCGGTTGCGCGTGGCGGCGAGGGCAAGTTCGTCGAGAGTGTCGAGGCGCTGGCCGTCGAGGATGAGTTCGCCGCTGTCAGGCAGGTCGAGCGTGCCGATGAGGTTCAGCAACGTGCTCTTGCCGCAGCCGCTCGGGCCGACGATGGCGACGGTCTCGCCACGCGCGACTTCGAGCGAGAGGCCGCGCAGCACGGGCAGGTCGCCGCCCGCCGCGCCGGGGTAGCGCTTGGTGACGTTCGCGAGGCGGAGCAAGGGAGCGGGCGCGGACATGGCGGAAGTGTGCAGCGTGAGGAGTGAAGAGTGAAGAGTGAAGAGTGTCGGCGAGTGATGGCCGCCCTTTGCACAAATTGCATGAGGTGGCGGCAAGCCGCCGGCATGGCTGGGGTGCCAAAGAAAAACCCCGCCGGCTTGCGCGGGCGGGGCTTGTTGAAAACTGCCTGGACGATCAACGCTTGCTGAACTGGAAGCGCTTGCGGGCGCCGGGCTGGCCATACTTCTTGCGCTCGCGCATGCGCGGGTCGCGGGTGAGCAGGCCCTCAGCCTTAAGCGAGGGACGCATGGCGACATCCACGGTGAGCAGCGCGCGGGCGATGCCGTGACGCACGGCCCCGGCCTGGCCGTTCGGACCGCCGCCGGCCACGTTGACGCGCACGTCAAACTTGGTGACGGAGTCGGTGACCTTCAGCGGCTGCACGACGGCGGCGCGCTGGGATTCGGTGAGGAAGTATTTCTCCATCGGGCGACCGTTGATGACGATCTTGCCCGAACCGGAGGCGAGGCGAACGCGGGCGACGGCGGTTTTGCGGCGTCCCGTTCCGAGGTGTTCCTGAGTGGCGGCCATGTGTTAGTCGGGTTGGAAAATTATTTCTTCTTGATGACGAGCGCCGCGGGGAGCTGGGCGGCGTGCGGGTGCTTGTCGCCCTTGTAAACCTTGAGCTTGGTGTTGAGGCTGCGACCGAGGCGGCCCTTGGGGAGCATGCCCTTGACGGCGTGCTCGATGAGCAGCTCGGGGTTGCGCGCGCGGCGGTTGGCGACGTTCTCGTATTTTTCGCCGCCCTTCCAGCCGGAGTAGGTCATGAAGGTCTTGTCCTCCTCCTTGCTGCCGGTGAGGACAACCTTCTCGGCGTTGATGACGACGACGAAGTCACCGGTGTCGAGATGCGGGGTGAAGGTGGGGCGGTGCTTGCCGCGGATGACCATCGCGACCTTTGCGGCGAGGCGGCCGAGCACGACGCCGCTGGCGTCCACAACGTGCCATTTGCGCTGATCAAGCGATTCCTGAGCTTTGGGCAAAAATGTTTTCATTACAGTTCCCAGTGAAGGGAGCGCAGAAAGTAGCAAACGATCCGGTTCCGTCAACAGCTCATTTCCCGCACTGCGTCCATCCTTGCCCGCGATCGGCGGGCGCTGGCATCCGGCCGCATGAAATGATCGGAGCCGGCTATTCCCGCCAGACGATTTTTCCACCGACGATCGTGGCGGCCGGCCTGCCCTTGAGGGTCCAGCCGTAGAAGGGGTTGTTCTGTGACTTGCTGGCGGTGTCCTTCCGTTCAAAGGTCCACTCGCGGTCGGGATCGAAGAGGGTGATGTCCGCGTCCGCGCCGGGGCTGAGGGTGCCTTTCTTGAGCCGCAGCAGTTTCGCGGGGGCAACGGTATACTTCTCGATGAGGGCGGAAAGGCCCAGGCGCTTGGCGTGGTAAAGCTGCATGAGGGAGAGCGCCAGCTCATTCTCCAGTCCGGTGATGCCGAAGGGCGCGTAGTCGAACTCGACTTCCTTCTCGTAATCGCAGTGCGGCGCGTGGTCGCTGGCGAGGATTTCCAGAGTGCCGTCGGCCAGAGCCTCCAGGATCGCCTCGCGGTCGGCGGCGGAACGCAGCGGCGGGTTCATCTTGAAGTTCGTGTCGTAGGTGGGCCACGTCGGGCGGGCGTAACCGCCGTCCTGGTAGCCGAAGATTTGCTTCCCATCGGCGGCCCAGAACTTTTCGCTGCCCGCAATCGCCGCGTCCGTGAGCGTGAAGTGGTGACAGCACGCCTCGCCTGAGACGGGCACACCGCGCTTCTTCGCCTCACGAAGGAGCCGCACGCTGCCGGCGGTGCCCAGATGCTGGCAGTGGACGTGCGCGCCCGTAAGCTCCGCCAGCAGGATGTTCCGCGCCACGATGGCATCCTCGCCCGCCGCCGGCCACCCGCGCAGGCCCAGCACCGTGCTCCAGTAGCCTTCGTGCATCACGCCATCGGTCACCAGCGCGTAGTCCTGGCAATGATCCATGATGGGCAGATCGAACATCTTTGCGTATTCGAGCGCGCGACGCATCAGCTCGTTGTTCTGCACGCAATGCCCGTCGTCCGTGATGGCCACCACGCCGGCGCCCTTGAGCGATCCGATGGGCGCAAGTTCCTCCCCCGCGATGCCCTTGGTGATGGCCCCGGTGACATACAAGTTCACCACCGCGTCGCGTGCGGCCTTCTCACGCACCAGCGCAACCTGGCCCGCATTGTCAATCGAGGGGGACGTGTTCGGCATGCACACGATGCTGGTGAAGCCGCCGCGCGCCGCCGCCTTGGTGCCGGTCGCGATGGTCTCCTTCGCCGACTGGCCCGGTTCACGCAGATGCACATGCAAATCAATCAGGCCGGGACAGACCACCTTGCCGCGCGCGTCGAGTTCCTCGGTGACAACGCCGACGGGAATTCGTTTTCGCGCGTCCGGGCCGACGGCGGCTATTTCACCGTCGATCACGAGCACATCGGCAGGTGCGTCGAGTTTGTTGGCGGGATCAATGACACGGCCACCGGCGACGAGGAGCGCTTTCATGCGGCCCGAAGGTTAGCCGCCGGTGAATTGACAGGGCAAGCCCGGTCGGTAGAGTCGCGGCGGTTGCGGGTGTAGCTCAATGGTAGAGCGCTAGTCTTCCAAACTAGTTACGAGGGTTCGATTCCCTTCACCCGCTCCAGGTTGCGCGAGTAGCTCAATTGGATAGAGCGTCGGTCTCCGAAGCCGAAGGTTGTGGGTTCGACCCCCGCCTCGCGCACCATGTTCCGCCAAAGGCTGTGCCTCCCTTTCAGCTTCCGAAAACCGCCCTTTCCACCTACGGCCGCACTGCGGCGAAGCGCAGGCCGCGCGTGCTGACGCGCAACGTGGCGATCCGGAGGCCCGTCATCACGGCTTCATAGATCACCACACCAAAGAGGATCACATCCGCGCGATTGGCAGGGAGTCCGGGAAGTTCGCGGCGCGCGGACAGGGGCAGGCTCCAGAGCCGCTCGACGTGCCAGCGCATGCGCTCCGCACCGAAGCGGGTGCCGTCGATCTGAGCGCGGTCGTAGTCGGGAAGCTGCAGTTCCAATCGCGCGAGAATGCTCGTCGTCCCGCCGGTGCCGACGAGGGTGATGGATTCGTTTCGGAGGGCGTTGAGATGGGGCGCAAGTTTCGGGAGAACCTGCCGGTCAAGAAAGCCGCGGAGTTCCGCGCGCGTGGCGGCGAGTTCGGCGGCGGTCGGCGGATCGGAAAGCCGGCGGGCTTCGAGCAGGCGCACGGTGCCGAGCTTGAAACTGTCGCGAAACAACATCCGGCCTGCATCGCCCAGAATGAACTCGGTGCTGCCGCCGCCCACATCCAGGATCAACGCGGGCTGATCACGCAACGAGGCGTCCGTGAGCACGCCCTGAAAAGCCCAGTCCGCCTCCTGCTCGCCGCTGATGACCTCGACTTCCCGCCCGGTGGCGGCGTGGACGGCCTTGAGCAACTCAGCCGCGTTCACCGCGTCGCGCGCGGCGCTGGTGGCGATGATCCGCAGCGCCGCCGCACCCTGCTCACGGGCGGTCTGGACAAAGCCGGCGGCAGCCCGGGCGGTGTCGGCAATGGCGTCGGGCCGGAGGCGATGGTCGTCGTAGAAGCCGCGGCCCAGGCGGGTTTGCACGCTGCCCTCCCAGACCGGTTCGACGGCATCGGCAGTGACGTCCGCGACGAGGAGCTTCACGGAGTTGGTGCCGATATCAATGACGGCGCGGCGCTCCGAGGAGTGATTAGCAATCAGTGGCAGGTGAGTGGTCGCGGCGAAGTGTTCAGGGTCCGTGTTCACAGGACTAAGCGCTAATTACCAATCACTTCTCCTTGGACTCGCGCTTGGCCAGCACCGCCGCTCCGGTGATGCCGGCGTCGTCGCCAAGTTTGCTGGCCACGATCTCGACGCCCTTGGCGGTGCCTGTAAGAGCGTAGTCCTTCGCCGTCTCGACGATGATGGCCATCATGTCGTCAGCGAGCTGGTCCATCACGCCGCCGCCGAGGACGATGGCCTCGGGGTTGATGAGATTGATGACGTTGGCAACGGCGATGCCGGTGTATTCGGCGGCTTCCTCGACGATCTGCTCGACGAGCTTGTCGCCGCGCCGGAGCGCCTTGCGCAGGTCGCCGCTGCGCATGTCGGTCAGCTCCGGACCAAGCATGTCCGTGAGCACGGTCTTCTGTCCGTCCTTCACGGCGCTCTGGATCCTGCGGAAGAGGGCGGTGCGGCTGGCGAGCGCCTCGAAGCAGCCCTTGTTGCCGCAGCCGCACTTGGGGCCGTTCACTTCGAGGACCATGTGGCCGATTTCCCCGGCGGTGCGGTTGAAGCCGGACCAGGGCCTGCCATCAAGCACGATGCCGCCGCCGATGCCCGTGCCGAGGAAGATGCCGACCATCGAGCGCGGCTTGGGGTCGAGCTCCGTCTCATACACGCCGAGCGCGCAGGCATTGCAGTCGTTCTCGGCGAAAACGGGCAGGTCGAGCTCCTTCTCCAGCACCTTTTTCAGCGGCACATTCTCCCACTTGAGGTTGGGCGCGAAAATCATCCGGCCCTCCTCCGGATCGATCGCACCTGGCGCGCCAATGCCCATGGCCTTGAAGTTCTCCAGCTTGAGATCGCACTCGTCGATCACCTCGCGCACGCAGCGGGCAACGCGCTCCAGCACGCCGTCCGGGCCGCGCTCCGGCTTGGTGCTCATCTTCACCTTGCCCAGGCACTTGAGCTGCGGGGTGAACACGCCGGCGAGTATCTTGGTGCCCCCGAGGTCCACGCCGATGAAGTATTCTCGTTTGCCGCTGGATTCGGCCATATCAGGATTCGGTTGAAGCTGTTCTGTCTGCGCCCCGCGCGGAGCAACGCCGATGATTTATCCTGTCCCGCCTCCCAAGGCCACTCTGCATTTGTGCCGCGTAGTTTTTTGCCGGGGGGGCTGGCGGCGGCCGCCGGCCCCGTTCAAAGCCCGTGCTGCGCCGCCCCAGCGGGCTCAAATGAGCTTTCCTGCTTGAAAACCACGCAACAGCCTGACGCTTTTGTCATGCGTCGCGGACCCAGATCTGCCAACAATCACCTCAATGAAATCCTCCGCCTGCTTTTTGCTGATCCTGATGGCCGGTGCCGACGTGATGGCGCAGGCCTCAGGCAATCCGCAGCCTTCGCGCGTGGATTTTTCCCACGCCTTTGCCACGCCGCACCGGCTGACGGTTGCGCGGCCCGACAGCAGCGACAAGACGCTGCTCGACCTCCTGCCCGGCAGCCTGCGCGTGGCCTGGAGCTACGACGACCTGCTCCACTACCCGCTCGCGTCATTCAAGACACCGCCCGCCGCCTGGGCCGTGCGGATCACGCCGGAGCTGAGCGGCAAGCCGTTCGCCAAAAGCCGCTGGAAACGCGTCGAAGAACATCTGCCCGCGCTCGACAACCTCCACGAATCGCCCGGCGGATCGATGCGGATCGAAGTCGTGGGCGGCGCGACAGCCGCGATCCTTCGCGTGGAACTCACGAACACCAGCGATCAGCCGCAGCAGTTCAGCCTCCGCTGCGAGTCGTTGCATTGGGGCGAGAACCCGGCGTGGGTGGACCCCGCCCGCTGGCCCGGCGACAACCTTGTGGCCGGCTGGAACGAGCGCGCCGACCGCGTGCTGGTGCTGGGCATCGGCGCGGACCGCCATTCGCTCGCCGCCGACCGCCGCGCGCCCGGCCCGAAGACGATGCTGCTCGTCTGGGACGTGAAGCCCCACGAGACGCGCACCGGCTGGATTGTGCGTCCTTACCGCGCTTGCGCCGCCGATCTGACGGCGTTGCGCGCCCGCGACTGGACGAAGGAAATGGATGCCGCAAAGCAGGAGTGGCGCGCGTTGCTTCACCGCGCCAGCGGCGTGACGATTCCCGATGCCGGCGTCGCGAACGCCTACCTCGCCTGCCTGGCCGACCTGTTCATCATGCGCGAGCCGGTCGCGGACGGTTACACCGCCGCAGTGCCGGGCACGGAAGTTTATCGCGCGCCCAACGCCTTCGAGGCGGCGGTGGTCGCGGTGGCCCTGGACCAGGCGGGTTTGCACCGGGAATCGGCAAGCGGCTACCAGATGTGCCTCGACATGCAGGAGCCGGATGGCAATTGGAATGACCCGCGCGGCTGGGGGCATCTGATGTGGGGCGGCGCGGGCTTCAAGGCCTGGGCGGCGATGGAACATTACCGGCTCACGCGTGACCGCAACTATCTCGCAAAGGTGTATCCGCGGCTCGTTGCCAGTTCACGCTGGCAGGAACGCGAGCGGGCGCGCACGCGCGTCACCAGCGGGACGGAGCGTCCGTTGACCTACGGCCTCATGCCGCGCGGCATGGGCGACTGCGGTCTCAAAGACGACACCGACCTCTACGGCGTGTTTCTTCCGCACAACATCTGGGCCGTTTATGCCGACAGCCTCGCGGTTGAAACGGCGGAAATTCTTGGCAAACGGAAAGATGTCACTGAGTTGAAACGCATCCACGAAACCGCGCGGGCCGACCTGCTCCAGGCGATGGATCGCGGCGCGATTCGCGAGCGGGACTACCGCTGGATTCCCGGCGTTCCCGGCAAGACTTCCGGCAGCCGCTGGGGCGTGCTCAACGCCCTTTTTCCCTGCCGGCTCCTGCCCGCCGAGCACGAGTTGATCACCGGCACGCTGCGGCACATCGAGGCCAGCCTCAGTCCCGGCGGCATCCCGCTTCGCACCGGCTGGTTGCAGGACGGCATGTGGGTCGCCATCACGCTCGACAACGTGGCCGAGGTCCATCTCGCGCGCGGCAACGGCGATGCCGCCGCCCGTTACCTCTACGCCACGCTCAACCACGGCACGCCGCTCTACACATGGTGCGAGGAACGCGGCCCGGAGCCGGGCAGCGCCAAGTGCACCGGTGACCGCCAGCATCTGTGGACGCCCGTGGCGGTCGTGAGGTGCCTCCGTGACATGCTGGTGATGGAAGACGGCGACGGGTTGCAACTCGCCCTCGGCACCGAGCGCGAGTGGCTGACGGGCGGAAGCCCTGTCGGCATCACGAACGCCCCGACGCACTTCGGCCCGGTGTCATGGCGGATGGCATACGACGTCGCGGGCTCCCAGGTTTCCGGCGAAGTGGAGTTCCCAAAGAACTGCACCGCCGCCCGGGCCGCGCTGCACATTCGTTTGCCCGGCAAATTGCGCGTCACGTCCGTCGAACCGGCGTCTGGTGCGACGATCCTGCCGGGTGGAGGCGGTCTGAGTTGGAACTCGCCGCACGGGCGTATCGCCTTCAAAGCAGCAACCCAGTCACCGTAATCGAACCCATCCGATCACAACCACGCCCACCAATGATAACGGATGCCCTCATCGTCACCTGTGCCTGCAAGGCCAAGCCGCAACGCCGCAACGGCCGGTGGGCACCGTAGGAAGCGCCGTCGAAACTCAAGCCCATCAACAAACATGCCCCAGCCCCACATGAGCCATCATCCCACCCTCAGATTATCGCTGGCGATCGCCGCCAGCTTGTTCGTTCTCGCAGCCAGCGGTGCCTTCGGTGCCGATCCGTCGCCGGGCACGGTCACGCTCAACATCGAGCCGACCCGGGAATTCCCGCGCAACTCCGAGGGATCCTTCGCCACGCTAGCCTCGGGGCGCATTCTCTTCTGCTACTCGCAGTTCTATGGAGGTGCGGCGGATGAAAGTGCGGCGCGCATCGTGCGCATCCGCTCGGATGACCAGGGCCGCACGTGGAGCCGGCCCGAGGTGGTCGTGGAAAACACGAGCGGGAAAAACGTGATGAGCGTGTCCCTGCTGAGACTGGCCGGCGGAAAGCTCGCGATGTTCTATTGCGTTAAAAACAGCTGGATCGACTGCCGCCCTCACATGCGCGTCTCCAACGATGATGGCGTGACCTGGAGCGAGGCGAAGCTCGTGCTGGCGGCACCGGGCTATTTCGTGCTGAACAACGACCGCGTCATCCAGACCAGCAGGGGCCGCATCATCCTCCCGCTGGCATTCCACCGCTCGCGCGGCACTGACCCGCACTCCAGCAAATCATGGGATGCCCGCGCCATCACGATGTGGATTTACTCGGATGACGAGGGTGCAACCTGGCAGGAATCGGCAAGCTGGTGGGCCATGCCCGTGCGCAGCGGCAGCGGCCTGCAGGAACCCGGCGTGGTCGAGCTGGCCGACGGCTCGCTCTTCTCGTGGAGCCGCACCGATCAAGGTGCGCAGTATGGTTTTAATTCCACGGATGCGTGCAGGACATGGACGCCGCCGTTCCCGACGGAACTGAAATCACCGACCGGCCCCGCAAGCATCAAGCGCCTGCCCGGCAGCGCCGACCTGCTCGCGATCTACAACGATCATTCGGGCACGTTTCCATTCCCGAAGGGCAAACGAAATCCGTTCGTGGCGGCGATCTCCAGTGATGG
>Ga0172379_10008744_pt1 | contig 12665 bp, 8 predicted proteins | sample GrowelOW334metaG_FD_119756 | JGI IMG/M metagenome (GOLD analysis project Ga0172379, IMG submission 119756) | Groundwater microbial communities from an aquifer near a municipal landfill in Southern Ontario, Canada - Groundwater well OW334 metaG | ecosystem: Environmental > Aquatic > Deep... | reverse complement strand
TTTCTCTTTGTATTTGATGAATGGAACAACAAGAGTATTTCCTCCTTTGTCGGTTATGGTTGTTGATGTTGATGTTGTTTTTGCGGTTTTGATTCCTTCATTGTCTGTTCCTGTGATCATTATCTCGCATTTTAGAAATCAATCGTGACCAATCGTGACTGTCCCCATTATCTCCAATTTTTTAATAACATAAACCAAAAAAGGAACGCCTACCCGTTCCTTTTAAAGCGAGTTCAAAAAAATGTTACTTCTTCCCGCGGAGTTTGATGGATTTGTAGGTGATGAGTATGAGGGAGATAACAGAATAGAAAAAGGACATAATAAAAGCAACGGACTCTTTGTCTAACAACGACGGCATATATCCACCACCTTGACCGTTAGGGATAATTAAAACTAAGAGTACTGAGATCGAAACCCACCAATAGGAAAAATGGAGCCATGAACGGAAAGTTGATTCGCGCATTTTGTAAGTAATAAGGGAGAAGAGAAAAATAACTGGAAAAATAAATAAAAGATTTGTAGTTAAAACAAAAGTACTTTTACAAAATTCATAATAATTACCACACGAATCATTAAGAACAAGAAAGAGGAGGAATGAAAAAATACTAGTTCCTATTAAACTCATCCATAGTATGTTTTTTTTTGTCATAGCGTTTAAAACCTGTTTAATTAATAATTAATTTTTATACCCCCTTTATCCGTTGAAAACTTCAACAACACCATTCCCTTTTTTGTGATCTTCGTCGTATCTCTCTCGTCTTCTTCGTCATCTTTTCTTTCTTTCACTTTATACCTATCTTCTATCTTCGTTTCATTCTTCTTTGATTCGTATTCAGCAGAGATATCTCGTGTTTTCTTTATCTGTATATCCTGAGAAAGAGATTTCAGCGTTCCGTCTTTCCTTATCTCCCAGTCATATTCTAACGTAGTTTGAGGTATTTTAGTAGCAATGCCGTTGTAGATAAGTGTGTTGAATGTAACTTTAAGCTTTGTTTGTTTCTCTTTGTATTTGATGAATGGAACGATAAGTGTGTTTCCTCCTTTGTCGGTGATCGTTGTTGAAGTCGCTGTAGTTTTGGTTGTTTGTATTCCTTCGTTGTCTGTTCCTATAATTGACACATCTTGTGTTGAAGTACTGAAAGAAACTGAAATTTCAGGAGGAATGAGATCAGGAAGGACGACTTCACCGAGTTTTGGTTCGAGAGTGATGTCGGTTTTTCCGTCACCGTTTTCGTCAACCAGAAGTGGCGATGAACTCGCAATACTGCTGTTTGCAGAAATATCCATTGTTGCCACCGTAGTGGTTGCCGATGGAATACCCGCGAATGTCGTTTGTTCAATAACCGTATCTCCTTGTTTTTGTTCGACATCAAGGGTAAATGAACCTTCGGCATATCCGTTCATCTTAAGATGAACATTTGAGGAAGCTGGCACGCTGATATATTGAACTTCACCGAAGGTCATATACCGACTTCCTGTGATATTTTCTTCAACTTCATTCGTTGTAGTTGAAATACCGGTGTGATTACCAAGATCATCATAGAGATTAAGAGTAAGGGGTGAATGGAGAGTGAAAGTAAGTTTTTTTTCTACTTCATTGGTTGGCGGAGCTTCTGTTTTGATATATTTTTCTGGAATAAAACCGTTGCGAACGATAAGATTTTGAATGAACGTGCGAAGTTCTGGGACTTCAAAAATGTCAGCGTGCTTTCTTATCCGAATAAAAGGAATATTGTATTTATTTAAATCCACCCAATACTTCCCCACCCCCGTACTTGTCGCCGTCCACAAAGCACTTGGAACAACCACCGTTCCATCTCCATCGATTGTCATATCCATTTTGTATTCAAGTATCGGAAACTTTTTCTTTTGCAGACAAATATCGTCAATATTCCACTTGATACATCTGTTCTCCACACCTTCGTAATATTTGATCGTTCTCAGTGTTTCTTCTCCCCAACCAGCAATTTCAGTGAGTTGAACTCCAGCAGGTGGTATCCATTTATCAATTGTTGTATGAAGAGTGTTTGCTTTTTCATAAAGCGTCCAGTTTGCATTTGTTGGTTGACCAAGTTCCTCTTTCACAAGCAAATCTTCTCGCAATGTATCTGTCATAAAATTCTCCAAATCATTTCCGGAATGTATCTCACCACCATATTTTATGATCCACGAAGAAATAATCGTTGTTGTCGCTATTGCTGAAAAATTTGATGCCGTTGCAAATGTTATAACAGGATCAGAAACATATTTTGAATATTCTAATGAAGGAAGTAATCCATATGCACTCGGCATATTTGTTGCAAGTGTGCGTGCTGTTGTTTTAGTAAGAATGAGTGGTGCCCAATCTGTTGGCAATCCCTGTTGAAAACCATGCAATATAGCACCAGCAGCACTTGGTGTTCCCGCTTGCGGTGATGCAACAAGAATAATTTGTTCAATAAGCGCCGAAGAAGTTGCTGCACCAAGTTCGTTAGTAAGAGTTTTTGCAATAAGACCACCATTTGAATGTGCAATGATCGTAACTTTTCCCGTGTCGGAAGAATCAGCAAGTTCTTTCAATCTTTCAACCATTGAGTATGAATTTCCCCCGGAAAGAGTTATCGGATTTTTTACAACATCACGAACATCATATCTCCAATCATATGGAAACGTTTTCCATTCAGCAATGTCTCCATCTCGTTTCATATTGTATAGCTGTTCCAAAAGAGACCAATAGACATTACCCTTAATCCAAACATATGCATTGTCTATAACATCTTTAGTATAAATGCCGCCCTGAATACTCGTTCCATCCGGGTTCATAAAAAGAAGTGTGTTGTCAAAAGGATTATGTGGTTCCCATAATCTTTTTGTACAAGTTGAAATTATCCACGGCGATCCGGGTAAAGTACATTCATAATCTTGATAAAGTCGTGATGCTTCAAGTCCAGGCAAAAACGCTACGTTTGAATACCCTGTCGTAAAACCATGCGATTCAGTTGACGTTGAAAGAGAGCTGTCAGCCGTCTCAAAATTGAAACTGTATTTACCTTTCGGGAATTTTGACGATGCAGTGTATTGTTCGCCATCATCGAATTTTCCGTTTTTCAATGTTGTTGAAGCGTCTTCGATATCAACTTTCATTGGAAGTTTTTCTCCGAGTTCGAATTTATTGACCCATAAATAGGTATCATTTGTGTCTATGGCCGCTACTCTAAGAAAAGAGATTGGTTCCGTTGATGTTGCGGTCATCTCTACACTTCTTACCATTTTGTCGTTCATTCCAAAAGAAAAAGTCTCTTCTTTTTTTCCAATAACAACATACGAGGAATCAAGTGCTTCGAACAAAACATCAGCATAAACATCTCCAATATTAAAAGATGAAACGTTTATTACCACCGTCGTTGTTGCTTGATAAACATTCTCACGTTTTAATGAAGCAAGGATTGATTTTCCATCTGAAATCGGTGTAGTGTGACCATTTACTATTTCTGCATTATCACCCAAAAAGGTTAGTTGTTCCTTGTAAAAATCGGTATCAAAATCCACCGTATTCCGAATCACCACGTCCATCTTGGTCGGTGCGACATTTTCTTGATCGGTATATATCGTCTTAAACGTCAGCAGATCTTTGTTCGCAACACCTTTGTTCGGGTTGATGCCGTCCGAGAAATCGAGGTCGGAAAGCGGGGTGAGAGTTGGGGGGATATTGGTTGGTTGGGACTGTCCAAAAACGACGGTTCCACTATTTGCATATGCAGTGTTACTCCATCCGTAAGGAGTCGGAACATCCACGGGTCCTCCGGCAACATTCGTTACTCCCGTGAATGAATTTTGTTGGTAATACAAAGCAATACGTCCACCACCCGCACCGTATCCTCCATGAGCTGAGAAAGTGCCAGTTCCAAACATTTTGTTCGCTGTAACGTAAACACTTCCGCCGCTTCCCAGATAATCACCGTTCGCGGAGATGCTTCCGTTATTGATTAATGTATCGGTAATAACAAGACGCAGAGCTCCACCTCCACGATAACCAGGAGCTGTTCCACTTCCGAGATCGACTGGTTGTGTCGAAGAACCGTATGTGGAAGAGATTGCCCTATTCCAACCAGCCCCACCATAACTCGGATATTCACCATACAAAGAACCGGGTCCGTTATCAACAAAGCCTTTCTTGTTTGCGTTAAAGGAGGCATTCGGTGAGACAGTGAGATTTGGAATGGTCAAAGAAAGAGTTTTTTCAGGTACAATAGTAAGAGCACCGTAACTATTCAGAAAAATATCATTCGAGGTTATCTTTTCACTTCCCGAAAAAACTAACATTGAATTCTTGTTCACTGTGATCGTCGGAATGGTAATGACGACATTGTTTGAAAGAAAAAGGTTTACACCGGTATTGGAATTCTTGGAATTGAGAATCAATTCATTGGCGGTGATGATAACATCTTCATCCATTGTTACCGTTGAGACGAGATCATCTTTTGATTCGACGGTAATTTTGTTAAAAACAAAAGGACTTTCGCTCTTTTTAAAATGCCAATCGGAGTTGATAGTGAGATCGTTGTTTTGTGTATCGAAAAGTCCGATCGTTCCGCTACCGGCATTAGCATAAACACCCCATCCGTAAGGAGTTCCCACCAGAACAGATCCTCCGGCAATATCCGTCGTTCCCGTGAATGAATTTTGTTGGTAATACAAAGCAATACGTCCACCACCCGCACTGTATCCTCCATGAGCTGAGAAAGTGCCAGTTCCAAACATTTTGTTCGCTGTAACGTAAACACTTCCGCCGCTTCCATAGTTATTATCCCCGTTCGCAGAGATCTTTCCGTTGTTGGTGAGAGCGTCAACGATGACAAGATGCAGGACTCCTCCTCCGCGATAATATTGACCCTGCCCGCTCCCGAGATCGGTAGGTTTTGACGCTGAACCGTATGTTGAAGTTGGTGTCCCATTCCAACCGATCCCGCCGTAACTCGGATATCCACCAGATAATGAACCAGGACCGTCTCCTGCAAAACCTTGAGCGTCGGCGTTGATGGAAGAACCGGGATTGATGGTGAGATTGGTTGCGGTGATCTTTACTCCTTTGAATTCTTTTGATGAAAGTGGATCGCCATTAACATACAAAATAGCATTGTTGATGAGAATGAGGTTGCCGAAAAGATAGTTGCCCGCGGGGAGGGTTTTGTTCGAGTTGACAATGACTTCGACTTCGCTTTCATCTTCGATCCCGTTGTTGTTGAGGTCTGAGAAGTCGGCTGCATAAGTGGTGGAAATACCGACAAAAAGAAACAGGAATAACACTCCGAGCAACTTGATTTTTTTCATAATTTTCAACGCAGATTAGATTATTAAACGTGGAAATTCTACCATGCTGGGCGGGATAATGAAAGCTTTTTAAAAAAACACGTTTCCCTTTCGAAAAACGTGTTTTTGTCGTCGTGACTTTATGGACTTTTTTACACTGAGCTTGCTTGCCCTGACTTGTGGTGAGTTTATCGAACCAGCTTGTCGAAGGAGTCGAAGTGCGACTTTATGAACTTTACGACTTATTTACCCCCCTTTCTTCGGCTCGTCGATCTCTTCTTCTTTTTCAAAAAGTTCAATATGGAACGTCGATCCTTTATCCAATCCGGGAGATTCAACCCAGACTTTACCACCATGTTTTTTAACGATCTCTTTTGCAACAAACAATCCGAGACCCGAGCCTCCGGTGTTTTGTTTGTTTGCTTCATTCGTACGAATGAATTTTTCAAACAATTTATCGATCATATCCGGCGGAATACCAATTCCGGTATCGGTTATGGTCAAGTGAATTCTGTTCGGTTCTTTTTCTTTTTTCAAAAAGATATACACGGAACCTTTCGGCGTATATTTAATGGAATTATCAATAAGATTTGAAATGACCTGTCGAACTTTTCCCGAATCAACGCACGCAACATATCGCGGAGAACGATCAGTATCAAAGGTGACATCCAATCCGGACTTTTTGATAGTAACAGACATTCCTTCGATCACCTGTTTTACCAATTTTTGGATGTCAGTATTTTCAAAAACATATTCCATCTTACCGCTTTCAATATTCGTAATATCCATGAAATCTTTAATGATATTCACGAGCCACTCGCTCGCTTCATATATCTTTTCTATGGCACCAAAAGCTTCACTGTTTATCTTTCCCCCGAACGAACCTTCCAAAAGCATCGAAGAATAACCCTTGATCGCGGTCAACGGCTCTTTCAAACGAACGGCCGAAATCTTAACGAACTCAGATTTGTGTTTGTCGAGCGACTGCAGTTCTTCATTGGCATAGATAAGATCCTTGACCAATTTCTCGATCTCTTCTTTTGCTTGAGACTCACCGTCAACACTTTTAACCAAAAAGTATCCGGCAAAAACAAAGAAGAACAAGATGAACGCATTCAGGAACACCCCCATGATATTCTTGGAAAAAACGATCTCAACGATAAGAATAAGCGAGATAAAAAATACGAACGACTCGGTAACGAATGTTTGTGTATTCCAACGTGAGAATTGCAATATATTCAAACCGATCAAAAAATATGCGATCGCGATAAATATGAAAACCAAAAGCAAGAAAAGTTCTTTTTGTTCAAAGAAATAATATCCCAAAAACGCAGCCACCAAAAGAATACTGCAACATAATATGGTGACGATCATTGAACGAACAACCGTTTTAAAAACGCCGGCACTTTCTTTAAAACGTTTTATGAGCAAATACATCCCAACCGAAAAATATTCCATCACTGAAACAACGAACAAGAAAAACAAAGGTCCGGAGGGGGTCGTCTCCCCTGTAATCAAATCGGGAAAAATATACAAAACCGCAGACACGATAGTGAACGGAGCTAATATAAAAGCGAGTGTTTTCCCCGAAATGGTAAGTTCTTGTCTGATAAAGGTAAAAGCAAAGAACAAAAACATCAATGATGTAAACTCACCCAAAAGATACACCGAACCATCTGAGAAATGTTCTTTTGGAAACCACGAATACATATCCATTTTGATAGCCAACGACAGTACCAAAAATCCCGAAGAAATAGCAAAGATCAAGAAAAAAATATTCGAAACTTTCTTCATGTCATAGAAAAATACAAAACACCCGATACCCGCGATCAAGCATGAAAAAACAAGATATGAAGCTGCGTATAAATTTAAAAAGCTTGTTTCCATTTTTTAATTATATGAATTTACCTTTAAGTGTCGGTATCTCAACAAAATATGTCTTTCCTCTGTTTGGCCCTTCCGATTCAGCCCACACCTGCCCCCCATGGTCTTTAATGATCTCTTTGATGATATATAATTCCGTCTCGGCTTGTTTATGCATGGCAGTAAGCTGTATATTTTCTTCATGGGAATGTTTTACAAAAATATCAGCCAGTTGTTTTTTTGTCGCACCCTCTCCCGTATCGGATATCGCAAGTGTCACATAATCGCCATATTGAGAAAGCGTTAAAAACACTTCAATAAAACCTCGTGGAGTATGATGGATAGAGTCGATCAACAAATTGTGTGCTACCTGTTTTATTTTAACAAAATCAGCATTAATTAAATACTGTCTTCCAGGATTTTCTCTAAAATTAATATCCAAACCGGCATTCGCTGCAACAGGTCTCACTTCAAACACAACGTCTTTAATGATCTTTTGAAGATCAAACACCTCAAATTTGTAGAACATCTTCCCGCGCTCAAGACGCGACATCGTAAGAAAATTCTCAACCGTCATGATCATACGCTGATTCGCTTCAAATATCTTAAAAATAGCTTCCTTCGCTTTACTTGAAACTTCCCCAAATGAGCCTTCCAAAATCATCGACGCATACCCTTTTATCGCCGTAAGAGGCGTTCGCAACTGATGTGAAGCAATTGAAATAAAGTCCGATTTTTGTTTATCGATCTGACGCAACTGTTCATTCGCCACCACAAAATCCTCCGCCAGCCGCTCGATCTTTTCCCGAGTTCTCACCTCTTTCATAGTGTTACGAATAAGCATCGCCGCAAAAGCCAAAACAAATACGAACAAAACTCCGTTAACAATTTGTTCTTGTCCCGTAGAAGTAAGAAAACGAATGAAGATAATAACCGTAATAATAATTGACAATGCTTCCACTGCAAAAACTTTCACACTAAAGAGTTTGAATTTTAGGATCGCGTATGCCGAAAAACCAATGAAAAAGAGTGAGGTTAATGAATCATATTTTATTAAGCTTGTTATATTGAATATTGGCAAAATAAAATCAATAAGTACAACCAGCACAGCAAATAAATAAGCGCCTGTAAAAACAAAATTCAACTGCGATTTTTTTGTCCCCTTTTCTCTGCGGAGTCCGACATAAATAAGATATAGTATATAAAAAGTAAGACACAGAAAAAAAACTGAGTAAGCAAAATACATTTTTCCAAAAGACCATGCTAATTCGTTAATATTATTTATTAATTCTTGATTATTAAAATAAATAATCCAATCAGTAAAAAATATAGCAAGCCCCAAAATAAAAGCTGTCCCATACAATATGGAATAAATACTTTTTTTAAAATTTCTCTCAGAAAAACTTTCAATCCACAACATACCAGTTACAAAAAGAAATGGCGCTAAAAAATAGGTCATTTTTGTCCAAAATTCTGAATTACTAAAAGAATTAGTAAAAACCCAAAAACCAGTAAGAACTGCAAAAAAAGTAAAAAATTTGCTCGAAGATTCATGGCTGCCACGAAAAAACACATAAAAACCGATCAATAATTCAATAATCGCAATAAAAATTATAAATAACGAATTAACTTCCATTGTTGTTTTTTAAACTTACTCTGTATAAATAAAAATCTGAGATTTCTTTATTTTTTTACCAAATCCATCTTCAACTCCTTTGCAACTTCTTCGCATGCTTTTATAAGTCCGTCTATTTGTTCTGGCGTGTGAGTTGCCATTAAAGTAAGTCTTAAGCGAGCTTTATTTTTTGCAACAGCCGGCCATCTCACACAAGGCGCAAAGAAACCTCGGTCATATAATTTTTCAGCAAAAATAACAGCATCCTCATCTTTACCAATAAGAACCGGGACGATTGGAGCAACAGAAAGATCGTCGATAATTTCACCTCCGTAAAGATAAAAGCCAAGTTTTGACAGCCCACCTTTTAATCGTTTAATATTTTTCCTAAGTTGAACTCTTCGTTCGGGTTCTGACTGTATAACTTCCAGCGCCGCTACAAGTGTAGCTGCAGTTGCCGGTGTAATACCGACAGAGAACATGTATGAACGACTTGCAACTCTCAAGTAATCAATTACTTCTTGAGAAGCAACGACATAACCACCGATCGCAGACATTGATTTACTACAAGTTCCCATAACAATATCAACATCTTTCATAGCTTTTAAACCAAAATATTCCAGTGTTCCTTGACCATTCTTCCCTAAAACCCCCATAGCATGAGCTTCGTCAACCATAGATATAGCATCATATTTTTTACACAAACGAACAATTTCAGGAAGTGGTGCTATATCTCCGTCCATACTGAAAACACCGTCAACGACAACCATTTTTCTTCTACCTTTATATTTCTTGAGTTTCTTTTCGAGATCTTTTGTGTCATTATGTTTGAAAACAACAGCTTTTGCTTTACTTAAACGTATTCCATCAATAATGCTTGCATGATTAAGTTCATCGCTTAAAATAACAGCTCTTCTTTCAAAAAAACTCGAGGCCGTTACTTTTAAAGGATTCATTAATGCTGGGATAACACCTACATTTGCCATATAACCGTTTGAAAAAAGTATTGTGTCATCTGCTTCCATGAATTTTGCCATCTTTTTTTCAAATTCTCTATGGATGTCCAAATTTCCAGATATAACTCGAGAGCCGTTCGCACCAACACCATATTTTTTTGTTGCTTCGATAGCTGCCTCTATTAATTTTGGATGTTTAACCAACCCCAAATAACTATTTGCACAAAACATTACAGCATCTTTGCCTCCAGTTTTTATTTTTGTTTCTGGAGCACTATCAACAACACGAATATTAGGATACAGTTTGTGCTCTTGAACATACTCCATTATTTGATGTATACGTTTCATAAAAAATATTTATTAATTAGTCACTTTATTATATCACTTTTAAAAACCTAAGAACCTCTTACATATCCACAGTTACATATAAGAATTCATAAAAAACAATCACTTTTCTAAAAGCTCCTCGATCTTCGGCATAATTTTTTCTTTTGCAATTTCAGCATACTGTTCCGGTCCTGCATTTTCATACCCTGCAAAAAGTTCTTCAGGAAATATCGGCTTTCCAAAAGTAATGACCGACCTTCTTTTTCGCAAAAAAAATTCTTTCGGGCTGGTGAATGCGTGGCCCGCCAAAGCAACGGGGACGATCGGCAGTCCTGTTATTTTTGCCAACGCGATAACACCGCCTCGTGGCTCCCGAATCTTTCCTGGGCGCCTTATTCCACCCTCAGGAAAAATTTCAACACTATTTCCTTTTTTTAAAAATTCTATATGAGGTGAAAGTATTACTTCGTAATCTTTTACTCCCGGCGCCATTGGATAGGCCCCGATAAAAGTAAAAAGTCCTTCACGGTAAAAAAAACTACGAAACGTTCCTAATTTTTTGTACGCATCATGTCTCAAAGCAACACAATATATCGGAAGATATCTCGAAAAAATACCAAAAGCGCACGATGGCATAAGAGCATCCATTTCACTTATATGATTCAACGCAAAAATGACATTCGTCGGAACATTTTCCACGTTTTCTTTTCCACGAACTTCAAAGTGTAGAAAAAAGTCAAATGTTGGTTTCAAGATCAGCCAGGCCAATCTTTGCCCAAATTCCGTTTTACGAATCATAATTATTTATTATTTCGAATAATTAAAAGACCAACAAGTAAAACTGCAAACCAACTTAAAAATGAATATTCACTCCCAAATAACATCGTAAAAAATGGAGAGAAAGAGTACTGTTTTCCAATATCTAAAATTTTGTACAAATGCACAAATAGGATCCCTTCTGCTATTACCGCCATTGTGATCATCTGTAACATCTTCAACCAAAATGAACCCGCAAAACTTTCGTGAATGAAACGTCTCATTGAGAATGTTATAAACAGGACAAGAACGCTATATATTCCCGTATTAATGAAAAAACTTTGTGGCTGTTTCAAAATAAAACCACTATAAAAAGTGGTATTTAAAAGCGTTTGAAACACAGCTCCGGAAATGATCATTCCAAGTACGAATGAGATGATCATTCCTTTACTCGTTCTCCATGCAAGTGCTAAAAGAACAAGAAAAACCGCAACGGACATTGTCGCCGTCAATGAAGCATTCGCTACTGAACTAAGTGTATTTCCCAACATTAAGTTTTTATTATACACCAAAATAGCCTCAAACAATATGTGCAAAACTGTTTTTTCACCTTATTTTCCACAATTATTTCTATAAAATTAAAAAAATCACCAATTTGAATTGGTGATTTTTTTAATTTTTTAACTTACCTTTTGTATATATCACAAATAGGTCCTGACCCCCAATATTTCTCCTATTTCTTCCCGCGGAGTTTAATGGATTTGTAGATAATGAGAACTGATGAAAAAAATATATAAGCACCTATCGAAAACCAGACAAAAGTTTCTTTTGAGTTTACTATTAAACTATTTCTAGAATAACCTGGAAGTATAAACACAATCAAAAAAATAACCACAATCCACCAAAAAGTGAACTTTCTCCATACTAAAAATGTTTTTTCTTGAAGGAAATAAGTTATAAAGCTAAAAATAAATACTGGCACAAAAAGGACTGTGTACATCCAAAAATATTCATAAAAACTTGAACAACTAACATCATTTGGTTCTTGACATAAAAAGTTTGGATAGTAAATAGCCAGAAAAAAAAGTAATGCCATTATTCCACTCCCAATCAAAACAACTTTTTTGTTTATGTTTACATTCATACCATTATTTTACTATTTATCCACTAATATTGCACTTCAACAGTACCCTTTTGTGTGGATATTGTGAGCACAGCAATACCTTGTTTTTTTATTTTTATTGTTTTTTCATCTTTTTTATTCTCCTTCTTCCATTTCTTTTCATCTTCTATAACTGTCTCATTCTTATTGCTCGAATATTCAGCTGAAACACTGCGTATGTTTTTTATATCAATATCTTGAGAAAGTGATTTTAATATTCCATTTTTCTTTATATCCCATTCATATTCAATCGTCGTTTTGGGCGTTTTGGAAATAAAGGGGTCAGAAATAAAGGGGTCAGGAGCCTTTTTTTGGTCTTCCTCTTTCCCTCACGGTCGAAGTAAGCTTGAATTTCTCGATCATTTTATCTGTCCATGTATCATCACCAAAAGGTTTTCCTCTGTTCACGCAATTTTCGATCGTTTCCTCATTCCCTTTATTCAAAAGTATGTTTACCTGTTGAAGATAATCAGGCGACAAATCAACAGGCCACGGAGCAAGGAGTTTCTTTTGTTCTTCCGTACCACTCTCTCTCCTCCAGAGACTTCCCCATTTCCAATGTTCAGCTCGTTTCACCAACTTTGCTTTGAGAGGATTTTGTTCGACATACCGTACGAGTTGGAAAAAGTACTGATCTGTTTGTACAAGAAAAGACTTGTATCTTCCTTGATACAAATGTCCCTCTCCTGCAGTACCA
>Ga0172379_10008743_pt1 | contig 12665 bp, 13 predicted proteins | sample GrowelOW334metaG_FD_119756 | JGI IMG/M metagenome (GOLD analysis project Ga0172379, IMG submission 119756) | Groundwater microbial communities from an aquifer near a municipal landfill in Southern Ontario, Canada - Groundwater well OW334 metaG | ecosystem: Environmental > Aquatic > Deep... | reverse complement strand
TTTTTAGCTTATTTTAGCCAATAACGCCTCTCTAAACGTTATTAATCTTAAATAACAAAATATTATAGCACAAAAAAGACCTTTTGTCAAGGTCTTTGTGCACAGTTAAGAGTAAATTTTGGCTTATTTTAGCTGTTTTTTGTTATAAGTTTTCTTTAAATATTTAAACCCAAAACCGAGTAAAATAAACAAAATTAAATAAATCATTACAGCCAGACCAGCAGGGAACCATTTAAACAAAAAATCATAGCGGTACATAAGTGGCCAGTGTAATAGGTAAGCTTCAAAAGAAAAAAGTCCCAGCCAAATTAAAAATTTACTTTCAATTGGTTTTAAAATAAAAATAAAAACTGTGATTAATAGAGCTAAAAGACTAAATAATTGTTCAACAATTTTTTCTCTTCCCACCCCAGAATTGGTAAATAAATAGAGCCAGGTGGCGAGAAGGAGAATGAATAGTATAGAATGTAAAATGTAAAATAATGCTTTTCTGTTCTTTAATTTTATTGTTAAATGGTTAAATGGTTGAAAGTTTTTTATTCGTATGAAAAGTGAAGCAAAGAATATTCCTAGTGGAAAAGCTAAATAATGTAAAGTCCACAAACCACGCACACCCTCCTCAATATTAAGATTCACTTTTATTAAGTAAGCGCCAATGATACTTAAAAAAATTGCCGTTAATTCGGGAATTTTCTTGATAAAAATAATTGGGAAAATTAAATAATAAAAAATAAGTGGGGTAATAAACCAGAGTGGGGAGTTTATGTCTAAATATAAGTGTGCGCGTGGAAAAAATCCCAAGAATGATTTGATTATTGTGTCCCAAGAATAATTAATGTTCAAAATAAATTTATCAGCCAAGAAAAAAACGATTAAAAATATCCACAGTGGTATTAAAACCTTACTCAGTCGTCGCCAATAAAATTGCGGAATAGTTAAGTCTTTTTTTAAAGCCGATAAAGTAAGACCATAAGCCGAAAGAAAGAAAAATAAATCCACACCGACACCCGCCCAAGTAGAAAGTGGATAAAGAAATTGATTGTTCGTTACCAATCCATAACCAATGTGTGCCAAAATAATGGCCAAAATTGCCAAGCCTTTTAGTTCAGTTGTAGAATCCACAGCCATTGGTGTGACGTCTTTTCTTTTTCGGCAAGTAAAAACAATTGCTAACCCAAGCAAAATAAAGAAAAATAGATTTTGAATTTGTGGGTTTAAAATTTCTATGGTCATTCTATTTGATAATCAATTGCTTCGGCAATCATTTTATATCCCTCGTCATTTGGATGAAAATTATCATTTGCATAAAATAGTTTGTTTTTTTTAAAGATACTGATTGTTTGGGAATAAATATTACTATACAGAATATTGTTGTCAGTTGCTACTTGTTTAATAATTTGATTATATTTTTTGGTTTGCCAATCAAAATAAGTTTGGTAAGGTGGTAAGAATGATTTACTACTACCTAAATAAGGTATATTCAACATTGTTACCGGTTTTACGTTTAGACCTTGCAAAATATTAGCTAAATTCTCGTAAAATTTTGGTAAGGGTACAAAATTGTGCATGTCGTTTGTCCCAATGAATAAATAAACTTCATCTGGTTTAAAATCATTAGTTAATTTAACTTGATTATTTAAAACATCAGCGCTAGTAGCACCAGGAATTCCTAGATTTAAAACTTCAACTTGTTTTTTTTGTTCATTAGCAATTTTTTGTGCGACTAAATAAGGATAAGTATGCGCTAATTCGTTTACGCCAACCCCAGCAGTTAAACTATCACCCAAAAAAGCAATTTTTATTTTTTCGCAAGAAAAATTATTTTTTACTTGCTGCGGGCTTATCCCGCTACGCTCTCCGCAAACATCCTCGCTTCGAAAAAAATAATTTTTCTCTGCTGGAGCAGGCAAATTAGCCTTACCAATTGTATTGTAAATATTCGCGTAAGTGCGGTTTAAATAAATTGCTATGGCAAAAATAATAAAAATTATTAGGTAAATTGTTTTTTTCATATGATTAATGGTTGAATTATATAAGAATATAGCTTGTGGGTCAATTTTGTGGATAACCCAGTTGACTAATTATTACAATATGATAAATTATATATGTATGCAATATTTAAGATGCAATAACAATAATAACAATAATTTTAATCCCTTGAGACGGGTCTAGTTTGCGCATACCACAAAAAACTAACCAAACCCGCCTCACTGGCGGGTTTATCTTTTGTATTTATTCCGAGGTAGTTGAGTTGGTACAACACCGCGCTGTTAACGCGGATACCGCTGGTTCGAGTCCAGCCCTCGGAGCAATTAATTTTTAATTTATATTCATATGAATATAGAACAAATTAGGGAGGAAATAATTAAACATAAGGTGAAGTTTATTCACCTGCAATTTTCAGACTTATTGGGTGTTTTAAAGGCGGTAACAATTCCGGTAAATCAATTTGGCGAAACAATTAAGTTTGGTAAATGGTTTGATGGTTCGTCAATTGAAGGATTTGCGCGAATTTCCGAATCAGACATGTTTTTAAAACCAGATTTAGAAACTTTTTCCGTAATTCCTTGGACCAAGGGCAATAATTATCCTGAGGCCCGGGTAATTTGCGATGTTTTTATGCCAAATGGTGAGCCATTTACTGGCGATCCTCGTTATATTTTAAAAAAGCAAATCGCCAGAGCCAAGAAATTAGGATTTGATTATTATGTCGCCCCGGAATTGGAATTCTTTTTAATGAAACGAGATGAAAACGGAGTAATTCAACCTTTGCCACACGACAAAGCTGGTTATTTTGACCAAACTATTGATGGAGCCACCACTGTACGTCATGCCATGGGTACTGCTTTGGCCGGTTTTGGTATGGAAGTAGAAGCCTTGCATCACGAAGTAGCCAATGGTCAGCACGAAATAAATTTTAAATATTCCGATGCTTTGCGAGCGGCCGACAATACGATTACTTTTAAATATGCTTTAAAAATGGTCGCCCAAAAAATGGGTTTGCATGCCACATTTATGGCCAAGCCTTTTTTTGGAATTAATGGTTCGGGTATGCATACCAATCAAAGTTTGTTTAAAAATGGCGACAATGCTTTTTATTCGGCCGAGAAAAAATATCACTTGTCTGATTATGCTTTACAATTTATTGCTGGTCAATTAGCACATATCAAAGCTATGAATGCCATAATTAATCCCACAGTAAATTCTTACAAACGTTTGGTAGTTGGTTACGAAGCGCCAGTATATATTTCTTGGGGTCAAACCAATCGTTCGGCATTAATGCGTATCCCTAGGGTAAATCCAGAAAAACCCCAAACCACACGTTGCGAATTGCGTTGTCCAGATCCAACTTGTAATCCTTATTTGGCTTATGCCGTAATGTTGGCAGCCGGACTTGATGGTATTGAAAATAAATTAACCGCACCAGAACCAATTGAAGAATCAACCTATGAAATGACACCTGAAGAAATTATTAATCGTGGTATTGATACAGTTTCGCGTGATCTGTATAGCGCCTTGCTCAACATGAATAAAGATCAAATGATTAAAGAGGTACTGGGTGCAGAAATGGCCAAACGTTATTATGAAATCAAAATGCAAGAATGGGATGAGTTTCGTTTAACCGTAACTGAATGGGAAAGAGAAAAGTATTTAGGGGTTTATTAAAATTGAAATTGTTTTAAGACGCCCCGTAATTGCGGGGCGTCTTTTGTTTTCTAGCTATTTTTGCTATAATTATTAATGCTATTAAAAATTATTTAATTATGAAGTACATTGTGGGAATTTTGGCAATTGTGTTTGGCACTTTTATGGTAATAAAAACTGAATGGTTTTTGGAAAACTTTGGCACCAATGCTTGGGCTGAACAGCATTTAGGCTCCGATGGTGGTTCGCGTTTAATGTACAAATTAATTGGTCTGGCAATTATTATTATTGCGATGCTTGGTATGACTGGACTCTTGGGTGGGATTATTATGAGTATTTTTAGTAGTTTATTTATGGTTAATCGATAATTTATGTATTCCAACGGCAACCGCATGGTAGATGCGCCACTATTATTAGATAAAGCTCAAGTACAACCGGGTATGTTTGTGGCTGATTTGGGTTGTGGGCGTACTGGCCATATTGTGTTTTCGGCCGCGCCGCGAGTGGGCGAGCGGGGGATTGTTTATGCGGTAGATATTTTAAAAGATGTTTTGGAAACCGTGCGTAAACGGGCGGCTATGGAAGCTTTTTTGGAAATTCATACGGTTTGGGCAGATTTGGAACAAGTAGGAAAAACTTCAGTGCCGGCCAATAGTTTAGACGCGGGTTTTATTATCAATGTTTTAAATCAATCAAACAACCGGCATGCAATTTTGGAAGAAGCACATCGATTGTTAAAAAATAAAGCCCGACTGATTGTGGTAGATTGGGCCCGTACTGATATGTCTTTTGGTCCACCAACTGAACGAGCAGTGGACTTTCAAGATATTATTGATTGGTCTTTATTACATGGTTTTGCTTTGCAAGAAGAATTTCCTATGGGTAAATATCACCATTGTTTAGTTTTTTATAAACATGACTAAAACTATTAAGCGCCAATTTGGCGATTGGGGAGAAGAGCAAGCCTGCTCTTTTTTAATACGTCAGGGTTATATAATTATTAGCCGTAATTTTTATGCGATTGGTGGAGAAATTGATATTATTGCTAAAAAACAAAACACCTGGAGTTTTATAGAAGTAAAAACAAGGAGTATTGTGGAATATTTTTCCGAAGATAGTGCCGAACGTGCGGTTGATCAATTAAAACTAAAGAAAATGTTTTTTGCCGCTAAGCAATATTGTCAGTATTACAAAATAGATATGTATGAAAGTGAAATTTGTTTTGAAAATGTGAGTGTGTATGTAGACCGCGAAACCAAAACTATAAAGTTTAAAAAATATTTGTTAGAGTTGGCTTGACAAAAGGCAAAAAATGTGCTATAATGTATATATTAAAGTAAAAAATATGGGAGAATTTGAGGTGATTATATATATTTTAAGTTATTGGAAGTTTTTTATTTTAGTAATAGCGGTTTTAATAGCCGTTTTTTATTTTTCAAAAAAAAGAAATCCTGGTTCGACAACTGTTAATACCAAAAATCTAGAAATGTTTGCGGTAGACTTGACAGCTCAAGCTAAAATTGGCAAAATTGATCCGGTTGTTGGTCGTCAAGAAGAAATTGACCGAGCTACGCAAATTCTTACTCGTCGTACCAAAAATAATGTAATTTTAGTAGGTGCTCCTGGGGTAGGTAAGACTGCGGTAGTAGAAGGTTTGGCTGGCAGAATTGTGACTGGCGATGTCCCCGAAGTTTTATTAAATAAACGCGTTTTGCTTTTACAAGTTGCTGAACTTTTGGCTGGCACCAAGTATCGTGGTGAGTTTGAACAACGTATAAAAGGTATTGTGCAAGAAATAAAAAATTCCAATCGCACAATTATTTTGTTTATCGACGAAATTCATACTATTACTCAAACCAAAGGTACCGAAGGGGCGGTAAATTTATCAGACATTTTAAAACCAGCTTTGGCTCGCGGTGATTTACAACTTATTGGTGCGACTACTCAAAGAGAATATGAAGAATATATTCAACCGGACGAAAGTTGGGATCGTCGTTTTCAGGTAGTAACAGTAAACGAACCAACTTCCGAAGAGTCAATATTTATTTTACAAGGTATAAAGAAAAATTACGAAGATTATCATAAAGTAAAAATTAGCGATGAGGCCATTGAAGCCGCTGTGCGCTTATCGCAAGAATATATCAAAAATCGTCGTTTACCGGATAAAGCCATTGATATTATGGACGAAGCTTCGGCAATGGTAAATGTAGAAAAAGGCTCACGTCATCATTCAGCCGCTGCTTTGTTGCATGTTGTCGCCAAAAAAGTTGCTACAGATTCCACAGAAGAATATCCGATTGTAGACGTTGATCACGTAAAAGATGTGGTTGCCGAATGGGTGGGAATGAATAAAAGTGAAATACATTAATTATTATTAATTTTTATGTCTAAAGTTAATTTAAAAAAATCTATGGAAACATTAACCAAAACGACCACCAAAGTAGTTTCTAGTACTGCTTTAATAGTGGCAACCTTTGCTTTGTTTGGTGCTGGTGCTATTGCTTTAGCTACTGCTCCAGTAGCAAAATCTGCCGGTGGTTCTAGTACTGTCAAAGTGTATTCATGTAAAAAAGCCAAAAGCGGTGTTTTAATTAAAGTTAATTCTAGAAGCAAAACAACCTCTTTGGTAAACGGCTGTAAAAAAATTGGTCAAACTAAAAGAGATTATACTTACACTTGTGCTTCCAATCGAAGGTCTTATAAAGCTAAATGGGTATCTTGCGCTACAAAAACCGTTGTCGAAAAAGTTGTTACAGAAGAAACCTCAAATCCAACAACGGATGCTGTTGTTCCAACAACTATCGAGAACTTACCAGATTTAGCTATTGAAGATGTACAATTTTCTGCAAATTATGGACAAGTAAAAATAACATTGGCTAATAAAGGTCAAGTTGCCAGTACAGATATCGAAATAGACGGCAATGCAAATCCTTCTGACGAATCGGGTTTAAGAGCTGTTTGGCAAGATATTAATGGTAAACAATTATCTGCTTCGGCAACCTATGTAACATCTTTGAAAGCGGGAGAAAAAAGAATTTATACTTTGGATTCTGCTGGAGGAAATAACGCCGAATTAGACCATGTACTTATTTTGGTTGATAAAACCAATAAAATAAAAGAAATTATTGAAGAAGAAAACAACGTTTTTTTAGAAAAATTAAAAGCCCCGTTGATAGTTATAAATTGTGAAGATCCTGACGCTAAAACTATTTATGATTATGGACAACTCTATACGAAGTCAGCAGTAAAAGTTAAGGGTGTAGAACAAAAAGAAGATTATTGTGTAGGTAATTATTTATTTGAGGGTATTTGTGTAAATGATATTCATCAAGGGTGGCAACAAAATTGTGCGGAGTTAAATGTTGGAAAAGAGACTAATGATTTTAAATGTGAGGAAGGAATTTGTGTAAATAAATATGTAGAACCAACTGTAGTTTTGTCTGATTTGGATTTGGTTTTTCGTACTGCTGGAACAAATGGTATAGAAATACCAGTGGCCGCCAGTCCTAAAGTAGTTAGAGCTGTTTATGGATTTAACGGTACTACTACCAATGCCAAACTAAATGTCCCAGAAGATACAAATATTTTTAAAGCTTATTTTATTCAAGAGGGTAATGTTTATGTAAAAGATGGGATTAAAATTACTTTTCTTGATGAAGGTAAAAATGAACTAGGTCAGTATCTAGTTGATTTAGACGCAACAGCGGGAGCCAGAGCTTCCAGTATTAATTTGCCTAACAATCCAAAAATTAAATTTGTGAGAGTTTATTTGGATGTGGATAATAAGATTGCCGAAACTAATGAAAATAATAATATTTCCGAACGCGAAGTTAGCCCAGCATTGTTTAGTTTGTCAGATATTATTTTTTCTGGTGGAATTACGATTTCTGTTGGAGCAGGTCCTAGAACAGTCCAAGTCCATTATTTAAATTTAGGCAAAGCAGATTCTTTGTGGGCACAGAATGGTATTAAATTTTCTTTTTTAGACGTCAACAAAACTGAAGTAGCTAAAGTGTTAGTTGACATGGAGGCTTTGAGTGTAAACAATATACAAGCTAAATTAGCCACAGCAAATTTGCCAATCGATCCAGCAATTAAATATGTGAGAGTTTATTTAGATGCCTTTGCCGATAATTATGAACTAAATGAAACAAATAATGTTTTGGAAAGAGGATTGTAATTAATAACTTTTTAACTCTTGACAAAACCTTTTACCTGTGCTATAATTGACATAAGACAACATAAATTAATATGTTGTCTTTTTTAAACACTAATTTTATATGAGCGAAATCACAAAAGCCATACAACTAATTTGTACGGAAAAAGGTCTCTCCTACGAGGCTGTTTTGGAGTCTATCGAAGCAGCTTTGGCGGCTGCTTATCGCAAAGACTTTGGTAATCGTCAACAAAACATTAAAGTAAAGTTTGATCCCGATACTGGTGAAATGAAAGCTTGGGATATAAAAGAAGTAGCCGAAGACATGGATGTGGAACAATTAGAAAAAGATCAAGAAGAAATGGCCACTCGTCGTGAAAAAGCTTATCAAGAAAATCGCGAATTAACCGATGAAGAAACTGCGGATTTGTTACACTTCAATCCAAAGACTCAATTAATGTTGACTCCTGCCAAGGAAATCAACAAAAAAGCCAAAGTTGGTGAGGTTTTGGAAATTGTATTGGAAGTGCCTGGCGAATTTGGCCGGATGGCTGCTCAAACTGCCAAGCAAGTAATTATTCAACGTTTACGCGAAGCGGAACGCAATACTGTTTATGATGAATTAAAAACCGAAGAAGGTCAATTGATTCAAGGTTTGGTACAACGTCGTGATAAAACCGGAGCGGTGATTATTGATTTGGGAAAGACTACTGGTATTGTGCCAGTCAACGAACAAATTGCTCGTGAACAATATCGTTCGGGTACCCGCATGCGTTTTTATATTGTTTCGGTAAATATGGGTAATCGTGGTTTGGAAATTGTTTTATCTCGTTCCCATGCCAAAATGGTAGAAGCTGTATTTACTCAAGAAATTCCTGAAATTACTTCTGGGGTAGTAACTATTAAAGGTATTGCTCGCGATGCTGGCAATCGTTCCAAGGTGGCCGTCTTTACTGAAGAACAGGGTATCGACCCAGTCGGTTCTTGTATTGGTCAGCGTGGTAGTCGCATTAACACCATTATCGAAGAATTAGGTGGAGAAAAAATAGATATTATTCAATATAGTGACAAAGCCGAAGAATATTTAAAACAAGCCTTGTCTCCAGCCAAAATTGATAGTGTAGAATTGGACGAAAAAACTATGGAAGCTACAGTAAAAGTTTCTACAGAACAGTTTTCTTTGGCCATTGGTCGCGGTGGGGTAAACGTACGTTTAGCGGCTACTTTAACTGGTTGGAAAATAAATGTTGTGGACAATGGTAATGAAGAAAAAGTTGTTTCTAGTGAAGACGACGTCGAAGTTATTGAAGAAAAAGTTGCTAGTGTGGAAGAAAAAGTAGAAGACGTTGAAGAAAAGAAAGAAGAGTAAAAATTTAATCAAAATCGTCACTATATAAGTGGCGGTTTTTTTTAAATCCCCTCTAGAGAGGGGTGCCCCAAAGGGTGGGGTGTGTAACAGCGGCACTAAATTATTTCTACTCTTGCTTTACAAAGTTTTTTAAAAATCTCAGCATTCTCTTTTGGACCAAGTAACTGATTATTAAATTCATAATCGCCGTAGTGCATTGGTATGGTTATTTTGGCGTCAATAACATTAGCCGCTTCGGCCGCTTCTATTGGCGTCATGACAAATATTCCCGAAATTGGGAGAAAGGCCAAGTCAATATTTTTTAAATTAGTCATTTCGGGTATATTGTCTGTATCTCCGGCATGGTAAATTTTTATATTATCAATTTCTATTACATAACCAACTTTTTCTGAATCTTCCGGGTGAAAGGGAATGCCAGTAGGACGGAATTTATTTATGTTATATGCTGGCACAGCTTGTATTTTAATGTTGCCAATTTCCAGAGCATCTCCAGGTCTTACATAAAGTATTTCTTTCACTTCTAAACTTGCTAATTTTTCTTGGCAGAGAATACTAGCAATAATGGTTGTATTTTGGTTAGAGATTTTTTTAATATCTTCCACACTCAAATGATCATGATGTTCATGCGTGATTAAAATTAAGTCAGCGGGGGTTGAATTATCTGGTAAATGAAAAGGATCAATATAAATAACCTGTTGGCCAGTTATTTTAACTGCCGCATGAAAGATTTTTTCGATTGAGAGATTTTTGTATTGCATAAAATATTGTGCTAAGAGTCTTGAATTTATTATCGCACATTGTAATAAAAAAAGAAATATATGTTTTACTCCCTTCAAATTTTGAATTGTCAAAATCAAAAGGGAATTGGCGACACGAGTGGGTTGCCAATTCCCAGGAGTATCGCCGTTAAAGAGCAGATGAGAGGTTAGAGGCCCACAACGAAAAAGTAATAATCTTCCTCATATGATGTGTAGACTTGATTGCATTTCTCAAGATCAAAGCGGTTATGGTAGGGTACATAAAAGGTCAATTTATGCTCGAGGATTACAATATGATCTTCATATTTGCGTTTGTACTTACATCTATTCGTATTTGAGGATGTTGTTTTAAACGGCTGGTATAGTTTAAAACAATTATCGCTATCTCCTTTTTTCGGTAAAAGAAGCCATACTCCATTAAACGTCGATTTAAGAGCACGCTCATTTTTTGCTAAATATTGCAACACCTGCCTCAATTTTGCAGGTTGCTTCCCTTTTTGCGCAAGAGCATCAACTATTGCTTTGTCACCTTGTCCACTTTGGACTTTTAGTTTGCAGATTGAAACTGTAGCATCATCCACTTGCTCCAAAGGGTGAGTTTCCTCATCAAAAAATTTTACTTCCTCGTAGCCGATTTTTATTTTGGCAGCTAAAATCATCTGCCACCACTCAGATTGACAAGCGCTGTTAAGAGTATTTTCAATTACCCTTATTAACTTGTCTAAATGCCAGCGCCAGTAAGTGAGCTGAAGTTCATTTAATTGAATGTGGGGAAACCCATGTGACAGATGACAAAGTAGCGTTGACCCAAGATGAAGATAAAATTTCCTCTGTTTTAGATCGTGAATTTCCCAGTCTTTCATCTTGTCCTCCTGCCTCTCGGCAATGAATTGTGAAAGAACGTTTTTGTCCAGCACCTACTGGACAGGGAAGTATATGAGTTTTCAATATATTTGTCGCTACTTACGAATATTTTTATCCACAGACTTGACAAAATAGCTTAAATATGCGATAATATTAATATAAAAAAGACGTCGGTTTTAGCGACAGATAGTTCGTATTATTACCTTGCCCCGTAGGGGCTTCGTGATTTATAGGCAGGTAGTTTACTGCCTGCTGGTAGATTAATTCACAATGTTAGTCCCGTAGGGACGGTTGAAATATGTCAAACACCTATTCCAATCTATTATTTCATGTTGTTTTTAGTGTTAAAGAGAGAAAGTCTCTTATATTGAAAGAATTACGAGAACGACTTTATCCGTACATGTGTGGTATTGCCAATCAAAACAATTTTAAAATAATTATTATAAATGGCACAGATAATCATGTTCACATTTTATTATCATTAAGGCCTGATATGTCGGTTGCCAAGGTGGTTCAATTAATAAAAGGCGGTTCATCAAAATGGTTGCACGATAATTTTCCTTCGTTAAAAATATTTTCCTGGCAAGAAGGTTATGGGGTTTTTACAGTCAGCCTGTCACAAATAAATATAATTAAGCAATATATTACCAATCAAGAAAAACATCACCAGAAAATGAATTTTCAAGAAGAATATTTGGAATTTTTAAAAAGGAATAATATTGAATTTGATCCAAAATATTTGTTTTAATTAATTATTTCAATCGTCCCTACGGGACTTTATTGGTTGATAACATTTTGCAGGCAATAAATTGCCTGCCTAACGATCGGACGTCCCTAACGGGACATTGGAGTAATTGTAATATTTGCTAGTCCATACTTTGTATGGTTTTATGAATAAAATATACTACCGGAATTTTACTATTTTGTCCCGTTAGGGACTTTATGAATATTAGACAGGCAATTTATTGCCTGTAGAATGATTAATTTATAAGGGAGTCCCGTAGGGACGAATGAAATTGTTTATGAACCTCTCCAAAATTTTTCAAGCCTATGGTCTAACCGAAAAACAAGCTAAAGTATATTTGGCCTGTTTAGAATTAGGTTCGGCCCCAGTGCAAAAGATTGCCGAGAAAGCTTCTGCACCGCGTTCCACAGTTTACGAAGTTTTGGAACATTTGGTACATTTAGGTTTTATTAGTACTTTTAATAAAAAGAAAATAAAATATTTTTCAGCCGAAGACCCAGGACAAGTAATTCGCTTGGCCGAAAGCAAAGTTAATACCTTAAAAGACGCTTTACCAGAAATGAATGCGATTGTGGGTAGAGCTCGACATCGACCAACTGTGAGGTTTTACCAAGGCAAAGAGCAAATGGGTTTAATTTTGGATGAAGCTGTTACAGAAGCTAGTGATTTAATTTGTTATGCATCTTCGGCCGATTATTTGCAAGAATTGGGTGAATATCATCAAAAATTTTTATTAAAAAGAATTGCTAAGAAAATTCCAGTTAGGGTTATTGCTCGGGATTCGCTTAAAGCTCGAGAAAGACAAAAGCTGGGCCCACAAGAATTGCGACAAATGAAATTACTTCCTGACAATTATTCATTTCATGGTTTAAAATATATTTGGCAAAATAAAATTGCTATGTTTTCTTTTGCTGGCGATTTGGTTTGTGTGGTGACCGAGAGTAAGGAATTGGCTGATATGGAACGAGCCATGTTTGAACATTTGTGGGAGAGGTCTTGATAAACCTCTCTTTACTTGCTATACTCTGTAAACTAACATCTTATTACTCTGATGTCCTCTAATTACTAATTCCTCTAAAATTATGACTCAATTTTTTACTACTATCCTCTATCAACCAATCTTTAATG
>Ga0172379_10008742_pt1 | contig 12666 bp, 9 predicted proteins | sample GrowelOW334metaG_FD_119756 | JGI IMG/M metagenome (GOLD analysis project Ga0172379, IMG submission 119756) | Groundwater microbial communities from an aquifer near a municipal landfill in Southern Ontario, Canada - Groundwater well OW334 metaG | ecosystem: Environmental > Aquatic > Deep... | reverse complement strand
TGAAAAAATACATAAAACCCAAAAAGGGGAATATTGTTGATACTGAAGGAAATGTGCTTGGCAGGCACGAAGGAGTTTTTTATTATACGATCGGCCAGCGCCATGGTTTGCGCTTGGATAAAGTTGCCAAAAGTCCGGACAGCGCTCCGTATTATGTGGCTGACAAGATATTAAAAACTAATACGATAGTTGTGGCGCAGGGCGAGAATCATCCCGCTCTATTCAAAAAAGAAGTTGAATTGACCGGTGTTAATTTGATCAATAAGGTAAAAAATAGCCGAAGTGTTTTAGCGAGAGTTCGTTACAGGCAGCCGCTCTTTAAGGCTAAATTAGTTCTTGGCCGCAAGTCGTTGGTTGTCGGTTGCAAGTTAATGTTCAATGAGCCGCAAAAATTTGTGGCTATTGGCCAATCCGTTGTTTTTTATAGTAAAATAGGAAAGATGCTAGGCGGTGGAGTTATTAAATAATAAATAAAAAATTATGGACAAGACAGATATTTATCATGAGAAAATAGCCAAGATCCTGAGGGTCCCCAAAAACGATTTTGTTAAGATCAATTCGGTTTTGCAGAAAATTACCGGTAAAAATAAGGTGATAGAAAAGATCTTCGCGGAAAATGAAGTTTTGATAAGGAGAAGTTTGGATGTCTTAGGGCTTGGGCGCAATGTTCCGGCTTTTGAAGTTTATGATGCCCTGATCAGTAAAATAGAATCAGACGATTTTAAGCTATTCGACGCTTTGGGCGGCCCTAATTTGAACGATCCGGAAGATGTAAAAAAAATTCTGGACTTGGTTCATCGCGTTTCCGATGGCCGCACCGGTTTCTTTTTGAAAAGATCGGTTGCTATAAAAATGTTGGAGGCCGAGCCCCCCAAGAAGATCTTGAAGGCCCTGGGCTATAAAAATGTCGGGAAAATGCTTGAAAATGAGGATTGGCTGGAGATCTTTGCCGCCTTGAGATTTTTAGAAGATCCAAAATGGCTCAACGAGGTTTTTTTCAAGCAGTATGAAAAATTAATGCCTGATGATTTTGAAGAAAGGAAGATCACTTCAAAGGTTCTTAGCGATAAGTGGGTAAAAGTTGCTGAAAAATTTGTAAGAAAGAAATATCATAACCTCAGCCATTTAAAAGAATTGGGATTTATATTCGTGATCCCTATAAGCTTGAACATTTCCGGCGAAACCATAAGGCTGGTTTCTCTTTTGTCCCATTATTATCAAGAAATATATTTTTACAGCTCTTTATTCAAAGAATGCGCTAAATATGAAGATATTTTTGCGCAAAATGTGGTCTCTCTTTTGAAGGGCTATGTGGAAGAAAGCAAATTGCCAAGGATGCCTGTTGGAGACGGCAAGCTTATTTTTTTGATACTTCAGCAATATTTGGCAAAGAGCGATGAAAATGATTGGAGATTGCTTGTTCCGCATATAAATCCGGAAGCCGTGCATTGGAAAAACGCCGAAGACGCAATATTCAAGATTGAAGAATCTTTGCCTAAATTGAAAGATAGCCTTTGTTTTTGGCAGGGCCTTGGATGGGTGGGCGATTATTTTAAAGATGAAGCCGGGAAAGAAATTTTGATCAGTTTTAATTTGGTTGATACCGCGATGTCTCTTGTGCAGACGAAAGAGATGACGGAATATTTATACCATCATCAAGAAGCGCTGTGGAATAAAATATTCGCCGGTTATTTTGGCGAGAAAAAAATGAATGAAATGCTAAAAAAGTTCATCACGAAAGGTTGGTTTGAGGTATAATAAAATTATGAGAAATAAAAAAGACATTTCTTGTTTTGAAAAATTAGATATTGCTGAAAAAATTATTGAGGATTTTCCTTTCAGTGTCCAGTCATATACTCCGGAAGGGCTTTGTCTTACTTGTAATAAAGCCTGGGAGAAGCTTTGGAAATCAGAAAAAAAGGCCGCGATAGGCAGATACAATTTATTGAAAGATCCCCAATTAGAACAGCGTCACATTGACTACGCCTATAAAGAGGCTTTTAAGGGTAAAAAAATTTTTCTTCCGGCCGTTCCGTATATTTCTCCGGAAAAAATAAAGGGGTTGGTAGGGAAACCTTTGGCGGAATTTTTAAAAAGAAAAAAATTAAGCCGCACCTATGTTGATGTTTGGCTTTATCCTGTTAGGAATAAGGGCGGCAAAATAGTCCGGGGCATTATAGTCCATCAGGATGTGACAAAAAGAAGGCAGCAAGAATTTAGAATCGCTGAGCGCATAAAACAGTTAAAATCGAAAATAAAAAGAATCGGGGGTTAAGATAATTTTTATAGATGGCAAGATGAAAAAAATATTGGATTTTAAAAAGATTCATTTCGCGCTATTACATTCCTCAATTCCCATACTTGTTACAGATTCTGCGGGGAAAATTATATTTGCCAATAAGGGCATTGAATCTATGACCGGCTATTCAATGAAGGAAGTTTTGGGCAAAACTCCCTCGATATGGGGAGGGCAAATGGACGAAGTTTTTTATAAAAATTTATGGGACACCATTAAAAATCAAAAGAAGATTTTTATAGGTGAATTAGTAAATAAAAATAAAAATGGGCAGTTATATCCGGTAGAAGTAGATATCTCGCCGATCTTAAATAAAGTAGGAGAGGTTAAATTTTTTGTAGGCACCGAGCACGATGTCAGTAGGGCCAAAGAAGCTGATCGCGCCCAAAATGAATTTGTTTCTTTAGTGTCTCACCAACTAAGGACTCCGCTTACTGCGATGAAGTGGCTAATAGAGATCTTATTACGGGAGAAGTACGGGGTTTTGACCGATAAGCAAGAAGAAGCGATGATAAATATTTATAGCAGCAACGAAAGATTGATCAATCTGGTTAACGATCTGCTGAATATCAGCAGGGTTCAGGCCGGCGTCATTCCCGTATCATTATCGCCCATAAATATTATTGAAGATACCAAGCAGCTCATAAAGATATATAAGCCCTTAGCCGTTTCGAAAAAACAAAAGATCATTCTTCGATATCATGAAATTCCTAAAATAATTACCATAGATCCGGTTTTGTATTCTCAGATCCTTCAAAATTTACTTGGCAACGCTTTGACTTATGGCAGAGCCAAGTCGGATGTCACTATTTCTTTATCTAAAGAAACAGATTTTATAAATGTGCGGGTAATTAATTTGGGAGACCAGATACCTTTGTTGGATCAAAAAAATCTATTTCATAAATTTTTTAGAGGGGAGCATGCCAAAAAGATCAATGCCCGCGGTACCGGTTTGGGATTATACATTGTAAAACAGACAGTGGAAAAAATCGGCGGTAAGGTCGGTTTTTCTTCCACCAAAGAAAAAACTGAATTTCACTTTACCCTCCCCTTGAAAGGATCGGTGCCTGGACCAATATCTAAAACGAAAATTTAATATGTTATAATATAAACCATGGTCAAAATACTAATAGCTGAAGATGAAAAAATTTTAGCGGAGGTTCTAAAAGAAGAATTTAAAGCTGTGGGTTTTAAAGTTTTTTCGGCTGAGACGGGGAAGGATGCGCTGGAAATAATGAGATCGAAAACCAACAGGCCCGACGCGGTTTTATTGGATCTTTTGATGCCGGTAATGGATGGATTTACCGTGCTGGAGAAGGTTGCCAAGGACAAAGTTTATGGCCTAAAAGATATTCCCATTATTGTTCTATCCAATTTGGGGCAGGATGCAGAGATCAAAAGGGCTCTGCAGCTTGGCGCAGCCGATTATTTTGTGAAGTCTCAGCACCCGCTCCTTGAAGTTGTTGAAAAAGTTAAGGAATTTTTGGAAAAAATCAGGCGTGCGGACATCAAAAATAAAAAATAAGGATAAGATCATCTTTGATTAGAATCAATTTTTATTTTACAAGATCTATGCGCGCGACGATCATCGCGTTGTTGTTTTTTTTGGCATTTTTCGGCACATCCGAAGCTGCTGTTAATCAGGGCCGTATTTGGTCCTCGGGATTCGAATTAAATTCGCTTGCCGCCGATATGGAGATCGAAGCTGTCGGTGGCACCGGAACGCAAACAATAGTCACTTCGCCGGTCCATGCGGGAACTTATGCTTTGGAAACGGCCCGAACCGGCACGACCGGATTGTCTTGGGCTCGTTATCGCTTCGCCGAGGCAAATTCCAATGGCCCGTTTTACTTTAGGTTTTATTTAAGGATCGCTGATTATCCGGATGCAACCCAAAGTATAGTGACCCTTGATGCCGTCGGCGGTGGCGACCGGGCGGGAATTCGTATGACTCCGTCCGGCGCGCTGCAGTTAGCCGATCTTGATGGCATTGGCAGTCCGATCCAGATCGGTTCTGATTCTGCGGCTTTGAGTTTGAATACCTGGTATCGGGTGGAGATGCTATATGATGCCAGCGCCGGCCTTTCTTCAGTAACTCTCACAGCCCGCTTGGACGGAAGTGTTTTTGCCACTTCAAATACTGTTACAAATACATCATCCGTTGGAAGGGTAACTTTTGGCGGCGCCGCGACCGGCCTCAATTATGATTATTATTGGGATGATATCGCCATCAATACGGCAACATGGCCCGGAACCGGACAGATTATTTTATTAAGGCCGAACGCTATCGGGGATAATAGCGGCTGGGCTATTGGCGCCGGCTCGGGTTCGAATTACCAGCAAGTTGACGAAGTGACGCCTGACGATATAACTACATACCTGAGCGAAGCCACAGCATCCGGGCTTGTAACAGATGATTATAATATTGAGAATGCTTCTTCGGTGATCGCATCCGACTCCCTGATAGTACTGGCTCAAGTCGGTGTTCGCGGTGGAGGCACGGGCACTACGGCAAGAACATATGTTCTCCGCATTAAATCTTCGGGGGGAGGAACAGTAGAAGAAAGCGCTTCGGTGGATTGGTCTTTGAATAGCTGGAGAACTAATAATGAGGGACCCAATGCTCATAATTATGATCTGACGCTGTATGATCTGCCGGGGGCGTCCGTTTCCGATTGGACGGTTTCTGATCTGGACAGCGCTCAAATAGGCGTTAGGCACGACGCTTTGAATACCAATGCGGTCAGGCTTTCAGCGGCCTGGCTTTTAGTTGAATACAATCCCGCTCCGCCCGATACAACCGCGCCGGCGGCTGTCGCTAATTTGGCAACTTCAAATCCAACCGTTAACTCCATAGATCTGTCTTGGACCGCTCCGGGAGATGATAATAATACCGGCACAGCAACCAATTATGATCTGCGATATTCAACTTCTTTAATTACAGCAGGAAATTTTTCCGGCGCCACTCAAGTAGTGGGCGAACCGGCTCCGCAGATCGCCGGAACTTCTCAGACGATGACGGTTTCCGGTCTTTCTCCAAGCACTGCATATTATTTCGCTTTGAAAACTTCCGACGAAGTTCCAAATACTTCCGCTATTTCCAATGTTCCGACCGGAACGACCGCGTCTCCTCCGGACACTACGGCGCCCGCCGCTGTTTCGGATCTGGCGGCTTCCAACCCGACCAATAACTCTGTAGATCTGTCTTGGACCGCTCCCGGCGACGACAATAATACCGGTACGGCAACCGGTTATGATCTGCGATATTCAACTTCTTTGATCACGTCGGGTAATTTCGGTTCGGCAACGCAAGCAACGGGCGAGCCGGCGCCGCAAATAGCCGGAACAGCGCAATCTATGACTGTTTCAGGGCTTTCTCCGAGCACTACTTATTATTTCTCCCTTAAAACATCAGATGAAGTTCCTAATACTTCCGCTATTTCCAATGTGCCGACAGGAATAACGACGGCTTTACCGGATACCACCGCTCCGGCAGCGGTGTCGGATCTGGCATTGTCGAGTCCAACGGTCAATTCGATCACGGTTTCTTGGACTGCGCCCGGAGATGATGAGAATTCCGGCACAGCAACCAGTTATGATCTGCGATATTCAACTTCTTTGATCACGGCCGCTAATTTTTCCGGCGCTACAGCGGTTGCCGGTGAACCGGTCCCGTCTATTGCCGGATCAGCCGAGTCAGTGGTTGTATCAGGACTGAATGCCGGCGCTACTTATTATTTTGCCCTCAAAACCTCTGATGAAGTTCCAAATATTTCTGTGATCTCTAATGTGCCAAACTTAGCTACGGCAATTCCGGGAGATACTACCGCGCCGGCGGCTGTTTCCGATCTGGCGGCTTCCGGTCCGACAACCGAATCCGTAACGCTTTCTTGGACGGCTCCCGGCGATGACGGCAATACGGGCACGGCCGCATCTTATGATCTGCGTTACTCAATTTCCAATATCACTGATCTGAATTTCGGTTTGGCCAGCCAGGTGCCGGGGGAGCCTCTGCCTTTAACAGCCGGCACAAGCCAGAATAAAACAGTTTCAGGATTATCGCCGGACATGACCTATTATTTTGCCCTGAAAACCTCAGATGAAGCCAATAATGTTTCCGGCATATCGAATGTGGCTGTTACGGCGACGCTGCCGGGGCCGTCAGTGCCTTCTGCCGGTTCAGGAGGCGGGCCGCTGTCCAGTCCTACGCAGGTTAGTTTTTCCGGACGCGCCTATCCGGGAGGCAAAGTTAAAGTTTACAGGCGCAGCATTATCGAGGGTGTTTTCAGGAATATTTATTTGCCGGACTATGACATAGTAGCTGATAAGGAAGGTAATTTCAGCAAATCTTTCACTGCCCTTTTGCAAGCCAATTATCTCTTTGCTCTTGAGGGTATCGACAAAGACGGAAGAAGCGGGGGAATATTGGCCTTTAATGTCAATTTGCTTTCTACTGATAATTTGTCCGTTAAAAATATATTTTTTCCGCCGACTGTAAATTTTGACTCATTATCAATTTCAAAAGGCAGGGATCTGACCGTATCCGGATATGCCGCGCCGGGAAATTTGGTGGAAATGCAGACAGACGGGGTATTGACCGATAAGACCAACGCGGACAGTTTCGGGCATTATCAATTTAAAGTGAACACGCAATCATTGCCGGCTAAAACGCATTTTATGGCGATAAGGCAGTCGGATAGCACCGGAGTTAAAAGCGATTATGGGCCGGTAAAAAGTTTTCTAGTTTCGTTGCTTGTATATCCAAAAGCCGATCTGAACGGCGATGTCGCCGTGAATATAACCGATTGGAGCATATTTCTTTCAAGATGGAGATCAGTAAGCGCCGATCTGAGAAAAAGCCTTGATATGAATGCGGATGGCAAAGTCGATATTGCCGATTTCAGCATTTTTTTGAAAGCCATGAAAGGTTTATAATTAATAAAATAAAACAATGCCAACAAAATTCAAATATTTAATGATCTGTTCCGTTTTGGGGTTTGCTTTGGGTGCGGAGACCAATGCCGCTTCCATATCTTTTATTGCCGACAAGCAAAGCGTCAAGATCGGCGATGATGTTTCGGTTTCATTGATAGTCGACAGCCAGAATGCGAGTATTAACGCGGCTCAGGGAATTATCCATTTTTTGCCTTCGGTATTGCAGCTGTCTTCCGTGGACAGATCTTCCTCGGTATTTAATTTTTGGGTTGAAGATCCGAATATTTCCAATAATGTCGGTACTGTAAGTTTTACCGGCGGAACGGCCAATGGAGCTTCCGGAAATAAACTTAATGTCCTGACGATGAAGTTCAAAGCGACCGGCGCCGGTTCGTCTGAAATAAATTTTTCCGATGGAACAGTCGCGGCAAATGACGGGCAAGGGACGAATGTTCTAAGTAATATAAACAGCGCAACTATAAAGGTGCTTGGAGCAATTACCTCTACTTCTGCGCAAGCTCCGGCGGCGGATACAGCCGCTGTTGTTGCCGCTCCGATCGCCGTTCCCCAAAAGATCGAACGTCCGGTTGTTCCTACGGGCAGTTTGCCTGTAAAGCCGACGGTAGAGGTGAATGCCTATCCCGATGAAACCCGATGGTATAACAAATCGGCAAATGCGGTGGTTTTTTGGAATGTTCCGAAAGATGTTACCGCAGTGGCTGTTTCAATAGACAAAAATTCCAATGGCGTTCCGGCCAAATTTGAAAAAGAATTATTTGATGGAAGGGATTTTGGACCATTGGAAGAGGGCGTTTGGTACGCGCATGCGCGTTTTAGGAACGATATCGGATCCGGGCCGGTTGCCACGCATAAGATCTCTTTGGATACCACGCCTCCCTTGCCTTTCAAAATAGTGTCAAATTACGGAAATGAATCGGATGATCCGTCGCCCGAATTGAACTTTTCAACCCATGACAGTTTTTCCGGCATTGATTATTATTTCGTTATCATAGATGGCCAGCAGCCCGTTAGAAATGAGACGGGGTCTCTTAAATTGGTTCCGCAGGAGCCGGGAAAGCATATCGTAAAAGTGATCGCTTTCGACAAGGCCGGCAATACGGCGGAAGCTTTGTTGGATATCAATATATTGCCCCTCGCTTCGCCGGAAATTACTTTTGTGACCCAGCCATTTTATTCCGGTTCGGGCGCAAATCTTCAGGTCAGCGGCTCCGCTTTGCCCGGAAAGATGGTGTTGCTGAGCGTGGTAAAGATAAAGAATGGCTCGGTCGCGGCGAACGGAACGGCCAGGACCGATGATAATGGAAATTTTTCATTCAGCTTTGAAGAGAATCTTAATAATGGTTCTTACAAGATCGTCGCGAGAACTCAGGACGAGAGAGGGGCTTTGAGTTTTCCGGCGGAATTTTCTCCCGTGGCTGTGAAAAGCGAGCCGGTTCTGATCATCGGGGCCTTGGAGCTGAGCTCTGCCGGATTGATCACCTGGTTGCTGATAATTCTGTTAGCCAGTTTCGCGGGCGGATATTATTTCTATAAATTCAGAAAGCAAAGATCCGAAAGAAAAATGGCTATTGCGGAGAGAGATTTGCTCAATATATCCGATCTGTTGAAAAAGGGTTTGGAAACTCTGAAAAGAGATGATGATTCGGAAGATGGGATCAAGAAGAGCCGCACTCTGGAAGAACTGGAAGAAAATGTCGCCAAGATCGGCAAATATATCAAAAAGGAAGTTGAAGATATCCGCAAATAAATTCAAAAGCCCCGCAATTGCGGGGCTTTTGAATTTTGCATGCTTTCGTTTATCATTAAGCGGATATGCAAAAAGGAATTTGGCAAAAAATAGCGGAAAAAGCAAAAAAGCAAAAGCGTCCAATTTTAGCTTCGGCATCTATGGCAAATGTCACCGATGCGGCTTTCAGGCGGATGATCGCTAAGTATGGTAAGCCGGATGTGATGTGGACGGAATTTGTGTCTTGCGACGGGCTTTGTTCGGCGGGCAAGAAAAATCTTGTCTTGGATCTGATCTTTGATAAATCGGAGCGTCCCATCGTGGTCCAGTTCTTTGGCGCCGAGCCGGAGAATTTTTATAAATGCGCCCTACTCGCTCAAAAGCTCGGTTTTGACGGGATCGATATAAATATGGGCTGTCCGGATAGAGGAGTGATAAGGCAAGGCGCAGGATCGGCTTTGATAAAAGATCCTAAATTGGCGGTAAAGATAATAAAAGAAACTATCCGCGGGGCTGGAAAATTGCCGGTGTCGGTCAAAACTCGCATTGGTTTCAATGAAATGGAATATAAAAAATGGATCCCATATCTGTTAAAAATGGATATAGCGGCTCTCACTATCCACGGACGGACCAAAAAAGAAATGTCCGATGTTCCGGCACATTGGGACATTATTGGCGAGGTTGTGAAAATGAGGAATAAATTAAAAAGTAAAACTCTGATAATCGGAAATGGCGATGTTGTAAGTTTGGCGGATGCGCAGGAAAAATATGAGAAATACGGTGTGGATGGAGTGATGGTGGGAAGGGGATTGTTCGGAACGCCTTGGTTTTTCAACCCAAAGAAGAAAGTGGTTGTTTTAAAGACTAAATTAAAATTAGCTCTCGAGCATACGAAGCTTTTTGAAAAAATATTCAAAGGCAAAAAACATTTTGAAATTATGAAAAAACACTACAAGGCTTATGTTTCAGGATTTGATAATGCCAAAAAAATGCGTATGCGCCTGATGAATGTGAGAAGCTTGGATTCGGCAAAAAAGACTCTTAAAAAGTTTATTTCTTCTTTTTCTTAGCTTTCTTGTCCGAAACGCTTTTCTTTTTTGCCAGTAAGTTCAAAAGTTTTTTGATCTTTTCAATGCTGTCGAAATCATAAATGGAAACAGGCGTTATTCTGGCTTTGGGTATTTTAAGTTTTGTTGCCAGATCGGCAATTTTTGCTTTGATCTCCTTCGGTTTTAAGACGTCTGTTTTGCTGAGGATCAAATATTCCGGTTTATCTAAAAGTTCTTTATTGTATTTTCCGAGTTCCTTGCGGATGGTCTTGTAGTCTTTGACGGGGGATTTGGATTCAGCGGAAAGGAAATGAAACAGTATCTTGGTGCGTTCCACGTGGCGCAGAAATTTTATGCCGAGCCCTTTTCCTGAAGAAGCGCCTTCAATGAGTCCCGGGATGTCTGCCAAGATCAGATCATAATAAACACCGAGGTTCGGTTCCAGAGTTGTAAATCGGTAATTTGCCACTTTGCTTTTGGCGTTGGTCAATTCGTTCAATAAACTGGACTTGCCGATGTTCGGCAAACCAACAAAGCCGATGTCGGCGATAAGTTTCAGTTCCAGGCGGATATTGAAATTTTGCCCCGGTGTTCCGTATTCGAATTCTTTCGGGCTGGTATTCCTTGATGACCTGAAATGAAAATTACCTCTGCCTCCGTCTCCGCCCTTAGCTATTCTGATCCTTTCTCCTATTTTGGTGAGCTCAACTTCTCTCCCGTTGTCTAAGTTATGGATGACCGTGCCCACGGGGACTTTGAGTGTCAGATCTTCTCCGTCCGGGCCGTCGCAATATTGTCCTCTGCCGTCATCTCCGTTTTTTGCCTTTATTTCTTTTTTAAATCTGAATTGGTTCAGGGCGCTAAGGTCCGATATTCCTTCAAAATAAATTCCGCCTCCTCGTCCGCCGCTTCCGCCTGCAGGACCGAGAGCCAGTTTGTTCTTGTCAAAAGCAACGGCGCCTCTGCCGCCGTTGCCGGCTTCTATTCTTATGTTGATGTCATCAATTAACATGCATTCAAATTAGCATTTTTATAATGATTTGCCTAATTTTAACTGTCTGATGTGATTTGCTTTATTTTTGGCTATATGTTAATATATTCTTTGTAGGTTCTCAATTAGTCTCCACTTAGTCATTCAATGATTTAAGAGAGTACGAAGAGAGGGTCGCCCTACGGCACAATATAAATCAAACAATGGCTAAGAAATTGTATGTCGGTGGATTGCCTTACAGCACCACTAACGATGAGTTGAAAGACGTTTTCAGCAAAGCTGGAGAAGTCGCTTCCGCTACCGTTATAATCGACAAAATGTCGGGAAGGTCCAGAGGTTTTGGTTTCGTTGAGATGACAAATGACGCCGACGCTGACAAAGCGATCGAAATGTTCAATGATAAAGAACTTGGCGGCAGAAAGATTCTCGTTAACGAGGCTCGCCCAATGGAAGATCGCCCGAAAAGAGAAGGAGGCTTCGGAGGAGGTAGCCGAGGAGGCTTTGGCGGTGGAAACCGCGGAGGCTTCGGAGGTGGCAGCCGAGGAGGCTTTGGAGGTGGTAGCCGAGGTGGTTACTAAACTCGAATTCACTTTTGAAAAACCGCTCTGTAAAAGGGGCGGTTTTTGTTTTATAAATATCGCCAATTAAGATATAATCTTAGTAATTTAAATATTCATCAATGATCATTGTTTCAAAAAGCGATTACATTTTATACAGGGAATGCAAGAAAAACGTCTGGCTAAAAAAACACCGTCCGGATATTTATGATAAATCGGGGTTATCTGAGTTTGAAAAATCTATTATAGAAACCGGTAATGAGGTTGAGCTTTTGGCGAGAAAACTTTTTCCTGCCGGAGTTTTGATCGAAGGAAGGGGAAAGGAGGCGCAAGAATTAACACAACAATATGTTGATAAAAAAGAGTCCGTCCTTTTTCAGCCGGTTTTCGTTAGATATGGCTTTATGGCGGCTGTGGATATTTTGGAATATGACACAGAGAAGGGCGGATACAATATATATGAAGTGAAAGCGACAAATGAGATCAAGGAAAAGATCCATTTTTATGATCTGGCTTTTCAGGTTAATTTACTTAGAAGATGCGGTCTGAAAATTACAGGAATTAAATTACTTCATCTAAATCCCGATTATGTCCGCAAGGGCGAGCTGGACCTGAAGAATATGTTCGTGATAGAAGATGTTACCGAAGGGGTGGAAATATTGATTGATGAAGTGAGCGCGGAAATGGATGCGGCACTGGAATATCTCACAATAGAGACGGAGCCCGCCGGGCACTGTTGCTGCATCAATAAGAGCAGAAACAATCACTGCACGACATTTTGCCATTCAAATCCGGATGTGCCGGAATACAGCATTCACGACATTGCCCGCATAGGCAGCAGCAAGAAAAAACTTCAGCAACTTATCGATGCCAATATTTTTAAATTTGAAGAAATTCCGGAAGAGATGGAATTTAGCGAGATCCAGAGGAACCAGATCGATGCCTATGTTCTCGACAAGATCCTGATGGAAAAAGAATTGATAAGATCAGAACTTGATAGTTTGATCTTCCCATTATATTTTTTGGACTACGAAACTTGCCCGGCCGCAGTTCCTCGTTTTGACGGATATTCTCCGTATCAGCAGATCCCT
>Ga0172379_10008741_pt1 | contig 12667 bp, 11 predicted proteins | sample GrowelOW334metaG_FD_119756 | JGI IMG/M metagenome (GOLD analysis project Ga0172379, IMG submission 119756) | Groundwater microbial communities from an aquifer near a municipal landfill in Southern Ontario, Canada - Groundwater well OW334 metaG | ecosystem: Environmental > Aquatic > Deep... | reverse complement strand
CAACACGGAACGGCCCCACGAATCCTGCGCTCCCTTGACGCCCGCCGAGTACGCCCAGACGTTCCTTTCACCCACGGCCCGTTTGTCTGCTTAGAAACGGTGAACGGACGGGGGGACCCTCACTCTCGATCAGACGAGCCCAGGTTCGAGCCCTGGAGGAGCAATACAAAGCGGGTCAACCATTTAGGTTGGCCCGCTTTGCTTTGTATCTAGGCTGCTCCCCCAGATTGGTCCCTGAAGATCCTCCGGACGCCGGCCTAAGTGCTACGAGCCGCGCGAGCCCACTGAGCTACTCCTCCGATTCCTCTGCGACGGACAGCGCCCAAATTCGCTTCAACGGCAGTTCGGCTCTGAAGTCCTCATCAAGTCGGTCGTAATGCTCCATGAGCTGCCGAATGAGCTCATGCTGGTCCCACAGACGTACTCGGAAGAACTGTGTTGGGACTTCCTTGTCGACGGAGCTCCTGAAGCCGCCCCATGACACCAGCAGGCCCTGCTCGGCGTGAACGTTTTGCATCGCTCCGATAAGCTGATTGAGCGTCGCGGAGTCGGTAGGAGAATCACCGGACTTCACTTGCACACAGATTCGTGGGCTACCGAAACCTAGCGGCCCGGGTGCAGCAAGAAGATCGATGCCCTTGTCAGGCCCGGTTGGACTGTGATAGGTGGTGTAGCCCTGCGCTCGCAGAATCGCCTCAACAAGGCGCTCTAGCGCATGCCCCTTGAAGCGCTGAACGATGTGCTTCGCGATCTGATCTCGCGCAAATTCTTCAAGGTCCGCAATCTCGCCCGAATCCGGCTCCGAATCAGTCACTTCGGCTTCGGCCGGACTCGATCTCTCTGACGGGTCTTTGCCGTAAGCGATTGCTCGTACTCGCTCCTCCGCATCATTCCGTTTGACTTCGCAAATGGTCATGATTGCGCCGAACGAATACAGCAGGTCCTGCGAGAACACGGATCTCGGCAGATCCTTCTTGAGCCACTTCACCTTCCGTGAGTGGAAGTACGGGTCCGGTGCGGTTGCTGCGAACTCGTAACCGCCTACTAGTTCTCCGATGTGGATCGCAGGCTTGACCTTGCTCGGGACAACAACAACATCCCCGGGTTTCATTCGGTTCACGAAGGACCAGAGCTGTGCAGCGTGGTTTCTGAGTTTTGCCGCGCTGAATGTCGGGTACCGACGCTGGAGTAAGGCGAGGAGGTTTCGCTTATCGCCGACCTTTGACAGGTTCTCGTTCAGGCCCTGCCAGGTCAAAAAGAGGCGGTTCTCTGATAGAAAACGCTGTTCATGCTCTCCATATCTTCCGGATCGAACGAGCCACAGGCCCATAGTCTCTCCTTCTCTCCTGCGGACCAATTCACCTTGGTTGCGCTACAATGGTGGGATGACGTCAGTTCGATTTCAACAATCTGGAGTCTTGCTTTGTGGCCTGCTGAGGGGAGACTAGCGCATCGACCAGCTCGGTCGACCAGCCAATACCGCTGGGGCCTGTGGTTCGATGCTCGCAATGACCTTTCTTATGCGGCTCTTAACGTCCTCCTTGTCGCGTATCAGCGCGGCAAGTCGGTCCCCGCGGCGACTCCACGTTTCCGTACCTGGTGCGGGAATTCTCACCTCAAGCAATCGACTTCCAAGCGTGTCAATCACGTCCCGCGTGAACTGTCTCGCGCGCATTTGACGCCGCACGATGGGCAAGTTCAACGCGGCGAGCAGGCCTGCCGGTGAGAATCTTCCGTTCGGTCCCACACGCAATCTGAACATTCCGCCGCAGAACAGTGCAGGCAGGTCCGCGTCAGTCACGATTGCTGATGAGCCGACGAGGTAGGTTCCGTCTCTCACAAGTAGAATATCGTCACGGGCTAGCGCGGCCTTCTTCGCGAACCTCTCGTAGATGCCAATGCTGATCGAGTGCCGTGAATCGCGTTTGACCTCAAGGTCCGCGATATCACTCGTTCGTAGGAACGGGACTGAGCCAGTTCCGTATGCCATCTTGCCGACTTCTACGCCGGAGGAAAGGAGAATCTGTCCGGATGCGACAAGGTCTCCAATGGAAACCCAAGGGGCCGAGTCGGCTCGCTCTATGGAATGAAGGGCAGCGTCGATTGACGGGTCGTAGTACTTTGGAATCAACACACCATTCCGAAGGGCGGACCGTTTGACGCCAAACCCGAGGCGCGAGTCAGATCTCTCGCGAGACATCCGTCGCTCGGATTCGGTGACTTCCCGAAGTTTGGCACGAATGCGAGACTGTTCGAGCACGATCGATCGCACTTGCTCAGAAACGGTCGCGAGGAGTTGTCCGTCCTTCGGAACTGGCAGGCGAAGCTCAAGGTGCCGATTGCCGATCTTGTCGATGATGTCGGCCGAGAACTGCCTTGCTCGAATCTGTCTTCGACAATAACTCGTCGAGAGCGCCGCAAGGACGAAGTACGGGGAGAGTCCGGAACGTCGATCTACGCGAAGACGAAAGACGTGGTCCTGAACTACTAGTCGCTCCTCGCCGCCGGTGACAATCGCACATTCGCCTACGAGGTACGTGCCGTGGGCAACGAACAGAAGATCATCGGCTTGTACTGACTGACGCTCGCGATACGACTCGTACACATCGTCGGATACGGCCTTCTTGTGATCGGGCCGAATGCGCCAATGCGAGAGGTCGCTCGTCCGAACAAAAGGAATGTCACCCGATCCGTAGAAGTCTCGGCGCACCCAGTCTCCAAGCCGACTACCTTGCTCGCCCGGCTCGAGCACCTCGCCTAGCGACGGTAGATTGAAGTCTGTAGACGCTAGGCGATGCGCCTCTTCGAGGTCTGGGTCGTAGTACTTCGGAATGAGAATACCGCCGCGAACAGCTCGCCGAGGCAGAGAAAACGCGAGATGCGTCTTGTTCATGTGTCCCAGACAAGGCGGGTACGAAGATGCTCCGCGATCTTCGGCAGGTCATCCAAGAGCACCTCTTCACCTGCCGGCGTCAGCCGAATCGTCGGGTTACCACGAGAGTCGTGGCCGCACCAGTCTGCGATTGCCATCTCAATCTCATCGTTCTCGCGAGGCGGCCTATTCTCCAGCAACACGACGCACGTCTTTGCATGCGTTGAGGGCTGAAACACCTCTTCAGGAAGAGAGATGAAGCCCCGCAGACGATAGTTCTCGTAGAGCCATTGAACGATGTACCCGTACACTGGCATCCCGAAGATACTCTCAGGTAGGACGATGGCGAGACGACCTCCTGGCCGCAGAAGCTGGATACATCTCTCGATGAACAGAATCTGAGGAGGATGAGCGTCATGCCACTGTTCAGTTGCCTCCCAGCCAGACTCAGAGCTGCGGGGCTTCTTCCATTTGCGGGCTAATGTGTACTGGCGAAGCTTCGATGGGCCGGTGACCTCGATCTTCGAGCCGAAAGGTGGGTTGGTGAGTACCACATCGAAGCCGCCCAGCTTGATTGCGTGAGAGGTGTCGTCCTCCCATCGCTCGGGTTCGGCGAGACTGTCCTCGCAGAAGATGCCGCCTCTTCCATCGCCGATGATGGCCATATAGGCCTTTGTTAACCGCGTCAGAAACTTGTCCTTGTCGAGCCCTCTAATGCACTGCATCGCAGCTTCACGCTTCTTTCGTTCGAGCTGTTGGGCTGACCATTTCTTCCTCTTTGCATCTTGTTCGAGGCGAGCCCAAATGTGCTCAAGCGCCACGATCAGGAATCCGCCGGAACCGCACGCGGGATCCACGATCAACTCGCCGGGCTTCACGTCCAACAATGAAACGATCATCTGAACAACGTTCCGAGGCGTGAAAAACTGCCCCTCTTCTCCCCTGACGGCGGGACCGATGAACACCTCGAACGCCTCGCCGATTACGTCGCGAGTTGCCTCAGTCAGCGCGTAGTTCTGAAGCTCGCCGACCACGTACTGAAGACTGTCGGAATCGAGCTCGATTTCATCGCTTGCCCGAAAGACGTCTCTATAATCGCGCTTCACGGCTTGGAAGAGGTCGCGTATGCGCTTAGCCACCTTAGAGGCGGGCTCATCAGCACCAGTGCGAAAACGCGGTAAGTCATCGGGCTCGCAGTCCAGCTCGTCGTAGATCTTGCAGAACAATACTGACATGATCTCCTGCGCGAGTTCCTGATCGCGGGTCATGCCAGTGGTATTCCCAGCAAGGCGATGCCTAATGTCACGGAAGACCGTTCGCAACTGCTTCGGCACCGTGAGTTCTGAGCGACGGAGTTGCCCGATGTCACCGATACCCTGCCCGAACCTCGGAATGCTCGGCAGCGTCTTCCATTCGATACTGCCGTTGGGCAGGTACTTCTTGTACAGATACAGGTGGTCGCGACCGTTAAACCAGACGCCGATCTGCGCGCTGGACATGGTGAGATACAGCTTCAGCTGTTTCTCTCCGTCGACCCTCTCAGGTTTCTTGCACTCGACAAGGATGAACGCTTCGTCGTCAATCTTCTTGGCGCTTCGAAAGACCGCAATGTCCACTGGGTAGCCCTGTGAACGCGACTCGTCAGAAGGGCGCTTACGTACTCGAAACTGAGGACGCGTGGTGATGTGCGTCTTCGGATAGCCGAGGTCCTCGACCAAACGCCGCGCGAATACTTGAACCGCCTCGGTCTCCTCCCGTTTGGCGGCGACAGTTACCCCGCTGATGAAATCAAAAATCCGACCCGGCTGACCGTCCTCGGTCAGGGGTTGCGGCTCCTTCAGAGCGCGCGGTCGGACAGAGGGCGCTTGGTCGCCGACCAGTGCTCGCCTCGGGCGTTTCTTGCGGTCGGCCATCACTCGCTATGGGATGGTGGTCGGGCGTGCCGTTCGCGACGGTGTAACACGCTGCGGCACTGCGGGTTCGGTTGTCGTCGTGCTCTCTGGCAACCCGTAGAAATAAGCACGGAGGGCCCCCAGGTCGTAAGGGGGTTCTGGAAGAAGCGGCGGGTCGACCTTCAGAGGACAGTTGGAGGCGATTTGTCACCATCATCAGCCACGACGCGTCTTCCAGCAGTCAACAGAGGGACGGATTGCGCACCCTCACGGCCGCGCGGTCAATCCGAGTGGTCGGCGCGTCGAGTGAAGTGCGGCGCCACCCAGTCTGTCGCGACCTTCAGCACAACGGGTGCGAAAGCGCCGCCGCCCATGGACATGACGAAGGTCTGATACGCCGCGACGATAGCCCACCAACCGAGAGCGGCTCCCACATTCAGCACTCCGAACACGAGCACAAAGCCGAGGTACGTCCAGAATACCGCAGAGCGAATCCGCTGCCGGAAGCGGAGTTCGTCGCCGTGCGACAGGCACAGTTGCTTGAAAGCCGCTGTGCCGTGCTTTCGCCAGGGCTCTGGGAGTTTTGCAAGCCCCTCAGGCGTAAAGAGGTCCTCGACGCTATCTCCAGACATCAGCAGTTCGCGCGAAGAATACCTCGACGTTCTCCGGACTGAGTTCGACCCGATCGCCCATTTCATCTAACACAAAGCCTGGAAGACCGTCTACAGAGTCAAAGCGTCTGACTTCAAGCTCCTGTTGATCGAGAACGCGAAGGCCTAGCTCACCGAGGCCAGCTTCCTGAAATGCGTGCAAGATAGCGACCGTCAACGTGGGACTGAGTTCCGCCTTGCGGGCCAGCAAGGAAGGGCGAATCCCGACGCCAAGCGGGATCTCATTCACGGCGGTCGCGAGTTTTCGAACCGGTTCCTGCCACTCAGGGTAGCGCCTAAAGGTGCGCTCTAAGTTGCGCCAAGACATAGGCGATCTCCGAGCTAAGAGTTTCCGAGTTGAAGCGAACCGACCCGGCATCTGCATCAACGTCCGTTCTGACAGAACGTTGCAACGATACGGGTCCATCGGTGGTTTCACAGACGATACCTGTCTTCCAGTGCAAGCGCGCGGCCGAGCGCTCAACAATGGTAGCGGACGCTGATGCGAACGGCTGACTCGTGCGCACTTCTGTCTCGTTCGAGACGGTAAACGTCGAAGCGTCACCCGACCGAGAGGACAGAAACTTCATCACTGTGATGTCGTGCGCGTCAATGTTCGAGAGGGCGTCGTGAAGTAGCAGTGGATCAAACGGAATGCCGAGCAAGGTCTGTACGCGATCACGATAGTAATTGTAGTAGGCAAGGGCCGAACCGTGAGGGTTCACGTCGCCGGGCGGATCGAGGGCAAGCGAAGACTCGCCGGTGATACGCTGAAGTTGGAAGACCGCTCGGCGCGGAAGGTCCTGGCGGATGAGTCGCTCTGCTTGGATGTCTTTCAGCCAGTCTGTATGGCTTTCGATGAAGGATAGTCGAAGGGCCGAGGCGGTTACGAGCGAGTAGACGTGTCTGGGACGTGCAGAGCTGGTGACCAATGGGGCATTGGCGAGGTCGCCGATCTGCTGCGGGAGGTTGCTGACCGTCGGTGACAAATCGACTGGCGGGCGAAAGAGATACACCCGTTTGCTGCCGCTCTCGAAGAAATCAATAAGCAGGCCATGGAGTTGATCGCGCGACAACTCTCCATCCTCGACCATACGCCTCACCTTCCTCATTAGGCGCTGGCGACTGGTGTAATGGAGAATGCTGCCGAGTCCGAGGTACGCGAAATGGCGCTGTATCAGAGCGACCGGAAGCACCTCGAGTGCGATGAGCATCTGTTCAACGGTCACTCTTGAGATACTCCTCTGTAGAGTAGTCCGAGATAGCGCGTAGCTGTAGAAGGGAGCTGCACAAGCAACCGGAGCGCAGTCTGCTTGCGGTGGCGAAGACAGGGCAGTTCGACAACCGAGGCTCCTGTTGGCCGGTCAATCATGGCACGTGGCTCAGAGTGTAGCAACTCCCTTCTGAAGGACGACACAGAGTCTGGAAATGGTGCGAGCCGAGCAGACCGTTGATAGTTGCGAGCCTTTAGAGGTCAGCCTGCACGCGACGACGTAGTAAGTGCGGCCGAGTCGGACGCAGAACTGGGCCAAAGAACTCTCCGAGGCCGATTCTGAAAGGGGCGAGAATGGTGACGAGCGCCATCTGCGCATACTTCGTTCGATCCGCGCAGATGGGGAATCCCACCTTGTGCACCATCGGCCCTGCGGGGTGCCTGTTAACAATCCGAAACGCCAGGTAGTCTAGCGCGACGCTCATGCAACGGAGTGCGACGCCGATCCGTAACGTCCATTCGTCTTGGATCGGGAGCGTGCGTACATGCGGACTTTCGACTAACTCTCCCATTACGTGGTTGTACTTAGTGACCAGCTTGCCCGGCTTCTGCTCCCAAAAGCGAGCGAACGTGGCCTCAACGTCCTCCAGAAGTCCGTTTGTCCATTCCAGGATGCACCCGTGGTCCGTTGACCTTCCCACGAGTCGACTTTAGAATAATCCTATGCCTAACCGCTCAAGTATCAAGAAGGTGGGTCAGAACGAGCTTGCCTCCCGCGTGGCGTCGCACGCGACGGCAGACGCTCCGAAGCCCCACAAGAAGAACCCCGCTGCCGTGGCCCTCGGTCGACTCGGCGGCCTTAAGGGTGGCAAGGCAAGGGCTGCGACGCTAACACCTGAAGAGCGTCAGCGGATTGCGCTGCGCGCGGCGGAGGCGCGATGGCAGAAAACGAAATAGGCCAAGAGCCAGAGAAGCCCGAGGAAATGCTGGCGCGTCTTGCGAATGCCGTCAGCGCGGCAAGAAGCGCAGACGTGATCTTGTACAGCGGTGCGATTGATACGGCTGGCGCTGATCGCCTGACGGAGATCTCACGTGAGAAGGACCGTCGCGACAACGTCTTCCTCATTCTAACGACAAGGGGCGGATCGCCAGATGCCGCCTATCGAATGGCCCGATGCCTGCGACGGCACTATGCCAAGGTGATTCTCTACATTCATGGCATGTGCAAGAGCGCCGGAACTCTCGTCGCAATCGGGGCCGATGAGATCATCCTGTCGGACTACGGTGAATTCGGACCCCTTGATGTGCAACTTGGAAAGACGGACGAGCTGTTCGAGAATCACTCTGGGCTCAACATCACCCAAGCGCTCGCGTCACTCAACACTCGCGTGGTGGAGTTCTTCCGCGAGAGCTTGCTAGACCTGCGCGGCGGAAGCGGCGGCCAACTATCCACGCGATTGGCCTCTGAGATCGCCTCGAAGCTCGCGATTGGCGTCTACGAGTCTATTTACCGTCAAGTTGACCCACTACAACTCGGCTCCATGGAGCGAGCGGTGCAGATCGCTTCCTTCTATGGGAACCGCCTGGCGAAAGGTCGGAACAATCTGAAGCCGAATGCCGTAGACCGGTTGGTCAACGGATACCCCTCGCACTCTTTTGTCATTGACATAGACGAGGCGAGCACGTTATTCAACAATGTCAGGCCACCGGACGATACTGAGGAACAATTGGGAGATTCCATCTCGTCCGTCACGAGGGACGAGGGCAAGGACGCCTACATCCTCCGATTGAACAAAAGGCCAACGCCGACGGAGAAGAGCAATGAGTCGCCATCCAACACTGACGAAGGCGCAACAGGAGTATCGGGAGGAAGCGGCCCGGATCACGCGGTTGCTACTTCGTCCTCCCGTCGGCCCGAATCGCCCCAGCGTTCTAACGGGCGTAGGTCGAGAGTCAGCCCCAGAGACGCATAGTACCGACACTTCCGCACCCGCCTTTCATTCTCCAAGGCGGTAAGAGCTATCTCACAGCCGGCGCGACCCGCCTCTCGGCGGGTCGTGTTGTTTTATGGGAGGGTTCTATAAATGCTTGACTGATCAAGCAAACTACTCCCCATAAGCATGCTCTCATTCGATCGTCGTGCCGCTGTGAGGCGCGCCTGTCTGACGGAACCTACGACAGCGACGTCGCTCGCATGACCAAAACCGACAAGGACATCGTCTCGCTCAGCCTTCTCGAGGTGGCCGGTTCGGCTCGATCGACAAAGACATGCCTTGCGGAGACTGCGAGCCTCCGCGTTGAATCAGAGGAGATTTGGTCCCTTGTCTGGGTCAAGGAGGCCAATAACCCGTGCGTCGGTGAGGGTCTAACGCTTCGAGTCCACTAGGCCGGTCTCGACGGCAGCTGCTGCGAGTGGCGAGGAACTGCCGACCCCTCTACCACCGCCGTCCCAGCGTCCGCCGGGAACTCCCGGGCCGCGATCGCGACTTCCAGTTGCAGATCTCTCCAATTCTCAGAGAGCAAGATCTGCGCGCAAATCCTTGGGTCGAACTGCATACCCGAGACTCGCTCAAGCTCGTCACGCACTTCTTCCATCGAGCGCGGCGGCCGATACGGCCGCACGGTCGTCATAGCGTCGATCGTATCGGCGAGAGTAATGATTCGCGCTGCAATCGGGATTTCATCACCGGCGAGACCGTCGGGGTATCCGCGGCCACTCCAGCGTTCGTGATGCCCGCGCACCGCCGGCACGATTGACTTGAAGTGCGACACCTTCGCTACCAAGGTCGCTCCCTTCGCTGAGTGCGTCTTCATCATCTCATACTCAGCATCCGTCAGCTTTCTGGGTTGCCTGAGAATCGGAGCGAACTCCTCGTGGATCTTACCCACGTCATGCAGCAACGCAGCGGTGCCCACTTCTTCGACGTGCCTTGATGACAAACCAACGACTCTCGCAATAACCCGACTGTAACGAGCCACGCGCTGTGAGTGGCCCGAGGTGTACGGATCGCGCGCTTCAATGGCGGCGACCATCAGCTGTAGCAACTCCTCATTGATGCGCTCGAGATCGAAGACCAGCTTGTATAGCTGGCGCACGCCGAGCATGGGGAGTGCCAGAATGCCTGTCCAAACCGGACCAAACCGGACATACGCGAGCGCAACGACTAGTACAAGGGGAAGCGCGAGAACGTCGTTCAGTATCGTCCCTTTGAATCCACGCACCAATTCACGAGAGTACGCTGTGCGATTCGCAAGAGCGAGAACGTACGTTACAAGTGCTTTGTTTGAGATCATGTATACCGCGAACAGAGCGGCGGATGGCAGGAAGAGCGCTTTCCCGCCACCTAAGGGCTGACCGCCAAGTACTCTGTAGGCGATGATGCCTAGTGCAACTGCCAAGACCTGCTGCGCGATATTGAACTGCGCCTTCAGGAACTCGCGGCGATTGATGAGCTCTCCGATCAGCATCGCAAAGAACGCCGACGCTACCGCAGCACCATTAGGCGAGATCAGTGCAATGGAGAGAAAGGGCAGAAATCCAATCGTACCCAACCTGCCTCTCGACCGTTGGTACTGCAACGCCTCCGCGAGAATGCCGAATCCTGCGAAGAAAGCGGCGGCTGTCAGCTCTCGAGTATTCCAAGAGCCAGCAAGCACAGACACCACCGCCGCGCTAACAAGCGCGGCGATGCTAACCAGCAGGACATAGAGCTTGATACTCCTCAGAAGTCACCTCGCAACATGGGGAATCCCGTTCCCTACTCCGTGTTAGCCCCAAATGAGCGTATCAGCCAGGGCTCCCAAGAACGCCATGATGTATTGCATTGAGTCTCACCTCCCCTACGCAGAGTCACAGCTTGCGCTCGCAAGACCGTGCTGCCGCTTGGGTCGGCTTCGCTCATGGTGCACATGTGCACCGGTACCGCTCAGCTCACCTTCACCTGCACCTTCACGGGAACGGGAACCCCACTACTGTTGTCCGCCGCGCAACGTACCGGCTACCTAACCTGCCCGGCCCGCCACCCAACGGTTCGTTGCATCCAGCACCGCCAATACCGCCGCGGTCTCTGCACTGTCCTTCACCTCGGCGCTGCCGGTCATCAGCGCACTGTCGCGCCCCAGCCGCACCGTCACACCCACAAACACAAACTCGCGGTCGAACGCCGCCACCAGCTTGCACCCTTCGAGGCTCAACCGCCGGTCATCACCCTCAGTCTTCGAAATCGCCGCCAGGGCCGCGCGCGCCGCCACTTCCACCCGGCTGCGGTCGCTCTCCACCCCCTCCGACTCGCCTACATAGGTCTCGTCCCCTCGGCGCAGCGTCACCTTGCACGCCACCCCCTTGGTCCGCGACCCGCGAATCTCCACGTCCTCAAAAAGCATCGTCCGCCCCCGCACCGCCGCGGCCGCTGCTGCCTCGCCCGCCCCAGCCGGCGGCACCGCCGCCACCGCCGCCGCCACCTGCGCCGCGGTGATCCCACCGCCAGGCGTGGGACGCGCCATCGTCGTCGCCACGCTCACCTTGCGATGGTCCACCCGCATGCCAAGGTGCGCCATCAGCGCACTCTCCACATTGCGCACCGTCTGCTTGGGTTGCGTCTCCCCCGTCGTCAGCACGTGAATCGTGTCTACCAGCCCGCTGTCCGTCGGCACGATCCGCACACTCACCACGCCCGGCAACGTCGCAATCAGCTCTTCGGCCCGTCGCAACGGGAGCACCGAGCCGGCAATTACCTGATCGTCGTCAGACTGCGCTGAATGGCTCACGTGTCCCGCCGAGGGATGAAACTGAAATGAAACGATACACTAACTGACGCAATAATCCCGACTTTGAGGCGTCCCCTCTTCGAAACGCCCGGTCGGAGCATTTAAACTGTTCAATTGTTGGGCAGTCGCAACCCCCCGGGCGATTAATCGTCCGAGAGACCCAAATCGTCTGGAACCCCGTACTCCTTCAGCTTGCGGTACAGCGTCCGCTCGCCAATGTCGAGGATTTCCGCTGCTTTTCGACGATTGCCACGCGTCTCACGCAACGCGGCCTCGATGGCCAGCCGCTCGATCTCGGCCATCGTCATTCCCGGGTTGATCATCACGCTATTGCTGGGACGGGCGATCCCGGGCGGCTCGATCCCCACCGCGCCAAAGTTGGGCAATAGCCGCGGATCGGCGAGGTTCAGCTGGTGCAACGCCCCGCGGTCCTCGTCCACACGGCGGCGCAGCTCCTCCACCTGCATCTTGAGCTCCAGCAGCGAGCGCACAATGAACTCAAGCTCGCGCCCGTCGGCCTTGGCCCCCTCGCGCAGCAGCGCCCCCACCGGGATGGGGAGCAGCCGGTCAGCACCCCCCTCGCGGATGCCCGGCGGGATGTCGGCCAGGCCGATTTCGCGGCCGTGCGCCAGCACCACCATGCTCTCCATCAGGTTGCGCAGCTCGCGCACGTTCCCCGGCCAGTTGTAATTCACCAGCGCGTCCATCGCCTCGCCGCTGATGCCGTGGAACTCGCGCTCGTGCATCGTGGCGAACTCGTGCACGAAGCGCCGCACCAGCAGCCCGATGTCGCTGCGCCGCTCGCGCAGCGGCGGCAGGTAGATGCGCAGCACGTTGAGCCGATAGAACAGGTCGGCGCGGAACTCCCCCGCCGCCACGTGCTCCTTGAGGCTGCGATTCGTCGCCGCGATGACGCGCACATCCACCGGAATGGCCTGCACGCCGCCCACCCGCGTCACCTGCCGCTCCTCGAGCACGCGCAGCAGCTTCACCTGCGTGCTCTGCGGGATCTCGCCGATCTCGTCGAGGAAAATGGTGCCGCCGTGCGCCAGCTCGAACCGCCCCAGACGCCGCTCGGCGGCCCCGGTAAACGCCCCCTTCTCGTGCCCGAACAGCTCGCTCTCGAGCAGCGTCTCGGGGAGCGCGCCCACGTTCACGGCGATGAACGGCTTGTTGCGCCGAGGGCTCAGCAGGTGGACGGCGCGTGCGACGAGCTCCTTGCCCGTGCCGCTTTCGCCCTCCACGAGCACCGTGCTCGTGACCGGCGCCATCT